>Ga0116192_1000488_pt1 | contig 30337 bp, 23 predicted proteins | sample AD_UKC113_MetaG_FD_89876 | JGI IMG/M metagenome (GOLD analysis project Ga0116192, IMG submission 89876) | Active sludge microbial communities of municipal wastewater-treating anaerobic digesters from Hong Kong - AD_UKC113_MetaG | ecosystem: Engineered > Bioreactor > Anaerobic > Digestate...
GCAGCTCCGGCAGCCTCCCCATGAAACCAACGGCCGCCTGTTGTCCCAACGCCTCACATTCCACACAAGGCAGATTGTGGCGGATGCAGTCATGGCGGAGGGCCCGGGTGATCTGCTCCGAAAGACCCTCAAAGAGGGCGGTTGCTTCCTGGCCCAAATAGTACTCGAGGTTGAACCCATCCAAGCGCTCCCGGGTGAAATAGCCGGGATACAGAATCCGTCGCACCCTGTGAATGATGTCGATGACGGTCTCCCGGGAAGGAATGGGTTCCGGCCCCACATGATCGAAACATGTCTCCACTCGGCACGATTGCACCAGAGCCTCCACAACCCCCGGGATCTCTTCTCGATATTGGCGGCGAACGTCCACCTCGATCTTGCACTGCTCGTGGATGGCGGCATCTCTCATAGGCTTGGTGCTTCTCCTCATGGGATTTTGAGCGGACCCGATTCCGCGGGAACCCGCGGGCATGATCAGCCCGGATATATATCCTATAGGACTAGTAGAGTATAGACACGAAATCCCCTTGTCAACTCCCCCCCGATGCGGATTCCGAAACCATGCTCGCATTCAGTGCAGGCTTGACCGGCCGCTCCATGGAGGCTTGACGTTGGGAAGCAATGCCCCAGGCGTGTGCCGGCCGTTTTGTGAGGTGGGAGATTGCACCATACCCCGGGCAGGGGATTCTTGCCCGGGGTATCGGGGGAGGGATGGTGCGCCGGGGAGATCAAATTCTTCTTGGTAGGAGAAGGAGGAAGCCGCAGGGCTTGCAGCCACAGCGGACCGAGGCGGCCTGGGGTCGGGGAAGGGGAAAATGCAGCGGGACCGGGGGCAGACGGATGAGCTTCCCGACCCCTCCGGCGTTATCCTTCTCGACGGGCAATTTCCGGGGAACCCGGAAGGGTCTTGGCGCCGATGACCGTGCCCGTGGGGGAAGGATGGTCCAGATCGGTCTTGGGGGCGGTCCCGGGCTCAGGAGGGGGGGAGCGCAGGACCTTTCTCAGCCCACCAAGCACCGATGCGGAAAACCCGCTTGCGATTTCTCCCAGCGTACGTTTGTTCTTCCTGGCACTCCAACCGGGTGTCTGGGAAGGTTCCGCGTCTGCAGGCTCTTTCACGCTGAATTCTTCCTTGAAATCCAGCACCAGAGGCTCGTCGATGGGGACCTTGCCTTCCCCGGCAAAAGGCGGGCACTTCTCTGCGCCGACGGACTCTCTTGTCCGAAACTCCTGGGCTAGACCGTACGCCACCAGGACCGCTCCCACCAGAATGGCGAAGCTGCATAGGAATATCATGGCTGATAACGGCACGACACACTCCTCTAGGACCCCCGTTTCATCCGGGGCTTCGGGGATCGGTTACGCGAAATCTCTTCCCCTGCCGTGCCGGGTAGGTCCGGGACCCCGCAGGGCATCTTCGGAGATGGTGATGGTTGTATCCTTAATGAGCCGCTGATCTTTCCAGACTCGAATCCGCACTCGCACGGAATGGGGACCGTAGTCCAGGGGTTCCGCCAGTACCAGTTCCCGGGTTCTTAGGTTGTGGTATTTCACCGGGCGAGAGATTCGGGCTGCTTCGGCCCCGGCTTTCCGGCTGATCCACCGGAAGCCGTCCTCGTCACGGGCCTTGGAGGCTTTGACACTGCGGGAGCGGCCGCTCGCAGCGGCAGTCCCTTGCTTCTTTCCGGAGTCTTTTGAGGCAAGGGTCGTTTTTGTCGCTTTTCCCTTCTTGCCTTTCTCACCGGCGGTTTGGGAGGAAGCAGCCTTGGTTCCGGGCATCTCGAGTTTCTTTCTCGCCAGATTCGCCTCCCTGGCCCGAAGCTCTTCCTGAGCCCGCCGCTGCTCCTCTCGAACCCGCCGTTTCTCGGCCTCGACGCCGGCAGCAAGCTTTTCCACCTCCTGCCGCTTTTCTTCGATCTTCTTCCATTCTTCGGCGGCGGCGGACTGATTTTCCTGCTGCAGCTTCTCCATTTGTTTGAGGGCGTCCTTGCCCTTTTTTTCCACCACCGACATGCTGATGCCTGCGATTCCTGCGGCGATCAACCCGAAGCCGAGGCCGAGAAGTGTCACCTTTTTGATCACTGGATGCTCCTCCTAAGGGCTCACAAAAGCCCATCGCGATCCGTTATCCACCCTACAGGTAGAACATGAAGGAGAACCCCGGGAAGTAGAAGAAGGGGAACGGGTAGTAATAGTAGGAGGACCAGTAGTAGTAAGGCCATCCGTCACCCCACCCATAGTAGCCGCCCCAGTAGGGTCCTCCCCAGCCGCCGTAGTAGTAATAGCGGTTTCCTCTCCAATAATGATGGTGGTGACGACCGTCCCAGTAGCGCCCATGGTTGTACCCATAACGCCCGTTCCAGTATCGGCCGTGGTTGTATCCGTGGCGGCCGTCCCAATACCTTCCGTTGTAGCCGTAGCGATAGCGATCGTAATGGCGGCCGTTCCAGTGGCGCTTGTTGTCGTAAGCGCGTCGGGAGTACTGTTTATTGCTGGGCCCCGCGGCGCGTGCGGCATTCCTCAAACGGAAGTCACCCATTTGACCTCGGTACCGGTTGGCATGGACCTGGTTCCGGTAGCCCCGGTTCACAGGTCCTCGATTGATGGCGCGGTTGGAGTTCATGGGGCGATTAGACGAGATGTGATGCCGCCCGCCCCCTCCGGCATTGTGCTGCCGAGCCGCATAGCTGGGGACGACGAAGGCGAGCACGGCCAGAAAGACCATGGCACTTGCCGTGTATTTGATTCTTGCCCGGTTCATGGGGTTACCTCCGATTTCTCATTTCACTGCCGTCGCTTTCAGACCTCGACCTGTTGACTCCTATGACGATTACCGGCCTGAGGGGGTCTACAAGATCTTTCAAGATTCTTTGCGCAATACGGAGGGAAAAAAGGGAAACCGGATGTCTGCATTGTGATCGAGCTCCCGGACTCCCGGCGGATCCGTCAGCATTCCGAGGGAGGAGGTCCCAAAGCATTCGGAGCCCGCGCCCCCGGGTCCCGGGATGGATGTCGGAGACCGGCCGGGGAGGGGCGCAAGATTTCCATGAACGGGGGGGATGGGGCGTTGGGGGCGGCGGTTATTCGAAGGCCTGTCGTCCCTTGAGGGATCGCTCCAGGGTCACGCGATCCGTGTACTTCAGGTCTCCCCCCATGGGAATGCCGAATGCAATGCGCGAGACCCGCACCTTGTGGGACTTGATCAGCCTCGACAGGTAGTGGGCCGTGGCTTCTCCTTCGTTGCTGGGATTGGTGGCCAAGATCACTTCCCGAATGTTTTCCTCCGGAAGGCGTTTCAGAAGCTCCGCCACACGGAGGTTCTCAGGACCTACGGCATCCAGTGGGGCCAGCGCTCCCTCGAGAACATGATATCTTCCCTTATAAGACCCCGACCCCTCGATGGCCAGAAGGTCCGCCATGGTTTCGACCACGCAGATCTCCCCCGTATTCCTGGCGGGATCGGCGCAGATGCCGCACAGTTCCGAATCCGTCACGAGAAAGCATCGGGGGCAGGTCCGGATTCGTTTCTTCATCTCCTGGATGGTTTCCGCCAGGGATTCGGCCTCTCCCGGAGAGGCCTGAAGCAGGTGCATGGCGATGCGCGTTGCGCTTTTCTCCCCCAAACCGGGGAGTTTGCTCAAAATGCCGATGAGCTTTCGTAGAATGGGAGGATAGGCATTCATGAGGGCAATGGTTGCCTTTCTGGGGAAGGTCTTTTCAGTCGGGAGGGGCTCCCGTAGGGCCGAAAGACGAACACGGAAAAGTCGCGACAGCCGCGAAAAAGCATTCAGAAGAGTCCCGGGATTTTGAGACCGGGGATGCTCAAGCCTCCGGCCAGCTTGCCCACCTCTCCCGCCACCATCTCCTGGGACTTGCGGAGGGCATCGTTCACGGCGGCGACGATGAGGTCCTGGAGCATTTCAATATCGTGGGGATCCACCACCTGGGGATCGATCTTCAGATCGAGCAACTCCTGGCGGCCGTTGACCCTCACCGTGACCATGCCCCCTCCGGCGGAGGACTCTACGGTCTTTTGGGCCATTTCCTCCTGCATTCTTGCCATCTTCTCCTGCAATGCCTTCACTTGTTGCATGGGATTGAACCCTTTCACCATTGTGTCGCCTCCATCGAGTCTCCTCCCCATCCGTTTAGGGGGAATCGTTTCCCAAAAAGTCGCCGTCCGGGGAACCCGAGCCGGGATCGACCCCGGTCCGTTTCCCGGAACCCGTTCGCAGGGGTTTGATGTCCAGGAGTTCGCCTCCCAAGATTTCCAGGGCATCCTGGAAGACGGGGTTCTCCATGACCAGCCGGGTGTGATTGATGCGCGTCTTTCGACTCCTGGGCCGATCGGGAGAATCCGCCGAAGGGGTAGGCCGGACCTCCACCTTCCATTGGAACGGGTTTGAAAAGAAAGTCAAGGTTGCTTCGGAGAGATTTGCCAGGGTCTGAGGTTCGGAAACCCGGTCCTTGAAGAGCTCGAGGACTTCCAACGTCAGGGTCCCGTCCGGGTTGGGCAGGACCCGGCTGTTCTGAAGCTTTGCCCCCAAAACCGGGTCACGGTCCTGAATCCATTCGAGGAAAGAAGACCATCTTTGGGCCGCTTCTTCGGCCCTCACTGCCCGTTGGGGGGCGGGGGGAGCCGGGGAATCGACCCCCCCGGGAGGCATCGAGATCTCCAAGGGTGCCAATGGTTCCGAGGAAACCGCCGGCGGCGCAACGGGAGGGACGGAGGGCGTGCACCCGGAAGCCCGACGGGGTTCGGACGGCTCGGAGTCCCTGCCCTCGAGCGCCTGTTCCAACTGTGCGATTCTTCCCATCAGCTGTTCCAGGGAAGAGAGTCGAGGCAGTTGCGCCAGCCTCACGAGAAGCATCTCCAAGGCCATCTTGGGAAGGGTGGATCTCCGGATTTCCTCCTCTCCCTTGAGTAGCATCTGGATATAGAGATAGAGGGACTCCGTGCTGGTCTTGCGGACGTCTTCCTGCAGGATGCCCTTTTCGTCTTCGGGAAGATCCGGCTGCACCGATCCTTCGGTTTCCGCCAGGGAAAAAAAGAGCAGATTGCGGAAATGGTCGCACAACTGCTGGCATACCCGCCTGCTGTCGATCCCCCTGCGATACAGGTCTGCGGCTACCCGGAGGCATGTGGGCAGATCCCCTTCCAGGATGGCTCGTCCCAGTCGGTGAACGCTCCTGCGGTCCACCACTCCCAGAAGGTCGAGGATCTCCTCATCGGTCAGATCCTCGCCGCTGAATGCCAGGAGCTGTTCCAACAGGCTCTGAGCGTCGCGCATGCTGCCGTCGGCTTCCCGTGCAACGGCGTAATAGACGGAGTCGGACAGCCGGGTGTGCTCCCGGCCGACAATCTTCTTCAGGTGCTGCACGGTCAAGTCCATGGGAATTCGACGAAAGTCGAATCTCTGGCACCGGCTGAGAATCGTTGCCGGGATTTTGTGAGGTTCCGTGGTGGCCATGAGGAAAAGCACATGCTCCGGAGGTTCCTCCAAGGTCTTGAGGAGGGCGTTGAAGGCCTCGGTGGTGAGCATATGAACTTCATCAATGATATAAACTTTAAACCGGCTCTTGCCCGGGCGATACCGAACCGTCTCCCGGAGCTCTCGAATGTTGTCGATGCCGCGGTTGGAGGCCCCGTCGATCTCGATGACGTCCATGGAATTGCCTTGGGTGATCTCCTGACAATTGGAGCATTCATTGCACGGAAGGGAGGAAATTCCTTTTTCGCAGTTGAGGCATCTGGCGAGGATTCGGGCAACGGAGGTCTTGCCGACTCCCCGGGATCCGGTGAACAGGTAAGCATGGGCAATGCGCTGGGATTCGACGGAATTGCGAAGGATTTGGGTTACGTGAGGTTGGCCGATGACCTCATCGAAGGTCTGAGGGCGCCACTTTCGTGCTAAGACTAAGTAAGGCATGGGTCCGCCGAAAATCCTCGACAGGGAGATAGCTGGATGAACACCTGGGATGCAGGGGAAAAGTGGCGGAGAGAGAGGGATTCGAACCCTCGGTACACCTTTTGGGCGTACACACGATTTCCAGTCGTGCTCCTTCAGCCAGCTCGGACATCTCTCCGCAAAATAACGGGCGACCGCTTCCGCGGGCAGGTTGTGGTTCTATGGCGGAGAGGGTGGGATTCGAACCCACGTGCCCTGCTCTTCACAGGACAAGTCGATTTCGAGTCGACCCCGTTACGGCCACTTCGGTACCTCTCCCCTAAGCCTGTTCCCTCTCTGAGCGCCGTTCCTGAAAAAACCGCCGGAGCAGCTCGGCGCTTTCGGCCGCCCTTACGCCCGGCACAACCTCGATATAATGATTGAAAACCGATACGGTTGTCAAGTCCACAGCGCTTCCCAACGCCCCGGATTTCGAATCGTACGCCCCGAAGACCAAGGTCCGCACTCGAGCGTGGAGCAGGGCTCCATAACACATCACACAAGGCTCCAGGGTCACATACAGAGTGGTTCCCGGCAGTCGGTAGTTCCCCAGCACCCGAGCTCCTTGCCGAAGGACCAGGAGCTCGGCATGAGCGCTGGGGTCGCAGAGCCCCAAGGGTGCATTGTGTGCCCGGGCCAGAAGTTCGCCGTCCTTTGACACCAAGACGGCCCCCACCGGGACCTCGGACTCCCCGTAGGCCGACCGGGCCTCCTCCAAGGCCACTCCCATCCAGCGATGGTGCTCCTTGCTCAGAATCGCCTCCTTCCCAAAGGCCGCGACCGTCGGAAGGCCGTCTCGGGTCCCGTGTTGCCCGGAAGCAGGGGCTGCCTGCCGTGAAGGGGAGTCCATCCAACCCCCCTCCGGAGAATCCTCTGCCGTTTTCCGGAAGAAACCGCCGTTCGCCCCCCGGAGGCCCCAAGGAAAAACCCCTTCACCCTTGGACCTTCTAGGGGGCCCTGCCATTAGCACAAATGTACCGTATCGAAAAGCCCTTTTATGTACTTGGCTTCAAAGCGGGTGGATCTTATAATACGTGCCGTTCAAGGATTCCGTAAGCCGGTTGCCCGGGGCCGATGAGGATTTGGGAGTCCCCGGGAAAATCCACCGGGATTGTACGGGCGTGTCCCCGGACCTCGGGAGAGAGGGATCCAGATTGGGCGTTCAGCCGTTAGTTTGGCAATCTCCCGTGGTTTAGCTGCTTTGGCTTCCCCCGGCAGGGGACGTCCGATAATGTTGAGATACAATACCAAAGTGCTGACGACCAACAGCGAATCGCTCAATTCGGGGGAGAATCATGGACCCGAGCCCAGAGTCCAACGAAAGCTGCTTTGTCCCCCTGGCGGGGCTAAAGCGCGTCTATGAGCCGAAGAAGAGGGGGGAAGGCGCCAAGAAGCACCCCTGCCCCGATTGCCATTTTTGCCAGTTGTGTTCCGAGGCCCGTTGCCATTCTTGCCGGGGTTCGGGAAATATAGGGGCAAAGAACCCGGGCCGAAAGCTCTCGCTTTTGGACCAGATTTGCCTCTACGAGAGAATCAATACAAAGGCGGATGAGTAACTGTTGCGTCTGATGCGACCTCAAAAGGCGGCGGAAGGAATTATGGCGGAAAGAACCTCGACAGGGTTTGGGATCCTCGGCATCGTTTTGGTTTCATTGATTCTTCTTCCATGCTTTCTCAATCCTCCCGACCTGGCGGCGCAGGAGACCCGTCCTTCCCAGGAGCCCCTTTCATCGCCCCAAGGCCAATCCCGCGTGGCCGAAGACACCGCTTCCCGCTGGCGAGCCGCCCTCTGGGAAGCCGTGCCTGCGGAGCTTCTGAGCGACTCCGGCCCCGGAACCCTGGTGGATGTCTACGGCCAAAACGATTGGAAACCCTTGTTTTTTGACTTCCGATTCCAACTCGCCCCCGGAACCGCTTTGTTTCTCAAGAGACTGGAGGACCTGGAAAGCGACGCCGTCAACCCCGCAAGCTTTCCCCTGGATTCCCTGAAAAAGGGACTCAAGGAAGTCGAAGAGCTCCGGGCGGCCCTCCAGCCCACTCCGGCGGCCAACCAGGATCGGACTGGGGCGAATCCTCCCGGAGCCGGACAAGAGGCTTCCCCATCCCCGCCGCCCTCCCAAGCCTCGGTTGCCTCCCAACCCGCCCCTGCAAACGGGGAAACGGACCGGCTGAGCGATGTGGAAAGAGATCCCCGTTATTTGCAGCTCCTAAAAGTCGCCTCCGAGACGGATGTGAAGCTGGGGGCCTGCCTGATCCGCTTTGCCCAGGAAATGAATCCCTTTTCTCCCGAGCTTCGAGAGAAGGTCCTCTTGGGGAAGATGTCCATGGCCGAGTTTCTCGAGGCCGTTGTTCCCAATTCGCCTCATTACGCCACCTTGCGAAAAGCCCTGACCAAGTACCGCAGCCTCGCGGCCCAGGAGCCATGGCACCGCTTCCATTCCGGAAAGACCCTGCGCCAGGGAGATTCGGGCCAGGAGGTGTCGAATCTTCAGAAAAGGCTTGCCCAGGAGGGGTTCTATTCGGGGAAAATCTCGGGGCATTTCGACCATGCCACGGCCGATGCCGTCCGCAAATTTCAGCGATACCACTTGATTGACGCGGACGGGGCGGTCGGTCAAAGAACCAAGGATTGGTTGAATGTCCCTTACAATAAGAAGGTCCGGTTGCTCCAGGAGAGTCTCAAGCAGCTTCGGCAGAGTCGGGCCCGGCCTTACGATCGATACGTTCGCATCAACATCCCCCAATTCATGCTCGAATACTACCGGGACGGGAAGATCCAGGCGGAACACCGGGTCATTGTGGGCAAGGCCGCAGGGAAAAAGGTGAAGGTCCAGGGGCGCTGGATGGGAGAAAATCAAACCCCCTCCATCAGCAGTGTCATCGACCAGGTGGTGTTCAACCCCCGATGGTATGTATCCGATCGCATCCGTCGAGAATTGGCCGATGAGATCGCAGCGGACCCCAACTACCTCGACAAACACGGCTACGTGAAGATGTCGTCCAATTATCCCTGGGGAGAGCCTCGCCTCTTTCAACTCCCGGGACCCGGGAACCCCTTGGGGCGGGTGAAGTTCGAGTTCTCCAACGCCTACGCCATCTTCCTTCACGATACGCCCAAGAGACACCTTTTTCAGCGAGCCAAGCGGGATTTTTCCCACGGATGCATCCGGGTGGAAAAGGCCCGAGAACTCGCTCAACTCCTCCTGGCCGACGATGGGAATTCGGCCGTGGGAAAAACGGAATCCTTTCTCGAAAGCTACACACGCCAGACTTTCGTGAAATTCAACCAGCCGGTCCCCATTATCATCGAGTACGTTCCCGCCTCATCGGACGGCAACGGCCAGGTGGTTTTCTGCGGCGACCTGTATGGATGGTTCGCGGAGGAGGGGACTCAGCGGTCGTAGGCCGTTGGGGCCCGATCCCGCATACCATCCTCCTTCGACACCACAATTCCAGTGTTATCAAAGCGCTGTATTCAATAGCAGATTTCTTGGTTTACAAAGAATTATCCTCGTGCGGGATATCTGCACCCTGAGGCCGGACCAGGATGTATTTGTTTATTATACACTATATTCAATTAGTTATCCGGTTCTATAAAAAATTGTATGGTCCATTCGCGAAAAAAGGTTTGACACCCATCCTTTTTTTCGGTAGTGAAGGGCATCTCTGTTGGACTCCCTATCGTACAGGCCAATAATCTTAGTTGTTGATGAGTCATTAATAGGAGGGGGATTGAATGAGGCGTTTTGACTCCTGCCTAAGAATGAGGCTAACTCCATTGTGCCTTATTTTAACGTGTATTCCGGCAGTTATGTTGGGCCCCAACGACGTTCTCGGCATCACCGCCTCGGTGGGCCAGCCGTACCATGGGCGGCTGGTCAACGGAGTTCCCTTCCCCAACCAGTTCCAAGGGTACACCCTGCGGGACCAGGAGCGCTCCTACACCACTCCCGAAGTGGTGGGTGCCGTGCTGGACGCGGTGGAACGGGTGCGGGAACAGCATCCCGGCACCTGCGACCTTTTCGTGGGGGACTTTTCCGTCCAGGGGGGCGGGTGGTTGAACCATCACCGTTCCCACCAGAACGGGCGGGATGTGGACCTGGGCATGTACCTCAAGGGGAATCGAGCTGCGGACACATTTGTCTCCATGAACGAAGACAATCTGGATGTCCCCAAGACGTGGTGCCTCGTTGAGGGTCTTCTTCGTTCCCAGCGTGTGCAGTACATCTTTCTCGATCGAAGAATCCAGCGGCTTTTGCATGACTACGCCGCCTCCCGGGGTGCGGACTCCGCATACCTGGAGCGCATTTTCGGGGGGGGCTTCGGACGTTCCGTCATCAATCATGTGGCCAACCATCACGACCACATTCACGTCCGATTCTACACCCCATGGTCCACTCTGGCCGCTCATGTGGCAGGAATGGACGAACAGAAGCGGACGGTCATCGAAATGGCCCAGCAGGCATTCCTCCCCAAGAAGGTAAACTACTACGTCAAAGGCAACGAAAAGAGTCTCGAATCCCTGGCCCGGAGCTTCGGCGTGCAGTATCGGGACCTGTGTCGATGGAACCAGCTGAGCGGGAACTCTCCCATTTCTCCGGGTAGTTGCCTGGTTTTTTACAAAAGGGGGTTTGAGCTGGAGCCGGTTCACCTGGCTCAGGCCTTGTCGCCGAACTTTGAAGCCCCCGGGGTGCATCTGGCCGCTTTGCGCCCCGTGCGTCCCGAGACCCCGACGCCTCCTCCGGATTCGGTCTCCGATGCCGTGGAGGAGGCCCCCGCTGCGGTGGTGAGGCACGTGCCTCGGGAGAAAAGGGTCGAGCCTCCTTCCACTGCTTCCTACACCGTTCAGCGGGGAGACACTCCGGCCTCCATCGCCAGGAAGAACAAGATGGAGCTGAGGGCGCTGCTCCAAATGAACGGCTTCAAGAAGGTCCCCCAACTCAAGCCCGGTCAAAAACTCAAAGTGACGGCCGGCCGTTCTTCCGGGTCCGTGACCGCCGCCTCTTCGACGAGCTCCGGGTTCGGGCGGCACGACATTTCCACTCGACAGACCGTCATGACGGACGCGTCGAGAGGAAAAGGCACCACCACGGTCACCTACACCTCCGTCAAGGGGGATACTTTGGCCAAGATTTCCAGGAAGAGCGGGATCCCCCTGGACGCCTTGTGCCAACTGAACGCAATGAAGAGGAACGCCCCACTGAAACCGGGCCAAAAAATACGGCTGGCCCAGGGGGCAACGATGTCCAAGGGCATGGGCCCGACGTCGGAACCTGGCCGAATGAGCGATCGAGGACCCAAAGCCGTCTCCAAATCCCCCGACAAGAAAGCTGCCGTAGGCAAAGCCGATCCCAAAAAGAACCTTTCCAAGGTCAAGGCGGTTCCCGCCAAGCCGGTCGCCGAGCCCAAGAACGGAGCTTCCAAGAAGGTAGCGGTTCAAGGTAAGGATGCGCCCCAGGGGAAGAAAGCCGCCGCGACAAAGGGCGTGAACCCGGCCAAGAACGGGGCCCAGGCATCGGGGAAATCCGTGGGAAAAACGGCCCCTGAATCCAAAGCGGCTTCTTCCGCCACGGCAGCGAAGACTTCCGCATCCCCCAATGCCAAGAGCAAGGCCGGCTCCTCTTCCAAGGAAAAGGTGTCCGCCTCCGTGAAGAAGCCTGCACCCGCCGCCCCTGGAAACGCCAAAGGGAACACCGTAACCACGGCGAAGACTTCCAAGCAGGTGGCGACCAGGCGATGAGCCGAGGGTACCGGGGGAATACCCGTTGATTGGGTCTTTTCTTCCGATCTAAATTCTGTTAGATAACCGAGCTCCCAACGGGCACAGGCAGTGAGTGCCCGTTTTTGTTTTATTCTGCGACCGTCCTGGTCGGCGAGAAGTTCTTATGGAAAGGAGTGCGGCAGAGTTCCTTATGGTTGAGGATCTTTCCAAAATTCGGAACATCGGGATCAGCGCCCATATCGATTCGGGGAAAACGACCCTTACGGAGCGCATCCTGTACTATACCCAGAGGATCCACGCGATCCACGACGTCAAGGGCAAGGACGGAGTGGGGGCCACCATGGACTTCATGGAGCTCGAGAAGGAGCGAGGCATCACCATTCAATCCGCTGCCACCCATTGCACATGGGCGGACCATCCCATAAACATCATCGACACTCCCGGCCACGTGGATTTCACCATCGAGGTCGAGCGCGCCCTGCGGGTCCTGGACGGCGCGATCCTAGTCCTCTGCTCCGTAGGAGGGGTCCAGTCCCAGTCCGTGACCGTGGATCGCCAGATGGTGCGTTACAGGGTCCCCAGGCTCGCGTTCATCAACAAGTGCGACCGAACGGGTGCCGATCCCTTCCGGGTGGTCCGTCAGCTCAAGGAAAAACTCAATCACAACGCCGTTCCTTTGCAGGTCCCCGTAGGGTTGGAGGGGGATCATGAAGGGGTAATCGACCTCATTGCCATGCAAGCCGTGAGGTTCGAGGGGGATCACGGCTCCGTGGTCACCCGGACGGAAATCCCCGCCGAGCTCATGGATCTGGCGATGAAGCACCGCGAAGAAATGCTGGATGCGGTTTCCCTCTATTCCGACGAGCTCACCGAAGCGATCCTGGAAGAGCGCGTGACGGAGGACTTGATTCACGCAGCCGTTCGCGCGGGGACCCTTTCCCTGCAGATCACTCCTGTCCTCATGGGGTCCGCCTATAAGAACAAGGGAGTCCAACCGCTCCTGGACGCCGTATGCCGCTATCTGCCCAGTCCCATGGACAAGAGCAACGAAGCCCTGGACCTGGATCGGGACGAAGCCAAGGTGGACCTGTTCAACGCCCCGGACCTGCCCCTGGTGATGTTGGCCTTCAAGCTCGAAGTCGGGCGTTACGGTCAACTCACCTATGTGCGCCTTTACCAGGGCACCCTCCGAAAAGGAGACACCATCGTCAACGTGCGCTCCGGTAAGAAGACCAAGGTGGGACGCCTCATTCGGATGCACGCGGATCAAATGGAGGAAATCGAATCGGCGGGCGCCGGCCAGATCGTGGCCCTTTTCGGCGTCGATTGCGTTTCGGGAGACACCTTCACCGACGGCCGCGTCCACTACACCATGACGTCCATGCACGTGCCTACCCCCGTGATTTCCCTGGCCTTGAAACCCAGGGACAAAAAAGCGGAAATAAACATGAGCAAGGCTCTCGCCCGGTTCACAAAGGAGGATCCAACCTTTCGGATCATCATGGACGAGGAAACCGGGGAAACCATCATCTGCGGAATGGGAGAGCTGCACCTGGATGTCTACGTGGAACGTATGAAGCGGGAGTACCAGTCCGACGTGGAAACGGGAATGCCCAAAGTGGCCTACCGGGAAACCATCACCCGAAGGTCCGACTTCAACTACACTCATAAGAAACAGACCGGGGGCGCGGGCCAGTACGGAAGGATCGCCGGTTATATCGAGCCTTATCCGGACGGGGACTTCCAATTCGTGAACCAGATCACCGGAGGGGCCATCCCCACCGAGTTCATCCCTTCGTGCGAAAAGGGTTTTCAGGCTTGCCTGTCCAAGGGGTCCATGGCGGCCTACCCCATTGTGGGGACTCGCGTGGTCATCAACGATGGCGCCTCCCATTCGGTGGATTCTTCGGATTTGGCCTTTCAGCAGGCGGCCATCGGCGCCTTTCGGGAAGCCTATGCCAAGGCCGGTCCCATTCTCATGGAACCCCTCATGCGGGTGGTGGTGGAAACCCCTTCGGAGTTCCAAGGCATGGTGCTGGGTACGTTGAACCAACGCAGGGGGATGATTGTGAGCAGCTCCGAGGACGCCGCCTTCTCCACCATCGAAGCGGAAGTCCCTCTGGCGGAAATGTTCGGGTACTCGACGGTTCTTCGTTCCACGACCCAGGGAAAGGCCGAATTCACGATGGAATTCGCCCGCTATAGCCCCGTTCCCCGGGGAATTGCCGAGGAAATTGTGAGAAAGGCCCAGGAAGAACAAAAGCTTCAACGGAAGTGAAAGGCTTGGGCACAGGACCCGGCTTGTAGAAAATGCTACCGGATTTCCACCCGGTTATGGGATAATCCGACGGCGCGGGCGGACAGACCGGCCGGGCGTGGCCGGAACATGCCGGAGGGGAAACCTTGAAAAGGAGACGCGCCAATGCACGATGTTCACAGAGCGGACCCCCAACCCGTCGAGATGATCCGCGGATCCATGGGAAAGCCCCTGAGCCCGGGAGAAATCGGGATCCTTTTGGCTTTTGCAGGGGTGGGGAAGACCGCCTGCCTGACTCATATCGCCCTTGAAAACCTCATACACGGCTTTCCGGTTCTCCATGTCTGCATCGACGAAACCCCGGAAAAGATCAAGATCTGGTACCAGGAACTGCTGCGAAATATCCTGGGTCCCGGACACCATCGGGACGTGCCCCGAATTCAACAGCAAATCGAGCCCCTGCGCTTCATCCATGCGTACCTGCACCATACCTTCAGCCCGGGGAAACTGGATCAGAGCGTGCGGAACCTCAGGGACCAGGCCAACTTTCAGCCTGCAATGGTGGTGCTGGACGGTCTGGATTTCGACCGGATTTCCCGCACTTCCGTCGAGGAACTCAAGGAACTTGCCGGGAAACACGGGGTCTCCATGTGGATGTCCGCCCGCATGCATCGGCACATGTCAACCACCAATGCCCGCGGGATTCCCTATCCGTGTCATGAAATGGATGGGCTCTTCGAGGCCATTCTCCTCCTGGAGCCCGTTCCCGACGTCATTCAGGTCAAAGTTCTAAAACACGAGGGCCAGTACCTCCCGCAGCGACCTGCGGTCCTTCTCAATCCCCAGACCTATCTTCTTCAACGTCGCTAAGCGCATGGGCTCAAGAGGGGGCTCCGGTTGAGGGTGACTCATGGAAGATGATCTTGTTGCGAGCCTTACCCGTCAGGTCAAAGAAGAAGTCATCGAGAACTATCTCAACGAGCGAAAACTGGTCCACCTCCAGATGGAAGAGCTCGAACAGCGGGCCGAAAAGGTCCGCTGCCTCGCCGTGGAAACGGGGAAACGCCTGTGCCGCGTGGGACTCCTGCTCATCAACCCCGAAATGCTCGAGCGGCTCAGGAAGCTGCTTTGCATCTCCCCGTCTTCTTACTGGAACGCCTGTTTCAACAGTCATTTTCCCCGGACAGTTCGGACCATCCGCGTTCGGGGATTCACCCTGAAGGCCCGGTATCGAAAGCTGTTTCTGGAGGCCTTTCAGCGATTTCAGTACTGGATGGAGTCCTACCGCAAGGAGTACGAAGACCTTTCCCTGGAATGCCGGGCGGTGAACTGCAACATCCAGGGCTTTCAGAAGAACTTCGACCTCCTGTCCCTGTTGAGCTTTCTAAAAAGCCTGGATATCCAGGGTCTGGAACGGAAGCATTTCCTGGGGGAAAATTTCACCCCCGGCGAATTGGCGGCAGTGGAGCGAAGCCTGTGCCTTTGTCCCGTCTCCTTTGAAAAAATGGCCGTCCCCGAACCCTTGTGCCTGCCGGGTTACCAGCTCCTGGAAGAATCCCTCATCGCTTTGGCCCACGAAGTCTACCAGCGGTTTCCCGGCCAGGTGCAGCGACTCATGCACTGATCCGTCCCGGCCCCGAAGCCGTCGGCCTCCCTCGACCTCACCCCCAGTGGCCGGCCACGTCCGCACTCGAAGCCGGGGTAAATCCATCCCCCAGGAATTTGTCCACAGCGTCCCGCACTCGCCCGCTCACGCCCACGACGACCGGAATTCCGGCCCATCGAAAGACTTCAAAGGCTTTGGGACCGCAATGGCCCGTGAGGACGGCCGCCGGCTTGTGTCGGGCAACCAGGGTGGCTGCCTGGATTCCCGCCCCTTGGGCGGCCTGGTAGTTTTGTTGATTCTCGAGTACCACAAAGTCCATGGTTTCCGAATCCACCAAGAGAAAGCAGGCGGCCCGCCCAAACCGGGGGTCCACTTCTGCGTCCAGGTTTCCGGCACTGGAACTGATGGCAATTTTCATGGTTCCACTCCTTTGGTTTGATGACTCCGTGCGTTTCCCTCCGTTCCGTCTTGTCTCGACCTTGCCGCATCACCGTTGCGGTACAACGATTGTGCCAAGAGCCCCACCCCATGGTAACTCCCGGAAAGGCAGACACGACGCCCACCTTTCCAGGATCAACTTTCCCCGTGGGAAAAAGACAAGTCATTGCGCACCCTGAAACTCCCGGAGTTGGGTGCAGAATGCGTCGGTCACGGTTCTCCCCAAATGCGCTCCCGGATCCCGGGGACCGAGTTTTATGGCCACAAGGCCGGGTGGAACGGGAACTGCGTTTCTTGCCCTTTCCTGGTGTGGTTTTTGAAAGAGGGTGTCTTGCAGCACGGTTTTCGAAAGAGCACTTCAGTCCCCACGGGCAAGGATGGGACCATGGCCCAGAGAATCCCTTTCGGTTTCAATAAAGAGGCCTCCGAAATTGCAGGGGAAGGAATCTTTTTGATCGCCATTCCGGTATTTCGGGGGCGAGTGGCACCTGTGCTGGATTGGTGCTCCACCATTCATCTCTATCCCGAGGTTTCCGGCAGCGAGACTCCGGAGCAAGAACTGTTCTTGACCCATGCAACCACCTTCGATCGAATGAGAATTCTTCGCGTCAAAGGAGTCCGAACACTCATCTGCGGGGTCTTGAGCCCGGATCTTCTTCACTACGGGCAAAGGATGGGAATCCGGATCATTCACGGGGTCGCAGGCGAAGTCCGAGAGGTGCTGCGCGCTTACCTGGGACAGAAGCTGGACCACCCTCGTTTCCGACTGCCCGGCTGCAAGGGACCGCGCAATTATCGGGAAGGATGCAAAGGGGTCTGTGCCGCGGACGCTGCGGCGGAATCCTGTCCCAGCCTCGAAAGGAGAAAGAGCCGGGGGAGGCAAGGCGGGGAGGGCGGGCGGAACCGGGGTCTGGAAACGGGTGCCAAAGGAAAGATTGCCGCAGGCCCCGGAGGCTCCTGCCTGTGTCCCGAATGCGGAGCCCGGATTCCTCATCGGAACGGCATCCCCTGTGGGCAAGTCCCCTGTCCCGCGTGCGGCCGGTCCATGGTCCGCGGATGAGCCCTCTCTTCTCCTTCTTTGTTCCTTTTTCCCAGGGGCTCACGATGGCTTCTTCGGAGGAACCCGCAGGGTGCAAACGGTTCCCTTTGGGAGGACCTTTTCTCCAGGTCTCCATGGTTTGCCTGTCATTCCAAAGGATTATTCGTTTGAACCCAAGTGGCACATTCCTTGCCCTGACTGGTTTCCGACGCCCATGTGGAATGACGTTCGTAGGACCTATTACTTCCAAAGGAGATTGAACCATGAGTTCTTGTCATAGCGGCCAGTGCGGCCATGAACCCAAATCCTCGGAAGAGAAACAACTGCAGGAGCAACTTCGGCACATAGGACACAAGCTGCTGGTGATGAGCGGCAAGGGGGGTGTGGGGAAAAGCAGTGTGGCCACGTACCTTTCCATCGGGCTGTCCAGGCTGGGCTATCGGGTGGGCTTGCTCGATGTGGACCTGCATGGTCCCAGTATCCCCCGCATGCTGGGAGTGGAAGGCATGTTTCGTGTGAACGACGGCAAACGGATGGTTCCCCATACCTATGGGGACAAGCTGCAGGTGGTCTCCATTCAATGCCTGCTCGATGATCCGGATTCGGCCGTCATCTGGCGGGGTCCCGTGAAACACGGAGTCATCCAGCAGTTCATATCCGACGTCGATTGGGGAGAGCTGGACTATCTGATCATCGATTCGCCTCCCGGCACCGGGGACGAACCTTTGAGCGTGGCCCAAACCATGCCCGACGCCAAGGCCGTCATCGTGACGACTCCCCAGGAAGTTGCCCTGGCCGACGTGAGGAAATCCATCAACTTCTGTCGAAAAGTCGAGATGCCGATCCTGGGGCTGGTCGAAAACATGAGCGGGTATGTATGCCCCCACTGCAATGCGGAATTGCCTCTGCTGGGCAAGGGCGGAGGAGCCAGGACCGCGGCGCGCATGAAGGTTCGTCTCCTGGGAAGCCTGCCCTTCGACCCCAGGGTGGTGGAAGCGGGAGACGTCGGCCGGTCCCTTCTCGACAGCCCGGACGGAAGTCCGTTCGTCAAGGCCGTGGGGGAATTGGTGCTCGAGGTGGTCGGGCTCTGCGGCAACCCGAGCTTCCAGAGCGATCCCAAACCCGAAAAGGTCGCTCCACCTGATCTCCCCGAGCACTTTAAAGTGGCCGTCCCTTTGGCCGACGGTAGACTCACCAACCACTTTGGACACTGTGAACAGTTTGCGCTCTTGGATGTCAAGGAGGGTCGCATCGAAGGGAAAGAGCTTCTCACTCCCCCTCCCCACGAACCCGGGGTTTTGCCTCGCTGGCTCGGGGGCCTGGGAGTGAACCTGATCCTTGCGGGAGGCATGGGCAAGCGGGCGTTGGACCTCTTCGAGGAACAGAACATCCGAGTGATCACCGGGGCACCCAATCTTGCTCCCGAGGAACTCATCCACCAGTACTTGAACGGCTCCCTCACAACGGGGGCCAATGTGTGCGACCACTAGCGAGGTGTGAGTCCCATGAGCAATTCGACCAAGAGCATGATGGAAGCCATCTACCGGAGGGTCGGAAAGAACCCGGGGCAACAGCCTGAGAAAGCAGCCGCGGGAAGCCGGGATCAACTGGGAATCATGAAAAGAATGGAAGACGCCTCTTGTGCGGGGAAGATCACGGGAAGCTGCGGGGAAACCATGGAGGTCTTCCTCAAGCTGGACGGGGATAAGATCATCGATGCAAGCTTCTTCTCGGACGGATGCTGGTTCAGTGTGCTCTGCGGCTGGGTCGCAACACAGCTCGCCCGGGGGAAGAGTGTGGAAGAAGCGGTGGAGATCGGGGGGGATACCGTCCTCAGTATGTTCAAAGAGGTCCCTGAGAACGAAGCCCACTGCGCCCAACTGGCGGCGGAGACCCTTCATGCCGCCGTTCACGACTGGATGGTGAAGAAATAGCGGGCCGTTTCGGAAAGGAGAGAATCCATGGCACCTGGAAGACTCCAGGATCAACGCGGTCAAGGCCGGGGAGGAACCGGAAGAGGCCAGGGTCGGCAGGGAGGCCGGGGAGATGGACGAACCGGCCCCGGGGGCTCATGCCTCTGTCCCAAATGCGGCTACAAGGAGGTGCATCTTCGAGGGGTGCCCTGCACCCAGGTCCGGTGTGCCCAGTGCGGACACGTCATGCTCCGGGAGCAGACCCCAACCTGAAAGGCCGACATGCGCCCGGCGATCTCGTTGGAAGATGTGGAGAGGTCGGGTCGAAACCGCACCCGAGAGGTGGGAACCCCGGCCATCCTGCTCTTTTTGGGAGGCATCCCGCCGACCTGTTCACGCGGCATCTTTCTTGAGAAAGGCAAGGTTTCCATGTGCGCGGGCCACCAAATCATCCTGCGCCACAGGGGTGAGGGGGACTCAGGTCCCTCGCACCCCTCATTTCGCGGCCGTTCATCTTGGGTCGTGAGGACGCCCGGATCGATTGCCGGAGACAACCCTTCGATCGTGCCGCAAAAGGGCCGTTTCGAACCCAAGGCGGGAAACCATCGTCCCCAAGGAACCGCGATTATTCCGTGCTCCGCCGCACTCGAAACAACAAAGAGCTTTTGGACATCCTCTCTTAAAGCCGGAGGACCCTGAACCATGATCATTGCCGTTGCCAGTGGCAAAGGCGGGACCGGCAAGACAACGGTTGCCGTCAACCTTGCGATGGCTCTTCCCGGGGAGGTTCAGCTCCTGGACTGCGACGTGGAAGAGCCCAATGCCAATCTGTTCCTGAGAGCAGCCGTCACGGAACGGGAAGAAGTCCACATGGAAGTCCCCCTCATCGACAACCAAGCCTGCACCTATTGCGGAAAATGCCGGGAAATCTGCCGGTTCAATGCCGTAGCCATTGTCCCGGAGACCCGGGTGGCCCTGGCTTTCCCCGAGTTGTGCCATGGGTGCGGCGGCTGCTTCGCCGTGTGTCCCGAGGGGGCCGTCCTGGACAGCCGTCGGTTGCTGGGAGTCGTCGAGAAGGGAAAGCGGTCCACGGTGAAGCTTGTCCAGGGTCGCCTCCGGGTGGGCGAGGCCATGGCGCCCCCCCTCATTCGGAAAGTGGTGGCCCAGGCGGAGGAAACGGGCATCACCGTCGTGGACGCTCCTCCCGGCACCTCTTGTCCCGTCGTCACTTCCCTGCGCCGGGCGGACTGTGCGGTGCTCGTAACCGAGCCGACACCCTTCGGCCTGAACGATCTGGAACTGGCTGCAGGAGCCGTGAGAAAAATGGGAATTCCTGCCGGCATTGTCGTCAACCGATGCGACGTGGGGGATGGTCGAATCCGAGATTTCGCCCGCAGGGAGGGGATTCCGATTCTCCTGGAGATTCCCTTCGATAGAGCGGTGGCCGAGGCTTATGCTCGTGGGGAACTCCTGGTCGAACGCTTCCCCCGCTGGAAAGAGCGGATGCTGCACCTGCACTCACGCATCCAGGGGCTTCTCGTCCCGGAGTAAAGGACTCGAAAATGGTCGAGCTGGTTGTGATCAGCGGCAAGGGCGGTACCGGAAAGACCAGCATCCTGGGGGCTTTTGCGGCCCTGGCTTCGCGGAAGGTCCTCTGCGATGCGGATGTGGATGCGGCCGACCTTCACCTCCTGCTCTCTCCCCGTATCGGGGAAAGGGAGGGTTTCTGGGCCGGATACAAGGCCTTCATCCAACCCGAATCCTGCATCCGTTGCGGGGAATGCCGAAAGAAATGTCGGTTTGAAGCGGTCTCCGAGGAATTTGTGGTGGACGAAATGCTTTGCGAGGGATGCGGGGTCTGTGCGTACTTCTGCCCCGAAGGGGCCGTCGACATGCGGCCCAATCTGTGCGGGGAGTGGTTCGTTTCCGATACCCGTCACGGTCCCCTCGTCCATGCCCGCCTGGGAATCGCCGAAGAGAATTCGGGGAAATTGGTGAGTCTCGTTCGAAAGCAGGCAAGGCGAGTGGCGGAAGAAAAAGGCCTGGACATGATCCTGACCGACGGACCGCCGGGCATCGGATGTCCCGTCATCGCTGCCGTCGGGGGAGCCACGGCGGTGCTCATCGTTGCGGAACCCACCGTATCCGGCCACCACGATCTGGAACGGGCAGCCGGGCTTGCCCGGGGCTTCCACGTTCCGGTCCTGGTTTGCGTGAACAAGGCCGATCTGCATCCCCCGAGCGCCGACTCCATCGAGCAATGGTGCCGGGGCCACGGACACCAATTTGTGGGGCGCCTTCCCTTCGATCCGGTCTTCACCCGGGCACAGCTCGTGGGAAAGACGATTCTCGAGCATGGAGACGGACCGGCGAGGACCGCCGTCATGGAACTCTGGGACCAGGTGAGATCCTTCCTGGGATCCGGCCTTCAACCCTCTTTCGATCGGGAGGCGTTTTCGGGCAAATCGTAGGACGGCAGAGGGAAGGGACGAAGGCGGTGTGGAAAATCCGATGACTTCGCTCTCCGCGGCCGACATTTTCGGTCCCGGGACGCCGGACAAACGAGAACCGCGGGCGGCAAACCCAAGGAAAGGAAGCAGGATGCCGGATCGAGACGCAGCGGGACCCGCGGGAAGGGGTCCCATGACGGGGAAAGGGCGCGGATTTTGTATGGTGAGGATCCCGGACCGGGGGGACCTGCCCATCGAGGCTGTCCCGGGCTGGGCTGGAACGTGTATGTTTGAAGGACAACCAGTCGGAAAGGAGGAATTCGCCATGCCGGGAAGAGACGGAACCGGACCGCTGGGTATGGGACCCATGACCGGAAGGGGACGAGGAGTATGTTGTGGTTCGCCTGCGCCGACACCGTTTTGGGGCGGCAGAGGACGAGGCGGAGGCGGCTTTGGAAATCGGTGCCGGCTTTGGGGAAGGGGACCGGCCCGGCCAACGGGTCCGGGATACGGATCTCCCGGATGGCAGGGTCCCGGGATTCGGAACAGGCCCGGCGAACCGTCTTCGGCTGCAGGTCCCGCACAGGAAGAGACTTTGCAGATCCTGACGTCGCAAGCTCAGCACCTGGAGGATGCGCTCAAGGACGTTCGAGATCGAATTCAACGGCTGAAAACCAAGACCACAGAAGACTAGAGAACCTCTTTTACCCTGTGACGCCCGGGGTCCGGTCCTCCTAATCGAGGACCATGAATCGAGTCCCGTGCCCCCGTCTCGTGGAGTGTGGCGCGACCGAGTTCGCGAACCGGCCTCGTCGCCCTTGCCACTCTCCCGGACAGGGCCTTCAGGGGGACCGGAAGGGTCGGATCGGGGTGGAAAGAGCTCATTCGCCCCGCGAGGGCGCGGGAGGGCTTTATTCATGCCCCCAACAATGCTATAGATAGTTCAATGCAGGGATTGTTGCCTTTCCACCGCTGATCCGCATGTTCGTACAGTGAGTCCGGGCACAACCGGGAATCCTGCAGGGACTGCAGTGGATGGATCGTCCTCCCCGTCCCCAAGGGGTCTTATCCTTGTTCCAGGGCGACATCGCTGGAATCGGCAGGCCAGAGGAGGCGGTCCCGGCGGGGTCCCTCCGCGGGGATCGGGAATGCTCGAGGCTAATCCCGAGGTGAAGGCGCCCGGCGACGGGGGGCGGCAGAACGGCGAGAGATGAGGAAACAAGATTCCGTGAAGTCGCCAACCACAAAATCCCAACGCGCTGGGGCAGGCAGGTCGGGGTGCCCCGAGCTGTCTCCCCAAACCGAGATCATTCTAAACAGTATCGCGGACGGGGTCTTTACCATCAATCTCGACTGGCAGATCACCTCCTTCAACCGGGCTGCGGAAAAGATTACGGGAGTCTCGGCCGTCGAGGCCATCGGCCGCCCTTGTTGCGAGGTGTTTCGAGCCAACGTCTGCGAGACCACCTGCGTTTTGAAGTACACCCTGGAGTCGCGCAAACCGGTGGTGAGCAAACCCATCGCCATCCTGCGCGCAGACGGCAAGGAGATCCCCATCAGCGTCAGTACGGCTCTCCTCAAGGATGCCGGCGGGGAAATCATCGGCGGGGTCGAGACCTTTCGAGACCTGAGCCTGGTGGAAACCTTACGAAAAGAAATCGATAAGCAGTACCGCTTTGGGGACATCGTCTCCAAGTCCCCCGCCATGCAGAGGCTTTTCAGCATCCTTCCCGAGGTGGCCCAAAGCGAAAGCACGGTCCTGGTGCAAGGGGAAAGCGGAACCGGCAAGGAACTGCTCAGCCGGGCCATCCATTTTCTGAGCCCTCGAGCCAAGGGTCCCTTTGTGGCCATCAACTGCGGGGCACTCCCGGACACCCTCCTGGAATCGGAGCTTTTCGGACACACGGCGGGAGCTTTCACGGATGCCAAGAAAAGCCGCGTGGGCCGCTTTGCCGCAGCGGAAGGGGGAACCCTCCTCCTGGACGAAATCGGGGATATCTCCCCCGCCCTGCAGGTGAGACTTCTCAGGGTCCTCGAATCCCATTCCTATGAACCCCTGGGTTCATCGAAATCCGTGAAGGCGGATGTGCGCGTCGTGGCCGCCACCAACCGGGACCTGGCAAAAATGGTGGAGGAAGGCTCCTTTCGCAGGGATCTCTACTACCGGATTCATGTCATCAAGCTGGAACTCCCCAACCTCGCCCGCCGAAAAGAGGACATCCCCCTCCTGGCCGAACATTTCATCGATAAGATGAACAAGCTCAAGAACAAGAACATCCTTGGATTGAGCCATGAGGCCCTGGCCATCTTCATGCGCCATGAATGGCCGGGAAACATCCGGGAGCTGGAAAACGTGATCGAATACGCGTTCATCCACTGTCGAGAGGGGCTGATCCAGCCCAAGTGCCTTCCCGATTACCTGCGCGGGCAGGCAGAGGGGTGCCCCGACTACGGGGGATTGACCCTCCGGGACATCGAAAAGCGTGCCATCCGGGAAGCCCTCGAACGCAATGAATGGCGCCGGATGGCCACAGCCCGGGAGCTGGGCATCGACAAGAATACCTTGCGGCGCAAAATGAAGCGGCACAACCTGGCATGATGCGGCTCATCGGGCTTCCCCCCGCCCCGATTTCCCAGTGGCCGTTTCTGAGGACGCCGCCGCCGGCATTTAGTCCCTTGTAACACGCTCACAGGCCCCCTCACGGCACCATCCACCGGATTCTCCCGGGAAGGGAGGGAACAAATCGCGCCCGGTGGACGGGGTTCCCCCTCCGGGACCCCGGCCGGGAGAATCGCCCGCCCAACGGCTGCGGCAGGTTCCGTTTGCATCCGGGTTGTCTTGGCCCGGTTCTTGATTATTCCCGTAGTTCACCCGAAGATCGGGATCGTCTGCCCGGGAAAACAACGGGAGCCAAGCGTACCCATCCCCGAGGAGAAGGATGTCGGAAAAGATCTCGCTCATACGCCAAAGTCTCACCGTTCAACTCATTTTATGGGTCGGGGTGATTCTTCTGGGAAGCATTTCCGTCTGGGCCTATGCCAACATCCGGTACCATGAGACGAACGCCATGGGTCACATGGTCGAGGAGGCCGACCGGCTGGGCAACACCATCAAGCTGGGCGCCCACTATGCCATGATGCTCAACGCCCGGGACGACATCAACCAGATCATCCTCAACATCGGTCGCCGGCCGGACATCCGAATCATCCGGATCTACAACAAGGAAGGACGGATCAAGTTCTCCAACCTGGCCGAAGAGGTGGAGAACTCCACCGATATTCGGGCGGAGGCCTGCATCATTTGCCATCGAGGCGAGTCCCCCCTCGAGACGGTCCCCCTGGGGGAACGCACCCGGGTCTTGAAGGTTGGGGAAAGCGAGCGGCTCCTGGGAATCATCAGCCCTATCTACAACGAACCCGGCTGTTCCGAAGCTTCCTGCCACTACCATCCGGCCGGGAAGAAGGTCCTGGGCGCCCTGGACGTGGTGTTTTCCCTCAGCCGCATGGACAACGAGATCCGTTCTCACAAGGAGGGAATCATTGCTCTGGCCCTCTTTTCTTTTCTGGGGGTTGCCTCCTTCATCACGGTTTTTTTCTTCTTCTTTGTGAATTTGCCCATTCGAAACCTCATCCAGACCACACGCATGATCGGCTCCGGCCTGTATCGGAACCCCGACGGGACCAATCGGAAGGACGAGATCGGCCAGCTTGCCCTGTCCATCCAGCAAATGGGACGGGAAATCGCCGAAAAGCAGGAGACCCTCAACAAGCAGCGGGAGGAATACCAGCGTCTTTTCGAACAGGTCCCCTGCTGCATCACCGTCCAGGATCGGGAGCTCCGAATCATCCAGTTCAACCAGGAGATCGATCGCCGGTTCAATCCGACCCCGGGCGAGTTCTGCTACCGGGCCTACAAGGGTCGCCGGGATCGGTGCGAGGAATGCCCCGTCCTCCAGACTTTCCGGGATGGGGAGAATCACGTGGGGGAAGAGGTGGTGCTCAACCGTGACGGCACCGAGAGCCGCTGGTTTGTGCGAACCTCCCCCATTCGAACGGCCGCCGGGGAAGTCTGTGCCGTGATGGAAATCAGTTTGGACATCACCGAAGCCAAGCGGCTCGAGCAGGAAATCCTCAAATCGGAACGGAAATACCACGGAATCTTCAACAACATTCCCAATGCCGTGTTCGTGGTGGATGGGGAGAATTTGGAGATTCTCGACTGCAACGAGAGTGCGTCCGCCTTATACGGCTTCGACGGGAAAAGCATGGTGCATCAATCCTTTCTGGACCTCTTCGAAGAGGCGGAGCAGGGGAGTTACGCCGGAAGATTGCCGTCCTCCCGGGTCCTCAACCAGGTCCGGCACATCACTCGTCGGGGGGAAACCATTTTCGTGGACATGCACGTGTCGCCCACGGAGTATTCGGAGCGGCGGGCGTTGCTCGTGGTGGCAAGCGACATCACCAAGAGGCTCTTGGCCGAGCAGCAATTGATCCAAACCAGCAAGATGGCCACCCTGGGAGAAATGTCCGCAGGGGTGGCCCACGAACTGAACCAACCCCTGTCCGTGATCAAGACGGCCGGGAACTACCTTTTGAGGAAGGTGCAAAAAGGGGAAGACATCTCTCCGGACATCCTGCGGACCATGGCCGAGGAGATCGACGCCTACGTGGATCGTGCGGCCAAAATCATCAATCACCTTCGTGATTTCGGGCGAAAAGCGGAAGTGACCAAGCAGCCGGTTTCCGTCAACGACGCCTTGAGCCGGGCCCACGAAATGTTCGACCAGCAGTTGAGGCTGCGGAAGATACGAGTGGTCAAGGAGTTGGCCGAAGATCTCCCCCCGGTCCTGGCGGATGCAAACCGGCTCGAGCAGGTCTTCATCAACTTGCTCGTCAATGCCCGGGACGCCATTGAGCAGAAGGTTGAAAGAACGGGAAGAAGGGATCTCGACAAGGAGATTCGACTCAAGACCCGATGCGAAAAAGGATGGGTGTTCATTGAAGTGGCCGACACGGGAATCGGCGTTCCCGAGCATCTGAGGGGAAAGATTTTCGAGCCCTTTTTCACCACCAAGAAGGTGGGGCAGGGAACGGGGCTGGGCCTTTCCATCAGCTACGGGATTGTCCAGGACTACGGGGGAAGAATTGAAGTGAAAAGTGAAATGGACGAAGGATCCACGTTTGTGGTTCGGTTTCCCGCAGCAGAATGAAGCTTGTGCCAGCCTGGGAAGGGTCCTTTTCGTTGGGGGCGAAGTGAACTCCCTGCATGGGAACCATCCGTTTCCATCGAATGACCGCTTGGGGACATAATGAACCTTGTCGCAAAAATCACACGATCCCCGTCTCCTTGTGAATTCCTCATCAAAATTCCCTGCATTCCTTTTGGCACGGCCTTTGTTTGATGGCATTCGGCCGGGTGATCGGGTCCGGTGGGTTTCGTCGAAAACGAAAGGATGCGGGGGAGGCGGAACCCACCGGCCAACCCCATGATCCTTTCACCTGCTCGTCCCTTTGGACGAAGGAATGACAAGCAACCCTTCATATTGTGAAAAGTTTCATCTAGACCCCGGAGCACTGAATATGCATAATGACCATGTGCAGGAATCCCGATCTCCCCTGGAATCTCACAATCGGTTTCCAGAATCGGCCCCCGCCGGGCCTCGAAACGGCAGCCCTCCTCCTGAACCTGACACCCGACATCGAATCTTGACCCTCTCGCTGGAACGAAGTCAGTCTTCATGGACCCCCAACTCTCCCGGGAACCGCGAACCCCCACCGTAGCTTCCGAGAGACGGCCGGCGTATGCGGAAGAAGACCGATCATGGAACTTGCCTCTTCCCCCATCCGCCCCGCACAACGCGTGACGGCGGAGATCCTCTTCCCATCGTCTCCAATAGACCGGAATCATGCCCGAACCACACCACGGAACGGCAAGGCTCGGGCGTTCCGCCCCCGACTGCAGGGGTCGAGGGCGTTCATGGCCGGGGGTGAAACAAGGCCCCGGTTCCCGAACGGCGGGTGACCGCACAACCCCAAGAGGTTTCAGAATGCTGAAGAGAATCGGTTTCTATATCTGCCATTGCGGGACCAATATTGCCGGCAAGGTCCGCACCGAGGAGGTGGTCGAGTTTGCCCGGGGTCTCCAGGGCGTCGTGGTCGCCCGGGATTATAAGTTCATGTGCTCGGACCCCGGCCAGGAAATGATCCAAAAAGACATTCGCGAGCTCGGGCTCAACCGGGTGGTGGTGGCATCCTGTTCCCCCCGCCTCCACGAAAAGACCTTTCAGGGAGCCTGCGGGCGGGCCGGGCTGAACCCCTACTACTTCCAGATGGCCTGTGTGCGGGAGCACTGCTCGTGGGTGACGGAAGATCCCAACGAGGCAACCCACAAGGCCAAGTCCCTGGCCGCCGCCGCCATCAACCGGGTGAACTTCCACCAGGGCCTGGTTCGCCGGGAGGTCGCGGTCCACCCGGACGTGCTGGTGGTGGGAGCGGGCATCTCGGGCATTCAGGCCTCCCTGGACATCGCCAAAGCCGGACACCACGTCTACCTGGTGGAACGGGACCCCTCCATCGGCGGCCACATGGTTCAATTCGACAAGACCTTCCCCACCCTGGATTGCGCCGCCTGCATCTCCACCCCCAAGACCGTGGCCGTCTATCAGGACCCCAACATTCACCTGCTCACCTACAGCGAAGTGGTGGAGCTAAACGGCTTCGTGGGAAACTTCACGGCCAAGATCCGCCGCAAACCCCGGTACGTGAGGGAAGACCGGTGCACGGGGTGCGGCCAATGCGCCGACGCATGCCCGGTTTCGGTGCCCAACCGGTTCGACGAGTTCCTCAGCACTCGCAAGGCCATTTACCGCTATTTTCCCCAAGCCGTTCCCATCACCTTCTGCATCGAGAAAAAGGACCGGGCCCCCTGCACCCTTACGTGCCCGGCGGGCATCAACGTCCAAGGCTACGTCCAGCTGATCTCCCGGGGCAAGTACCGCGAGGCGGTGCAGCTGATTCTCGAAAAGGTCCCCTTTCCCGGGGTCCTGGGTCGGGTCTGTCCTCATCCCTGCGAATTCCAGTGCCGCAGGGTGGAAGTGGACGTGCCCCTGGCCATACGGGATCTCAAACGGTTCGCGGCGGACCGGACGGACCTGGCCCAGTTGCCCTTGCCCCCCATTTCGGACCGCCCTGAAAAGATCGCCGTCATCGGATCGGGTCCCGCGGGCCTGACCGCGGCCTACTACCTGCGGCTCAAAGGGTACTCGGTGACCGTCTTCGAAGCCCTGGACGTCCTGGGCGGTATGCTCCGGGTGGGAATCCCCGACTATCGGCTCCCGCCGGAGGTGCTGGACCGGGAAATCGACCACGTTCTGCGCCTGGGGATCGGGGTTCGCACCGGCAAGTGCCTGGGCAGGGACTTCACCCTGGACGATTTGAGGCAGGAAGGGTTTCAGGCGGTTTTCCTGGGACTGGGAGCCCACTCGAGCCTCAAAATGAATGTCCCCGGGGAAGGAGAGTTGCAGGGAGTGATCGATGCCGTGGAATTCCTGCGGCGGGTGAACCTGGGCAACCGCCGGGCCCCCGGGAAAAAGGTGGTGATTGTGGGGGGGGGCAACGTCGCCGTCGACGCCGCTCGAACGGCGCTGCGTCTGGGCTGTGAGACCGTCACCGTCGTGTATCGGCGCAGTCGCGAGGAAATGCCCGCGTATGCCGAGGAAATAGAAGGCGCCCTGGAAGAGGGGGTCGTGATCCACTATCTGACGGCGCCCGTGGGGATCCTGGGCTCGGAGGGACGGGTGACGGGCTTCCAGTGCATTCGCACGGAGCTGGGGCCCCCCGATGAGAGCGGCCGCAGAAGGCCCATCCCCGTCGCGGGGTCGGAATTCGTCATCGAGTGCGACGCCGTCATCCCCGCCATCGGCCAGGAACCTGCGGCACAATGGATCGAGGCCGCGGGGGTCCAACGGTCCCGGCGAAATACGGTCCTCGTCAATCGCCACACCATGCAGACTTCCGTCCCCGGCGTTTTTGCGGCGGGAGACCTGGTGAGCGGCCCCGCCACGGTCATCGACGCCATCGCCGCCGGGCGCAGCGCCTCGGATGCCATTCACGCCTATCTCTGCGGCGAGGACATGGACGCCTATGCCGCCTCCGTGGAGGCCCAAAAGCCCGAGGGACACGACTGGCGGGAGGTCCCCGATCACACGGCCCCCGAGTCCCGGGCGGTTCTTCGGCACCGTCCGGCCTCCGAATGCACCGGGTCCTTCGACGAAGTCTCCCTGGGACTTGACGAGGAGGAAGCGGCACGGGAGGCCTCCCGGTGCCTCAACTGCGGGGTTTGCTCCGAGTGTATGGAATGTGTGCGGGCTTGCGAACGCAACGCCGTGGACCACGACATCCGGGAGGAAACCCTGGAGCTCAAAGTCGGGACCGTCGTTTTGGCTACGGGATTTGACATCCTGGACCCCACTCCCCTCAAGCAATACGGGTATGGTCGATTCCCCGAGGTGTACACCGGCCTCGAGTTCGAGCGCCTGAACAACGCCGTGGGTCCTACGGGAGGCCGGATTCTCATGAAGAACGGCGCTTCCCCCCAGAGCGTCGGGATCCTCCATTGCGTGGGGAGCCGGGACCACAATTACCACGAATACTGCTCCCGGGTGTGCTGCATGTACGCCCTCAAATACGGTCACCTCATCAAGGAAAAGGTGGGCCACGACACAAAGGTCTACAACTTCTACATCGACATGCGCTGCTTTGGAAAAGGATACGAAGAGTTCTACCGCAGGCTCCAGGAGGAGGGCGTGACCTTCATCCGGGGAAAGCCCGCCGAGATCACCGGGGACGCCTTGCATCCCGGCGAGCAGGGAAAGCTCATCATCGTTTCCGAAGACACCCTGCTGGGAAGAAAGCTGCGGATTCCCGTAGACATGGTGATCCTGTGCACGGCCATGGAAGCCCGCA
>Ga0116192_1000490_pt1 | contig 30138 bp, 46 predicted proteins | sample AD_UKC113_MetaG_FD_89876 | JGI IMG/M metagenome (GOLD analysis project Ga0116192, IMG submission 89876) | Active sludge microbial communities of municipal wastewater-treating anaerobic digesters from Hong Kong - AD_UKC113_MetaG | ecosystem: Engineered > Bioreactor > Anaerobic > Digestate...
GTTCCCGTAAAAGGGACGCTGTAGTACAGTGCTGTATTTGCCTTATGAGCACCGGGCGGGTCAGGCCGTCACGAATGTGAGGAGCTCCTCCCAGGAGGGCGCTGACCCGCCGCAGGCTCGATTATGTGTTTTTTTGGTTGTTTCTTTGTGCAGTCCGGTAGAGTCCCGAAATTATTTCGCCTACAATATTACTTTACAGGTAGATCGATCTGTCGGCACTTTATTCTCTTTAAGCCTCCAGTATGTGCACCTGAAGAGCGCCAGTAAAATAGCTGCTGAGGCGACCGGGCAGGAGGCCGTGGCTCTGTGGATTAAGCCTAATACATTAATCCTTAATGCATAAGCCTTAATGCATAAGCCTTAATAGATAATTTCTTAAGTCTTAAAGATTAATCTTTAAAGCATGGAAGTCGTAGCAATAGCAAACCAGAAAGGGGGGTGCGGCAAGACCACAACAGCAGTCAATCTTTCGGCCTGCCTCGCAGGTAAGGGGAAAAGAATCCTGCTAATCGATCTGGACCCCCAAGGATCAGCTACAACCCATCTGGCAATCAGCGATTTCGATAATACCATATATGAAGCCATGATGGGCGATCTAAACATATCGCAGATCAGTAAGCCCACTGGGATCGAGGGACTGGATATAGCCCCGGCAGATAAGCGGCTAGGGAAAGCCGAGATGGAGATTGCGGGCAAAACCATCGCCAGGGAGAGGATATTAAAGCCGAAGGTACAGACTCAGAATGCATACGATTTTATCATAATTGACACGCCACCCAATCTAGGATTTCTGACCATAAACGCGATGGTGGCCAGCACTACAGTGCTCGTACCAATACAAACGGAATTCTTTGCGATTCAAGGGCTTTCTATGATCCTAGATTTGGCCAAGGTGATCTCGGAGGATTTAGATCAAGATTTGAAGCTAAGATACCTGTTGACCATGTACGACGCAAGAACAAAGATGGGCAAAGAGGTGATTACGCGGGTTCGTGAACTTCTCGGGGAGGATGTCTTTAAGGTTGTTATTCCCCGGAGCATCAAGCTAGCCGAAGCTCCGAGATACGGGAAGCCCATTCATCTGATAGATCCTGATGCGCCAGCAGCAAAAGCATATTCGCGGCTTGCAGATGAGGTGATTCAATGACAGGAGATTTAATGGATCGGGTGTTTGCGGACATTAAGACTAAAAAGCCGGAAGGCTTAAGCGATAAATCATTAAGCAAACAAACATTAAGTGATGATGCCTTAATCCTTAATGGATTAAATCTTAAGCTCATTGACGAAGCCATCAACGAAGCAAACAACAAACGCCGGATGATAGGCGTATGGAACCCAACCATCGCAGCTGCAATGTGGTATTTGAAGGGGACCATCCCCCGGTTCTCCATCAGTGAAGTTGCAAGCCATTGGATTGAGGAGGGCTTGGAACGGGATTATCCGGAGCTGGTTCAAAAAATCCGGGATGGAATGAAAAAATAAATCTTTGTCACCGAATCATTGAAGCCAGTGAAGAGGAGATAAAGAAAGGGAGATGGTGACGGTTCTGGAGACGATAAAAGATGGCAAAAGCTCAGCACGTGATTCCAATCTCCGCAGATTGGATCATAAAGAGAATCTTAGAGGGAAAAAAAGTCAGATTGAAGAACGCCAAAATTGATGGTGTCATAGACCTAAGCAAACTAGACCTCCCCACCAAAACAGTTGATCGGACTGATTTCCAGAAAAATGTCTTAAAATTGTCTCCTGAGTGTAAAATTGTATCTTCATCGATAGATATCTCTGACTCTAAGTTTACGGGACTCGTCAATTTTAGCAACTGCATATTCGATGCTATTAGCCGGTTCAATGGAGCCACGTTCAGTGAGGTTGCTGGGTTCAATGGAGCTACATTCAGTGAGGTTGCTGGGTTCTATAGAGTCACGTTCGGTGGGTATGCTTGGTTCAATGGAGCCATGTTCAGTAAGGATGCTTGGTTCAATGGAGCCATGTTCAGTAAGGATGCTTGGTTCTATGAAGTCACATTCAGTAAGGGTGCGGGGTTCGATGGAGCCATGTTCAGTAAGGATGCTTGGTTTAATGGAGCCACATTCAATGAGGTTGCTTGGTTCTATGAAGCCACATTCAGTGAGGATGCTGGATTCGGCGGAGCCACATTCAGTAGAGATGCTAGATTCGATAGAGCCACATTCAGTAAGTATGCTAGGTTCAATGGAGCCACATTCAAGGGGAATGCTGAGTTCGATGGAGCCACATTCAGTGAGGGCGCTGGGCTCTATAAAGCCACATTCAGTGATGTTGCTAGGTTCGAGGGAGTTACATTCAAAGGGATTGTGTTTTTTGAGGGATGCAAGTTTGAAGTGGATTTTTTGACATTCAGAGATGCGATGTTTACCTATCCACATGCCCAAGAAGAAGCCTGCAGAAGAGCGAAGAATGTGTTAGCAAAAGCAGGTAACCGAGACGAGGAAGAGTATCACTTCTATCGAGAGATGGAGGCAAAACGGATACAAAAAGGCATCCGAGGAAATAGCGGACTTGGTTTAGGTGACTGTTTGAAGACCGACACGTGGTCTTTCCGGAGATTTTTCGTTCATGATGTACTTGAGTTCATCTTCGTTCAGAAGATTTTTGGTTATGGTGTATACCCTTTTCACCTTTTTGGCTGGTGGCTTATCTTCGTAGTGACGTTCGCTATAATCTTCTCGGTTAAAGGAGCACTCGAAGAACCTGTAGCCCGACAGTGGTATGATTATTTGTGGTTTAGCATTGCAACGGCGGCAACACCTGGATATGCATTATACAAGCCATTGGGTTTATTCAAATTCATAGCGGGCATTGAAGCCATTCTTGGAACATTCATGTGGGCGGCATTCATTACCACCTTTGCCAGGAAATTCTCGAGATGAACGATGACAAAACCCTTTGCGGTCTCCACGGGATCGACCCTGTGGATCCCCCACAATAGCAGAAAGTTGGAACGTAGCACTTTTTCAAGGCGGCGCAAGGAGGTAGGAAGCCTACAAAGCCGAAGGGCATCCTTGAGTTGCTGCATGATGACCTGAAATAGTCTCACCCCTACAGCCAGAACTCCTGCGGCCATAACCCGTCCTCATTAGAGCCACTCTCCCCGGCTTCGGAGCGGCACCGGATCATCTCATCGACCTCAGAGAGCCTGACCTGGAAGACTTCAGCCAGGATCTCCTTCGCCGTCTGTAGCTCCATAGCCTTCGGGGGAACAGCCTTCTTTTGCGGCCTGAATAGATGCTCAAGGACTCCGGACATGAATAGCCTATTCTACGTGCAAGCTTAAGTAAATTCGCCGGAAAAAGATAACAGTAGCTCATTTTAGCATTAATGGAAAGATTGAATAACATACAAAGATGCGAATGGACCCATGAACTTCCACAAACTCATCTTTGTGCTGCCTCTATTGCTCCTGATAGCCCTGGCCAACGGAGCTCCGGATGAAGCATATGGCAGGGTCACCAAGGTTATAGACGGCGATACCATCGACGTGCAGCTTCAGGACAGCCCCATCTCCGAGGACCTCATCAGAGTCAGGCTTGCAGATATCGACTGCCCGGAGACGAGAGGCCCCAAAGCCTGCCAGGCGGGAAAGGATGCAACCAACTACACCCGGGCATGGTTGCTGAGCAGCTACGTATTCCTGGACCTGGATGATAAGACCGGCAAAGACCCATATGGCCGGTGGGTAGCTGTGGTTTATCTAAGTGAGGATGGCAAGCCAGGGCGGAATTTCAACAAGATGCTGGTGGATGCGGGCCATGCCAGGATAGATGACTTCAAGAACAACGAGTTCGACCCTGGGAGCTGGCGGGATTAGGAAGTGATCTCTTCAGCCTTCTGCAGGATTTCCAAAGCCCGCTCACCTTTCGGAGTTGTCTTATAGATGGGGCTATTGCCCTGAGTGGCTTCAAGCAGCCCTTTTTTTAACAGCAAATCCAGGTGGGCGTTTGCAGTTTTGAAATTCAAATTTACCTGGTAGACGATTTTCGTTTTGTTTACGCCTCCAAGACATAAAGCTAGGATTTGAGATATGATCTGATCCTTTCTTCTCTTTTCCTGCATGGTCTGATCCTTACTTTAAATCCTTATAAAATCTTCTGATATTCTGTTGGCATCTGAATGATGAACCAGAGGGCATGATGTCACTGACAAGTCCAGAGTGGAATGTCGAAAGAGCACGATGGATAGAGGTTTTATGCCGGAGGTGGGGTTGTGAAGTTTGTAGGGGGACAGTGCAGACCGCGAGGGATTCAGCCTGGGCAGTCGGGCGGATCTTCAGAAATTTCTTGATGTGTGTGATGAGGGTGGAACCAGGTAAAATTTTACCTTTTACCTGGTAAACCTCATGACAGGCACATTTGACTATAAATAAAATATTTACTAAATGATTCCTCTTTCCTCAAGTAAGGTTAATATAAAATCATGCAGCAACCACATGATTTTTTGGGGTTTCAACGAGAAGTCAGAAGGTTCTCGGCAGATCTACCGTCTCAGGTAAAAGGTAAAACTTTACCTATCCAAGATACTCCTCGACAAGATGGTTGTAATAAGATTTTGTGAGCTGTGCGCACTTGTGGCCGTGGGAATCCTTACGGATTACGAACTTGTCATGTGCGTCTTCAAGGATCCGGCCAAAGTGGGTCATGTTCTGCTTGCGAGTGTTTTTCTTGCCATCAGAGCTGCGGCTGCCGAGTTCAAGGAGCTTGCTAATCTCAGAAAACGAGATAGGAGCATTTCTGCGGTTCACGAGGGTGACAGCCAACTTGAGCATCCGGCTCTCAGTGACTTTACCTGGAGCCCGCTTTTGGCCTATGGTGGCGGCTTCAAGCTGTTCCAGGCGCTCTTCCACGTCAGCCAGGCGGGCGCCATATTCCTGCTGGGCCTTGCGCCTTCTCTCAAGAGCTACTATCCATTCATTATTATCAGGGGAGTTCAACATATCGACATCAGGCGCTATATACACGTCTATGATCCTTTGCATCTGCTGGATGCAGCTCAGAAGGGATACATATTCTTGTGCGGGCAGTACAACGACTTCAGCGGCCTCAGGTAGGCAGCTATTTATACTTCCAGCGACTTCTTTACTCATATTACCAAAGCCTCCCAACAAGGCTGACTGGGGCCGAAAGGCCCCTATCTATTCTCCTCATTTCGTCACCGAATCGCATTCGGGCTGCAATGCGGCAAGTATTTATATGCCGCAGGCAATCAGTTATCTTAGGATTTACCTCCCTCCGAGGTAAATCTCCTGTCCACCTCACCAGTAGGACAGAGAGGACCTCCTGGAGCATGGCCCACATGACTCTAGGAGGCTATTCTTGTTACGCGCGAGATATTTTCGCAGATTCTAATGATCATCAGGTTATTACGAATATATACTCTTTGCCGCACGAGTTTTAACGATATAATTAATTATAATTGTTTTCTATAAACAATGTGGTATCTGCCTTGGAGGTGTTAGACAAATGACTACTGCCTAAAAAACATGTTCAATATCATGTTAACTTTAGCGACATAAACTATTTATATTTTGGACGCAAACTGGAGGCCGGTGAGGTGGAAAGGCCGCGCAGTGGGCCTGCGGTGGCCGGGAAACCATGTCGTTGCTGACAGATTGGCAGATGAAGGAGAAGCCAGAGATTCCTCCAGGGGAGCGTCTCGATTTTTGTCCACGGTGCACAAGGCTCCAGGCAATCGGGTGCATCAGTTCTGATGACGGGACGCGGTATTCAGAGACTTATATCTGCCAGGCATGCAAATTCCACTTCACGAAAATGTTTTATCGGTGAGGTGGAAAAAGTGACAGCTATAGAAGCATTCAACCTGTCAGAAAAGCAGTGGAACGAGGTAGAAGACAGATACGAGGCCGCCATGAAGGCATCAGAGGGCGGCCAGGATCAGGCCCTCTCTCTTTTAACGGAACTCCTTACGGGCCTGAAGCCGCAAGAGAGGCAGGCTCTGGCGCTGGGCGTTATGGTCGGGCGCATGTCGGTGGTGCCGCAATGAGCGGCCTGGCGATTGGTGGCGTTTTTAAAGAAGCGTTCATCATGGACGGATCGGTAACTTTCAGGGTCAGCATCGGGTTTTCAAAAGACGGCAGGGAGGCATCGGCAGGGCTGGCGGAGCTTCGGGGCAAGAATGTAAAAATACTGATCGAGGAGGCCTGAAATTGTGTCAAAGGATTTATACGGCAGGCCGCACGAAAATAAATCCGATGGGCAGGGTCTGTCTCACCGGGACCCCGTGTCCAGAGTCTATTTTAGTAGCCGGGGGGCTCTTCGGTCCCTCGGTGGCCCAATTAAACGGCCTGGGTCGAAGCTTGCATCCGAGTACCGCAGCCCTTCAAGAGCTATTATCATGGGGCGGTGTGGGTGCGGAGGGCGGATTTTGTCGGGCGGCCAGTTCCCGGCGTGTGACTCATGCGGCAAAGAAGCAGTGCAAACGCAGTACATAGAGAGTGCGCGAGAAAAGGCCAAGAAAACCAAGAGATTTATGAAGTCGATGCGGCGGGCGATCTGATGAGATACCCGCAATCGATACTTAAGTTAATGATAAACTCAGGCGTGGACCTCTCGAAGTTCTTCTCGATGGAGCCGGGCGAGATCAAGGACTACGAGGAGCTGGGGCTTCCGGCCCAGGGCGTGGCTGTACGGCTCAGGCTCGAAGGTGTTCTCGATAAGGCTGGCTGGACGAAGGCCGGCAGGAACAAGGGATACAGAAATCTCTGGAAAAGCGGCTGCAACTATGAGATGTTGCGGCAATACAGCGGCCAATATTTCAAAGAGTCTGAGAGCCTGAGCGCAATGCAGCCGGAATGCGAGAAGGAGATGGCGGTTTAGGCCATTCTCACATTATTATAAACCCCAATCCGGCCTGCAAAAGCAATGGGGTTGGGCGGGAAGTTTAGTGCTTTCTTATAATGATTGATATGATCAAGCAAGAAAGAGGTGAAAAACAGAGAGGACAGGTCTATAAAAAGATGTCAGCGGTTTTTGGAGGAGGTCAGACACTCCTCCAAGCCTCCTTTAAGTGCGTTTGCATTGCAAACGCAAGCTACCAGAAAGCCGCCGAGGTAAAAGGCCTGGCGGCCTGGAAATCCCCAGGGAATCCCCGGGGATAAAAAAAGGTGAGGTGGAAGAGATGAGACTAGATGACATAGCATCAGAGACGGTGAGCAAGGGAATACTGGCTCTAAGGGCCACAAATCCCGCCGGCTGGGAGGCTTTCAAGGCGAGCCTGAAGGCGGTTGCAGTCGGAGCAGGAGCTCTGAGCCAGGCGATGGAGGACGACAAGCTGAGTGCAGACGAGATCCAGGGAGCTATCGGCATGGTCCAGGACTACGGTGCGGCCAGGACGCTCCAGGATGCAATCTGGGGCATCATGAAACACATAAAACGGTAAAACAGGCTGTAACACGACCAATCAGCCCCCCCGAAGAGGGGATGGGGGGGCCGGTCGCGGCCTGAGCGACGCCCAGACCATTAGCGCGGGGAGGCCCGGAGGGCCGGACTCGCGGCACCCACCAAGAAGCGCAGCAAGACGCAAAGCAAGCCGGAGTTGGAGGGATGGGAAAACGACAGAGGAGGGGGATGTGGAGGGAGAGACGCTGGATCTCCGGGCAGACAAATCACTACTACTCGGTCATCTAATATCTGAAGTTCAAAACTTGCGGAGGGAGAACTCAGACGAGCATCTGAAGATATTCGCTCGTCTCGATGAGAGCGACAAGTACATCGCAATTCTGAAGATCAGCAGGTGCGCCCTGTCGGGCCTCGACAAGTACGGGCTCGTCAAGGCAGCTATCATAGCAGCAATATCTGGATTCGTGGGCTTCCAGATAGCCTGCTGATCAGAATCAAAAACAAATCAAATCTCTGGTGAGGTGGATTGATTGTATAAGAGGTCAGCATTAGGAGCAGTCAGGCTATTTCTGATGGTTGCATGCGTTCTGTACGTTGCATCCTGCTTCGGCCAGGCTGTCTCGGTAGAGCTGAAAGAGGATTTTTCAGGATCTGGGGATACCCAGATAGACAGCGACTTCTACGGCATGGAGGACCACGTAAGCGCACAGGACGCAGACAGGCTGGTCTACGGCCATTCTTGGGTCGAGGGAGGCTCGTTTTCAGGCCTGAGAGCTGCAGGGAAGGAAATCAGCTATTCTGTCACAGACTCGGCACATTCCCTGGCCATCAGGCAGGCCTCCAATCTGAATGTCACTGCAAAGATGGAGGCCCAGGTCGAAGAGGAGGGCAACAAGACGCTGCTGTCAAGCTTCCAGGCTTCAGGAAACGGGACTGTGAGGGTGCTGGCACAGCAGGATGGCAGGTTCAACAGGCCTGTAGACCTGGCGTCACTATGGCACGCCGGACCGTTCAGGCTGAACTCAACAATGAAGGTGGTGGCTTGAATCCGGCCAGGGCAAGGGCCAGGGCGGAGGTTCGGGCGAAGAGGCAGCCGCCGGAGAAGAGGCTGCCGGCTGAGATCTCGAAGACGAACACCGTTCTCAGGCCAAGCCAGTGCCTGGCAAGGATGAACGGGATGGTGAGGGGATTCTGAGTGTGCAAGGTCTGGAAAACAAAGGGCGGCAAGTTCCGCGTCACAGGTCAGAAAGGGACGATGACCAAAAAGGAGGCCACAAGGAGGGCCTCGATAGCGAACGCGGCGATCAACAAGAGGCGAAGCGGATAGGGGGGACTTGGAGAGATGGCAGAAGACGATTTCAATTGCTGCTGCAACTGTGCAGGCGAGGGGCTCTCTGGAGAGCAGGCCTGCGAATGCATAGATCAGGACCTGGCCCACAGGGTAATCCCCTGCGGGACCCGGAAGCTCGCAGGCCAGGAGCGGGAGTACAGGACGACAACGGGGCTGTGGCTCACGAGGCAGGCGTTCAAAAACTGGTCTGCAGGTGTGGGCAGGGAGGTGGACCCGGTGGTCTGGTTTACTGAAATGGGCCACCCCACGCCGGAGGACGTGAAGCTCTGAGTTGGGCAGGCTGGATCAAACCGTGAACAGGCCGAAGCGCAGCAAGGACTACTCGGAGATCAGGCAGAAGGTCCAGGAGGCGGCGATCCTGATCGCCGAGGGGGCGAGCGAGAAATCGGCAGCCTGGAAGGTCGGCCTGCCGAGGGTCAGCCTCCAGAGGTATCTGGCCAAGGGAAGGCTGCCCGATGGGCTGCCCATCTGGCCTGACGACAGCTCTGACCAGACGACTCTCGGCTCCGCTGATGCTGCCCAGGACATAGAGACGGAGCCTCTCACCTGCCCGGCCAGCGAACCGCCAGCCGGAGACAATCGGGAGCAGGAAGGGTTGCCCGCAGTCCGGGACTCCAAAGGCAGATTTCTGCCGGGCAACCAGGAGAGCCGGCGGAAGACGATCCACGCCAGGAAAGCCAGGCGCATCCTCGCCGAAGCCAGCCCGGAGGCAGCAGAGAAGCTGCTCAGAACGTTCCGGCTCCTTCCCAGCTCCCGGCCTGACCTCATCCTGGCCTACGCAAAGGAGATCCTTGACAGGGGCATCGGAAAGCCGACCCAATCGATAGAGCTGCGAGAAGAGTCAGTGTCAGCAGAGGCGCTATTCATTCATCATGTCATCGAACGAGCAGACGAGGCTACAATCCGAGAGATGCAGCGGCTTGCCGGAGTTATGGAGAGCTACGCCAGGGAGTCTGGCGGAGCACTTGAGCCGGGGCAGGTGGAGATTATACCGCCACCTGGCGGAGCTCTCAGTAATCTTGACCCTGGCCGTTTCCGGGAAGGTTCCGAGGCTGCTGATATCGATGCCACCGCAGCACGGGAAGAGTGAGCTCGTCTCACACTGGTTTCCGGTCTGGCTCCTGGAGATGTACCCGTGGATGCACGTAATGCTGGCGTCCTACCAGGACGAGTACGCAATGCGCTGGGGCCGGAAGGTCAGGGACACGATAACCGAGAACAGCAACGTCCTGAGGGTCAGGATTGCCGACAAATCGGCTGCGGCTAACGAGTGGTCGACGACAGCAGGCGGCGGGATGTCCACGTCAGGGACATCAGGGGCCATGACCGGCAAGCCGGCTCATGTCCTGATAATCGACGACGTGATCAAGTCGAGGGCCGAGGCCGAGAGCCCGACGTTCAGAGAAAAGACCTGGGAGTGGTACTCTGGAACGGCTCGCCAGCGTCTCAATCCGCTGCCCTGGGCTCCGTACTCGATTATCATAGTCATGGCCACGAGGTGGCACATTGACGATCTGCCGGGCAGGCTGGAGAAGAGGAAGGTTGCAGACGTGGAGGAGGCGGAGTTCGCCCCGCCGTGGAGGAAGGTGGTCCTGCCTGCCCTGGCCGAGGAGGAGGATCCTCTGGGGAGAAAGCCGGGTGAAGCCCTCTGGCCTGAGAAGTACCCTGTGCCTGTCCTCATGGCCACGAAGGCCGAGATCTCGCCTTACGATTGGGAGTCGGTCTACCAGCAGAGGCCGGTTCTAAAGGAGGGGATGCTGTTTCGGCCTGAGTATTTCAGAGAGATCGAGGTGGTCGAGTGAGAAAGATCTCAATTGTAACACCTGAAAAGGTGATCAGGACGGCCCACTTCGGACCGCTGTATATCAATGTCGTAACAAGACAATCGAGCTGGCCCAAATGGGAGATATCGATCTCGTGGATGAGGTAAGCCGGACGCCGTGGGCTGTCTCGGCGTCGGCACTGCGCCGGGCCTGCTTTTGCGATCTGGCCACGTCAACAAGCACCCGGGCGGACTTCACTGTGATAGCAACCGTCGGAGCTGACGAGTCAGGCAGCATCTACATCCTGGACATCAGGCGGGGCAGATGGGAGTGGCCCCAGGCGCGGGAGGAGATAAAAAAAGAGGTCCTGCGCCAGGGAGTCGATCTCGTGGGCGTCGAGGTAAACGGCTTCCAGAAGTCGGGGTTTCAAGAGCTGATCTCAGACCCGGAGGTCAGCCACATTGCGTTTGTCCCGGTAAAGCAGGACACGGACAAGCTGTCAAGGGCGCTGCTCGTCAGCAGCAAGGCAGCAAACGGGAAGCTGTTCATCAGGCAGGGGGCCTCGTGGGCCGAGGCCCTGATCTACGAGTTTGTGACCTTCCCGGGCCAGCATGACGACATCGTGGATGCGGTGACAGGAGCTGTTGAGCTGCTGCTGCGGTCCAGCGCTCGGGGAAAGGAGACGGCAGCTCCGGTATCGATCAAAAAACCTACTGGTAGAATCAGAAAAAGGAGGAGGCAGTTTTGAGGAGACTTCATAAGAGCATATCAAGCCGAAAGCAGACCCAGATCTTGAAGGAGATCGGTGTCTCAGGCCTGAGGCGGATGGGCGGCCAGGTCTACGCAGACCCGGAGAGGAAGTTGCACGGGACGGCGGGCATGGAGATCTATGATCTCATGTCCCGCTCGGACCCGATCATAGCCGGAGGGCTGCTCATCATAGAGTCGATGGTCGAGCAGGTTCCCTGGTTCATCAGGCCGGGCGGGACAGACGAGGAGGACCTGCAGGCCGCAGCCCACCTTGAAAGCTGCATCCATGACATGAGCGTGAGCTGGAACCAGACTGTCACCGAAATACTGTCGATGCTGAGGTTCGGCTGGTCCTACATGGAGACGACTTACAAGATCCGAAGGGGCCGGCATGAGAGAAAACCGCAGTTTCGGAGTCAGTACAATGACGGGACAATCGGCTGGAGGCGCTGGGCTCCGAGGTCGCAGCTCACCATGTGGGAGTGGGTGTTCGACGACGAGGGAGATCATTCGCTCCTGGGGATGAACCAGAGAGATCCCCTTACCGGCGAGATCTATTTCGTCCCATTGGACAAGTCGCTGCTGTTTAGGTTCAGGACGACAGACGACAATCCTGAGGGCGAGTCGCCGCTTCGGGGAGCTTACGAGCCGTGGCTCTCGAAGTCTATCATCGAGGACCTGCTCAAGACGGGCATGGAGAGGGACCTGGCCGGGATCCCGGTGCTCAGGGCTCCGAAGAAGGTGATCGAGGCCAAGACGGCCAAGGAGGCGGAGGCGAAGCAGGATGCCCTGGACCTGGTGACTGGGATCAGAAACGACGAGGAGGCCGGGGTGCTCCTATCATCGGAGTGCGACGAGAAGGGCAACCCGCTCTGGGATCTGAAGCTCTTGACAGGGGGCGGCCAGAAGCAGTTTAATATCGTCCAGGTTCTGAACATGTACGACCAGCGGATTGCGGGCTCTTTTTTGGTTGACATCATTCTCCTGGGGGCTGGCCGGCAGGGGTCGTATGCTTTGGCGGAGGTCAAGAACAGGGTTTTGACGGTCACGATCTCCTCAATCCTGGATCGGATCTGCGAGACCATAAACCAGCATGCAGTGAGCAGGCTGGCTGAGATGAACCTGGAGATTTACGAGGACAGGGAGAGGCTGCCGGAGCTGGCTCATGGAAAGGTCGAGAACCCGAACCTGGAGCAGCTTGCAGAAGCCCTCCAAAAGCTGGGGTTCAAGGCCGAGTGGGCTGACCCGGACGGGCTCATAGAGAACTACCTCCGAGAGCTGGCGGATTTGCCGACAGAAAGGACCGCAAGTGTGGAGGGTGACGCAGTGCAAAAGCAGTCTCTTGAGAAGGCGTTTTTGAAGGTGAAGGAAAGGAGGCTTGGGAGAGGTGTCAGGCCAGCAGTGGGGCGTTGGAGGATGGTGTAGGGATGGCACAGAGAGGGTTTTACGCCGGTGGTGGGGGTTGCAGGTGCTGTGGCCCACAGCGCAGGCCGAGACGATTTCCGGCCCGGGCAGTCGGGCAGTGCCGGAAGCTCTGAGGAGCGTGCGTTTGCATGGCGTATAGATGGCACATAGGTGGGCCAAATCCGTGCAAGGCCTGCCTGGAGAGGGACGGCCAGATCTTCGAGGGCGAGTTCCAGCCGCTTCATCCAAACTGCGTATGCTGGCCGGAGCAGGTAAGCGACTGGGAGGCGACGGTCGCAAGCGTAAACGAGTTCGCAGAGGAGATGAGCAAAAGCCGGGATGTGCCTCTCTGGACCGGCAGCGGTCGAGGCCCGAAGATCGCCTTCGTAGCAGCCTCACCAAGCCAATATGATGCAGCCCGGAGGGTTCCTATCACTGGAGCCGAAGGATCGGGCTTTAAACGGGCTGTCTTAGAGCCGCTGGGGCTCAGAAAATCCGAGGTGGGCATAACTTACCTGGTGCCGAGACTTCTCAAGGCTAGAGGGCACTGCAGGCCCCCCAAGGCAGAAGAGGTCAAAAGGCACATGCCGGGGCTGCTTAAAGACCTCCAGGCGATCCAGCCGGACATCATAATCACGCTCGGAAAGCAGGCTGCTGAGGCCATGGGGCCGAGGGCCGACTTCGCTTTGCCTCATCCCGGGGCGCTCGCCAACCCTGCAATCGAGAAAGAGGTCAGCAGGAAGGTCAGGAAGATCAGAAAGACGATGAAAGAGGGTTTTTATCCAAGGAAGAGCTTTCTCCTTTCTGAAAGACGATCTACTAAGCTGCTCAAGGCCCCGACCGAGGTTGCAGATGATCAGCACCTCGTCTATTGTATCGTCTTGGAGCCAGGGACCCCAGACGGGGAGGGGGACGTGTTTTCGGCAGAGCTCATCGAACAGCTTGCCCACGAATACTGTTCAGGACTGTTCCGGCAGTTCCAGAACTGGCATTCAGGGCAGGAGGTCCAGGCTCTGCTTGTAGAGTCGGAGATCGCCAAAACAGATTACGACTGGATGGGCCAGAGTGTCAAGAAAGGCTCCTGGGTGATCTGTGTCAAGATCCTCTCAGAGTACATCTGGAGGCTCATCAGGGCCGGGATCTATCAGGGGATCTCTGTGGGGGGCGAGTATGTCAGAGTACAACGGGCATGAAATTTACGATGTGCTTAGCGCATGGGTCAAAGAGATTTCGTTCGCCCCGCAGGGAATCAATGGCAAGAAGTACCTACTGGTGAAGGCTATGGACAAAAAGGAGCTGAAGAAGATCCTCACCGAAGATGATGAGGAGCTGAGCCTGGCACTGGAGAAGGCGGGGCTGTTCGATGAGAGCCTGGAGGCGGCTGAGATCGTGGGCAAGCTGCTGAAGGCTTACGGGGACGAGCTGCCGAACGGCTTCCTAACAGTGCTGGCAAAAGCGGTCGGGATGGAACCGCCTGAAGGCATGGAGAAGTGCAAGGAAGAGGAGAAGCTGAAGAAGGCGGTAGCAGGAGCAGATGAAGTCAAGCCGGCAGCCGAAGGAGACGGCAGCCCGGGTGAGGACCTGCACAAGATCCTCGAAAAGGCCGATCCGGCTCTCAAAGAGGCTATTCTGAGCATGGAGAAGGCGGCCAAGAGCGCCGAGGAGAAGGCCCGGAGGGCCGAGGAGCGGGCGGAGAAGCTTGAGAAGGCGGCCAGAGAGAGCCACTACAACAGCCTGATGGAGGAGCTGAAGGCCCTGCCTGGAGATCATGAGAAGCTGAAGAAGGCCCTGATGGCGCTTCACGAGGTCAATCCCGTGGACACAGCGGTGATCACCGGGATGCTCAAGGCAGCAGCCTCGGCAGTGGAGCACGGTGGCCTTTCTGAGGCCGGCAGGTCGATGTCGAAGTCAGTGACATACAGCACTGATGCAGAGGCGCAGATCCATGCGATGGCCAAGCAGCTCATGAAGAAGGCCCCGGAGATGTCCGAGGAGGAGGCCCTGTGTGCCGTCCTGGAAAAGGCCCCGGATCTTTATGACGAGTACGAGCGTCAGAGGATGGCGAGGGAGAGCTGAGGAGCATGGCAATTGAAGACTCAGGGTTCTCGCAGTCTCTTGAGGCAGGTGCAGACCTGAGCGCCAAACAGTTCTACGCCTGCAAGCTGGATTCGTCCATGAAGGCCGTGCTCTGTGTGGCTGGCGATCCTCTGACAGCAGGCGTGAACCTGGGGACGCCGGTGGTCGGAGAGGCGGCTTCATTCGGACTGCTTGGACTGTTCCCGGTGGTCCTCGGCGGGACTGTGGCAGTCGGCGACAAGCTGACGCCGAATGCGAGCGGGGCTTTCGTCAAGGCCTACGGGGCGGACGCAGTGGCAGGGATCGCCCAGGAGGCGGGAGTCTCGGGGAACATAATCACAGCGATGATCATGCCTATGGTTTCAAAGAACATGGGCAACAACACGATGGAGATCCCGATAACCCTTGCGAACATAACAGCAGCGGGCGACGTAGTAACAACAATGGTGCCAGGTTTCGCCGGACGCATTCTCAAAGTGTTCTTCGTGGTCACGACAAAGGTAACAACCGCGAGCAAGGCAGTTACCCTGAACCTGGAGATCGGCACAACCGATCTGACGGGCGGGGTTGTGTCACTGACATCAGCGAACTGCGGGACGCTGGGAGCAGTCGTGGCTGGATCGGCAATCACCGGCAACAACGTGTTCAGCGAGACGGACTCGATCAGTGTAGAGGCGGCATCAGTCACGGCATTTACAGAGGGAGAAGGAATGCTCGTGGTAGTGATGGGATAAAGGAGGTCTGAACATGGCAATAGAGCAATCAGGGTTCTCGCAGTCTCTTGAGGCCGGCGCAGACCTGAGCGCCAAGCAATTCTACGCCTGCAAGCTGGACTCAAACGGGAAGGCAGTGCTCTGCGTGGCTGGAGAATCGCTAACGGCAGGCGTGTGCCTGGGAATGCCGGCGGCAGGAGAGGCAGCTTCATTCGGAGTGGTCGGCCTGTTCCAGGTGGTCCTCGGAGGGAACGTAAACGCGGGTGCAAAGATCGAAGTAAACGCGAGCGGGCAATTCATAACACAGTCTTCTGGAAAGGCGGCTGGGGTTGCCCAGGAGGGCGGAGCTTCAGGGAACATTATAACTGCCCTGATACTTCCGCAGATGTAGATTAGGAGGGGGTAAAAAATGCCAGTAGAACCAAGTCCCGAAAGGGTTAACGAGCTGCTGACAGAGTTCTCTGTGCTGTACTTGCAGCAGCAAGAGGGATTCGGCTATCATCAGGTGTTCTCGATGCTGCCGGTAGAGCATAGAAGCGACTCGTACATGGAATATGGAATCGGCCAGTTTTTCACTGATGAGGCCAGGCAGATAGCGCCAGGAGAAGAGGCGCCTGTAGGAAACTTCGTGGGGACTGAGGTGAGCTACCTCTGCAGGAAGTACGCCCTGAGGAAGGGAGTGACAGAGGAGGATTACGATAACGCGGGCAACCGCCTGGGCCCCCAGAGGGTGGCCACGGCGTACACGACCCAGAAGGTCATGATTGCGCTGGAAAGGCTGTTCGCAAACAACTTCCTCACAACTGGGATCTGGGGGGCCGACATGCAGGGTGTAGCATCCGGGCCGACAACGAACCAGTTCGTGCAGTGGGACGCAGCCTCAAATGTAACGATCCTGAAAAACGTCGAGATATGGAAGGAGAAAGTCGCAACAGCTTGCGGCCAGCCTCCGAACGTACTCGGACTGTCTCCTGATGTCTACGCAGTGCTCAGGAGCGCGGCAGAGATCAGGGACCTGACTAAGTACACAAGCCCGGATTCGATCTCTCTCAAGGTCCTGGCAAGGCTGTTCGACCTGGAGCGCGTGGTTGTGATGGGCGGGATCTACAACAGCGCAAAGCAGGGGGCGACTCCAGCTCTGACCAGGGTGGCCAGCAAGAAGATCCTCCTGGCATACTCGCCGAAGGTCGCAACGCCAGAGTCAGTCACCGCAGGAATTTGCTTCGGATGGAAAGGAAAACGCGGCCTGTCAAAGTACGGCACGAGGGTAACGCAGTGGTATGAAGAGGCCACTGAATCCGACATCATCCAGACTGAGGCATACGTGGATCTGAAGAAGATCTGCGCGCCTTGCGGCCTGTACGCCTACAACGTCATAGCCTGAGAGATGTAGATCTATGCCGGGATGGCTGTAGGCAGCCCGGCTGTCTTTTTTTTTAAAGGAGGGGAGGAGCTTTGACATTTACTTACATCGGCAACGGGAGCACAGACTTGGACATCCTGAGGAGGATGATCGGGGACAAGGATTCTGATGATCCTCTAATGACAGACGAAGAGCTGTCAGCTATTCTGGGAGAGAACGATCACAACATAAACCGCTCTGCTGCGGTAGCTTGCGAAGAGATTGCATCTGCGTTCGCCCGGCAGGCTGTGCAGGCAGTTGGGGATCTGACTCAGAACTTGGCCCAGAAGTCGGACAACTACCGCAAGCAAGCCCGGCTTTTCTGGCAGAGGGACGACGGCGGGCCTGAGGAGGAGTCGCCCGGGCCGGCATTCAGCAAATCTGCCCTGGTCAAGACAGACTGGAGAAGGCCACTGGGAAGGAAGTGAGATCATGATAGCCCTGGATAATCTCTATGCAGCTCTCACAGGCTCTTCAGCCGTATCAACAATGGTGGACGCCAAGATCTACAAGTTCAAGCAGCCTCACGAGATGGAGAAGGACCTGAAAAGCGCAGCCCATCACAGCCTAATATCCTGTGAGGTTGCAGACATCGCCGGCCCGAAAACAGCGACAGACCCCATTTTCGTAGTTCATATTTACAGCCGGCAGGGGGCCGACAGAGGCGCAGCTTATTGCGGTGACATAGCGGAGGCCGTCAAATCAGCACTGCAAAACGGATGGTCTGGGGTTTCTGTCGAATCGATGGGCGGAAAGGTCTCGTGGAACTCGGAGATCGTGGGCCATCAGTTCAAAATGGAGATCCGGGGCCACATCAAGACGACGTACACGATCAGCCTGACTGCTTCGCCGAGCTCACCGCAGCAGGAGGACGAGGAGGTCGTGTTTGTGGCCACAGTCAGCCCATCTGAAGCCGTGCAGTACCGCTTTCTGCTGTCCGGGCCCGGGACAGGCTCGGCCTGGCGGGACATGACGGGATGGCAGGCAAGAAACTCGTTCTCATGGAAGCCCGGGAGCAAGGACATGGGGGCAAGCTCTGTCAAGGTGCAGGTCAGGGCAGGGCCCCAGAGCTCAAGCCAGATCGACCAGGAGAGCTCTGCTGTGCCGTTTACGATTACGGCGAAGCCCGGGGGAGGAGGTGGATCTGGCTCACCGCCGACGATAACGAGCCTGACGCCGAACCTGGCAAGCCCACAGCAAGAGGAGACCGAGATCGATTTCATCTGCATAGCGAGCGACCCGGACAATGACAACATCTACTACAGGTTCTTCCTGACCGGCCCGGGAACAGCAAGCAAGAAGAAGATGGTCGCTGACTGGAGCCACAGGAACTATTGGACCTGGACGCCTGAGAGCGCAGATGTTGGGAACAGCACAGTCGAAGTGCAGATCAGAGACGGCCACCACGCAGCAGAAGGCAGCTATGACGCAAATGCGAGCGTCAGCTACACTGTGACTGCCGGATCTGGTGGTGCAGGGTCTCCTCCGACGATAACGAGCCTGACACCATCGCTGAGCAGTCCAAGAGGGCAGGGGACGCAGATAGATTTCATTTGCATAGCGAGTGACCCGGACAATGACAACATATACTACCGCTTCTTCCTGACCGGCCCTGGGACTGCCTCGAAGAAGAAGCTGGTCGCTGACTGGAGCCACAAGAATTCCTGGTCCTGGACGCCTGAGAGCGCAGATGTGGGGGCAAGCACCATCGAGGTGCAGATCAGAGACGGACTCCACGCAGCCGAGGGCAGCTATGACGCAAATGCGAGCGTCAGCTACACCATCTCAAGCAACTCGGCTCCGACGATTTCAAGCGTGTACGTGAACGAGTACGGAAACCCGTTTGTGGGTGAGGAGATTGTTGTAGTCTGCGAAGCCTCGGACACAAACGGGGACCAGATCTATTACAAGTTCTTTATTTACCGGGAATCGGTGGGGGCAGCCAGGGAAGAGCTGACCGGCTGGCAGACTGAGAACAGCGTGAAGGTCAAGCTCGACAAAACGGATTACGGAGGTATCAGCGTCTATGCACAGGTCCGGGACAAATATCATGCGGGCGAGGGCGGCTACGATGCTGAGGATTCGGTTTTTATCGACGTGCAGAGGGCCGAAATAAGTTCAGTGACGTTCTCACTGGCTTCACCGAAGGCCCACGAGACGACTATTGAGGTCGTCTGCACTGCAAACAAGTCATCAGGGCTGTACTATCGGTTCTGGCTGAAAGGGCCTGGGACTGGGAACGTCTGGAAGGACATGACCGGGTGGACTGAGAAGAACTCGTGGCAGTGGAGGACTTTGGCCTGTGACATTGGCACGAATACAATCCGGGCGGAAGTTACTGACACGAAGGCGGGTTGGAGTGATAGTGATACCACTGGACGCAGGACTGATAGCTCATACACGATATCGTAAGGCATGAGGAGGAGCGTGGTTTTATGCCGGAGGTAGGGGTTTGTGGGGCTTGCGGGGGACAGTGCAGCCAGCGACTCTTCGTCAGTTGGGCAAGCGGGCAGGTGATCTGATTTGGCGTTCTGGATCGGCCAGGCGAAAATGTATGATGCGAGCGCCACAGACGGCAAGGTCTGCAAAGGGTACAAGGGCGTGGGGACAGATGGCCAGTACATCTACTACACGCCTTACCATAACGGGAACAGCTATCACGGTGTGGTCCTCCGCCAGAAGATCTATGCAGTATTCAGCAGTTCGGACACCTGGGAGGCATACGACGTCGGCGGCACCGATGGCCTTAACTGCATGGGATTTACAGGTAATCCGATCTTCGACGGCCACTTTATGTATTTTACACCATCAAATAACGGAGCAGCATCTGGGGTCGTCTTAAGGTATGACACAACCAAGCCCTTCAAAGGAGGCATAGGCTGGGAGATCTTCGAGCTGACGGATCTGGGCAACAATAACATAGCCCTCAAAGCCTGCAATGGCCAATATGTCTGCGCCGAGACAGCAGGAGCAGATCCATTAATAGCGAACAGAAGCAGCGTGGGCGCATGGGAGACATTCGAGCTGACTGACCTCGGAAGCAATAACATAGCCCTCAAAGCCTGCAATGGCAAATATGTCTGCGCCGAATCAGGAGGAGCATCATATCTGATAGCAAACAGAGATGCAGTGGGCGCATGGGAGACATTCCAGAGGGTAAACCTGGGAAGCAATAAGATAGCTCTGAAAGCAGTAAACGGCAATTACGTATGCGTAAGCGAATCAGACTCAAAATTATACCCAACAATTGGCTCGGTGGCATCCTGGGAGGCCTACGACGCCGAATCTGTGGGCGGCCTGGCAACAAAGGGCTTCTCGGGAGGGGTGTTCGACGGGGAGAGGTTCATCTACTTCATCCCGTTCTACAATGGGGCATACAACGGCATAATAATGAGGCTTGACACGGCCAAGCCGTTCAAGGACTCCGGGAGCTGGGAGGCCTACGACTTCGGGGGCATGGCGGGCGGGGCCGCAAAGGGCTACTCCGGCGGGGAGATCGTTGACGGCTTCCTATACCTCTCGCCGTTCCAGAATACGAGCGCAAAGCATGGCCAGATTGTGAGGTACGCTCTCTCAAAGCCGTTCAAGGAGGCGGGTAGCTGGGAGGTGTTCGACGCGACGGCTGTAGCGGCCAACGCAAAGGCCCTGGGCCAGCCCTGCACGGACGGCAGGTTTGTCTACTTCCCGAATGCCTACTATGAAATCGTGCTGAGGTACGACACGCAAAAGCCATTCGGCCAGGCAGCCTCATACGACTATTTCAACCTCTCAACGCTGTGCTGGAACGTGGCAACCCACAATGCCTGCTGCAAGCAGGGGAAGCACATCGTGTTTGCGCCGGATGACAGCAACCTACTGGCCTACGACACAGAAAAGCCGTTTGCAGATAGCGGCTCATGGGCGGATCGGGAGGTGCTTTATGCGAAGGACATGCACACATTTGGGTTCAGGGGCTGCTACTCGGACCCGAACTACATCTATTTTGCACCCTGGGCGTACCATGGATCTGTCTATCATGGATCGGTAGCCAGGATGAGGGTAGACCCGTGTCCAGCCCAAGACCTGCCGCTGCCAGGCTCATCAGAGAACCTGAGCGACTACATGTACTATGAAAGTGGAGTGGCAAGCGTCTCCAGCAGCAGGGCGACCGGATATTACGACGATGCGTCAGTCTGGGGGCTGGTGTTTCAGGACTACGAAAAGGACTTCTTCGACGGCTTTGAGATCCAGTTCGACTTCAAGCTGGTATCGGCGTACCTGTCGGATGCAGTGGAGTCAATAGCTACTGAGCTCGCACTGTTCTCGCTGAGCAACGCTCATTATCCCTGGGACGAGGTCTATTCGCTGCCGGCGGATGATCCTGTCGTAGTAATCAGCGTATATTGGAACGAAGACGGAGAAGTCGACAGTGTAGACCTTGACCTCGTAAAAGGGAACTGGGCTGCATATGGTTCAACCCTTGGAATATCAGTAGGGACAGTCTACTACTGCACAATCAGCAGGTCGGACGGGAGCGGAACCATAACCCTAAAGATCTACTCAAATGCAGCCAGGACCACTCTTCTGAAGACGATGACAGTGGCATCATTTACGGCTTCAAGAAAGTGGAGGTTCATCTACGCCCTGCGGGGCATGAGCGACGCGGACGGGATGGCATCTGCGACGGTTTGGGTCGAGAACCTGAAGATAGTATCATACTGAAAGGAGGGAAGGAGAATATGAGGACAGAAGAATCTTGCTTAGTCAGTACAGTCTGGCTCTACAAATACGTGGCAAAGTCAGACGCATGTCCGCACTGCGCCAACCTGGACGGAGAATATCATGCCAGGACCCACCACAGCCAGCCGTTTTCAATAAAGCAGCATGAGTATTGCAGGTGCGAGTGGGATGTAGAAAAGGTCAAGGGAACTCTCAGGGCAGACAGAGAGGAGCTGATGAACAAGCACGAGAACGTGAAAAAGCAGTGGGACGAGGCGGAGGCAAATATAAAGTTCTGCAAGAGCTACATGGATGACTACCTGGCCGAATACGAGGAGGCAATGGACGAGAAGGCCCAGGCAGAAGAGCTGGCTGCCTACTGGCTGAACAGGGCGAACGAGAACATAGATGCGGCGAATGCGATTCTGGACCAGTTCGATGAGCTGACTGAAGAGCAGCAGGACTGGGTGGACGAGCTCCTTTTGCTGGCCGATGAGTTTCTGGGCCTGGCAGATGAGCAGGTCCAGATCGCAGCAGATGCACAGAGAAAGGCCTGGGACGCAAAACGGGAGTACAACAACGAGGAGGATGAACTCGACAAATGGATAAAGCTCAAGCTCCTCGCCGAGTACGAGCTCCAGGAGCTAGAGCCCTGCCTGAGATATCCATGCCTGGAAGATGAGATCGAGGCAATAGCAGGAAGCGGCCTGCACTACGACCTCGATTAGCCGGACAGGTCAACGATCCGCACTTCACCGCTCGGCTCGCCGCCTTCCTCATCGGGGATGTCATTGCCCTCGTCGTCGTAATGGCCTGAGCCCCATGTGACAGTGACATTGGGAGTGCTGGTCAAATAATGGGCAGGGCGCTCAGAAGGCTTGTCGTAAACGGCCTGGTCGTCGAGGCCGGGAATGAATGCGTCAGCAGGAAGGGGCCTTAAAACGAGCGTCACGGTGCCATTAGAAGAGACATTCTCGCTGACGAGCTCAAAGGCCAGGCCGTCAATAAAGACGGCTTCTCCAACAGATTCAATCTGCAGGCCGGCAGCAAGGCAGCATAGATCCAGGCCGGCAGCAATCAAAAGGCACATTTTTCTCATAAAATTCAGTCCTCCAACAGTTTATCAACCCTTTCGAGAGCAGCCCTGACAACAGGCAGGTCATGGGGCTGAATCCATCGGGCGCTGATATTATTGATGCGGGTATTCTGGGCCTTAACGCCAAAGAGTCTCAAGATCCGACCAATTCGCCTGCTCGAGTCGCCGAAATGCTTTGAGACCTCGGACGGAGTGACCGCCCTCCCGTTCGAGAGTGCATCCTCAATCCAGGCCAAGTAATCTCTGGCGCGGCGGAGCTCCTGATTAGTTAGGCCAGCCATAACAGCCATCTCCTCCTGTTTGTCGACTTGCGGCGGCGGAGGCAGTATAGATGCCTGATCAGCGCAGGCAAGGACGACGTGGTAGGATCGGACATGTTCATCAAGCTTCTGGCGGAGCATTTCAGCAGTCACCAGGCCATCAGAGGAGCCGAAGAAGCTCGCAATGGCGAGCCTGAGCTCATCTGCCAGGGTGCGACCAGACTTCGCAGCGGCCTCCTCGGCCAGCCGGCGGAGATCCGCAGGTAGGCGGAGGGTGAAGTTGGTCATGGTGTCCTTTTCTCTCTTATCATCTTGCATTGCCATGTGATTGCATTTGCGTTCTATATGGATATATATCCTATTTTCGACAGCAGGAACCAAGTAATCGGAAATGCCGAATGGTTGCCTTTTCAGTCATCGCTCTCCTCACAAAGAGCATCTGATGCAAGGGGAAGCTCGCCGGAGTCGAAAACGCCTTTGTACTTCGGCGGAGCTGAGGCAAGGGAGGCCATGATAGAGATTGCCTCGTTCTTGCCTTTGGCCCATACAAAATACTCGACTAAGGACTCATCCTCCCGGAGCTTGCAGCTCTCCGGCTCGGGAGGCCAGCACAGCGAGACCTCCGTTGATATGATCTTCCGGCCTGAGCGGGCGATGGTGATCTTGAAGGGCCGGAGGCCGGAGATCAGCTCAGAGGCGTAAGGATCGAGGTCAACAGGGCAGACCTCCGCGTCATGGCCCATCATCTCAAGAATGCGGGCAACAAGGTCGGCAACGGGCCGGGACTGCCAGGGGCCGAAGGCGTCAGGATCGGAGTCGACGATGTAAAGCTGCCTCATGGGTGCCCAAACGATTTCAAGGTAGACTGGCTGCAGTACTTCTCGATCAGATAGCTATCAGCCAGCATGTCTCTAACAGACTTGTAGACCCAAAAATGCCGGTCGGGGAGAGTCACGACAACCATCCCGGCGAACCTGCCACCTTTGGGCTGGCGGTAGTAGCACAGGCCAAATCTCCTGCGGCGCATAGTCACGGCTCCACGATCTTGCACCGCATAAGAGCCTCCTGGCTGTAGTCGTCGGCAATCCCGTCAGGGATTATCCCCCGGCCCTCCAGGATCTTCAGCTTGGTTTCCAGGAGGAGACACCTCTGCCGGCAGTAGTACAGCTCGCCGGCCAGGAACTTAGCATAGGCCTGGAGGACGGGTTTGCTGATCTTGCCTGACTTGATCCGCTTGAAGTCGGGGCGGGGATCGAGGGGTTCAGACACTTTGAGGTCTCCTGACATGGGAGAGCTTAAGGGATGCCTGCTCTCGAAGGTACCCGTTGTACATCTCCTCGATCCGTTTGTAGGCCTTCATGCTGCTCCGGCCTTTGAACCGGACATCTCCGGTTTTCCCGTCCCTGAATATCAGGTTCTCAGGGTCGTTCACATCGATTCCAGGCATCGCAGCCCACTTGCGCATGTCCTGGTGCTTATCTTCGTTCCATGACATTGTTTTTTCCACCTCACCATTTGGTTTTACTTCTTCTTCATGTTCCCGTATTCATGAAGCAGTAGCTCAAGCGCCTCGTCCCTGGTGGGGATGCGGTGTTTGAGCTGGTATTCGACGAGCACGGACTTTGCCTCGTCGTCAACGATCACGTTAATCCTGTTCTTGCCACTCATAACCCACCTCCTTTGTGATGTTAGAGTTAAGGTTGAATATAGGTATATACCCTTTGCATGGAGGGTTTTATGCCGGTGGTAAGGGGTTGTGGGTGTTTGTGAGTATTAGCGCAGGCCGAGGCAGTTTCCGGCCCGGGCAGACGGTCAGGTTTGCTTTTTTGGGCGCGCTAGTATCCGACGATCAGGAGCATTGAGGGGCCTGGAGACACAAATGAGGCAGATTCCGGGCCTGGTAGAAATACGGCTGAAAGAGGCAGGGGCAGGAGTCGCAACCTGAAACAGAGGGGGCGGGAGGTCGTCGAGCCTGAAAACCTGCGGGGCGGCAGGCGCATCATGAAACAAGGGGGCATGAACCTTCCGACGCCGAAAGTCAGGGTGCTCGGGAGCAACCTCGATACTTCAGGAAGCACTAAAAGACGTCGAAATGCACAGTCCGCAGGCCCGCAAGAAAGAAAGCACTGCCTACGAGTCCTTCCCAGCCGCACAAGGCGGCCATCCCTGGCGTCCAGGGCAGATAAGGGTTGCGGCGCTTCGCGCTTCCCGCCGGCCCCGCATTATATTGCAGACCGAAGGTCACAGTCCAATATTCGTATCTACATGAATGTGAGGCGGGGCCGGCGGCGCAACCCATATCAGCCCCGTCCGCTCAAACGGGCGTGGCCGCCTTGAGAAAGCGGCTGGGCGAGGACTCGTTACACGGCAGTGCTTTCCGGCGGGCCTGTTTGCCTGCGCTTGATTTTTAGGGTGCTCTGTTTTCAGATTCATAGGTACGCTTCGCTGAGAGAGAAAAGGGGCTCAGATCTGTTGCCGGCAGTGCTGCGCACGGACGCGCTCCGCGCCGGCTGGCCGCTGGAGCCACGCCGGAGCTCTGCAGGTCCGCCTCCATGGCCAAGGTGCACGGCTGGCCGAGGTAAAGGACTTCCTGCGCATTATAGCAGTAGAATGTCACTGTCGCGAGTGGACCGCGCCGGCTGAGAAGATCCCCGGGATCCCAGCTCCCACCCCGCCGGCTCCCAGGATCCCGGCGGCCTCCGTGGCCAGGGTGGGCCGCGCGCACTGTGCAAGCTGTTTGCAGTGCGTCGCGAATGCAACAGCGCAGGAGGCTTATTTTTCGCGGTTTTGGCGGGAAAAGAGGGTTTTGGATGGAAATTAAGGTTAACGTTAGCGTTAAGTTTAAATACTAAGCGAGCGTAGTATATTTTGTTGGGAGGCATCAAAATGCCAAGAGAAACATACCAGGATTACGCGAAAGAAATATACGAAAAGGTAAAGGCCGCCGAGGCTGGAAAAAAGAAGGTCTTCGCAGGCCATATGGGACAGCTCCCGCTGGAAGAGTACCCGCTGGGAGTGGTGCAGGTAATCTGCGAGATCTTCACAGGCAAGCCATGCGCCGCGAGGCCGGAGAGGATCTATCTCCCAGAGGGCCAGGAGCCAATCTGCCTGGTGCTGAGCTCGAAAAAGACGCACTACTACCGGACAACGCCGGATTCCTGCAGCTGCAAAGGCTGGAAGTTCTCCAGCCAGAAGTACGGCGTTGGGATGTGCCGGCACCATAAGCTGGCGTTCCCGCTGCCGGCAGAGGAGAACGCGAAGATCATAGAGGAGATCGAGACACAGCCGCTCAAGCCGCGATTCAGTGAGCCATTCAGGCCTTGCGAGGATTGAGAGCATGCGGGCAGAGACAACATGCAAGCGAGAGATGAGGCGAGCTCTCAAATCGGCCAACACATGGATCGAAACCAGCCACGAGCTGGAAGGAAGAGAGACAAAGGGGCTGGCGCTGAAGGTGGCGCTAACCTACTTCGGATCAATCGAGAGATGGGCGAATTGGTACGTGCTGCTGGCGCTGGGCGAGGTAGATTAGGATGATCGAAGCTGAGGTACTGATCAAAGAGGCTCTGCTGCTCCCGCGAGAGGAGTTAGAGCATGTGGCAAAGGCTCTGGAATACGAATTGTTCACTATTTCGATGGAGGAGCATGAGCATGCTTTACAGAATTGATGTGCTGATAGCGGGACAAAAAATAGCGATCTGCGGAAACGATTGCGAAGCGGAGGTAAAAGCCGCCGCAAGATGGCTGATAAACTATTGCGGAGCAGCAGGAAACGCAGACGATACGATCAATATGCCATTTGGAGCATAGAAAGGAGACAGAGCAATGAGTGAGGCTGACAGCATCCTACCGGAGGATCTGGAGGCAGCAGGCCATGCTTTCGATGTCTTGGCCGCCGAAGGATGGGAAGGCTGGGAGAGAAGGCAGAGGGAGGCCGTCGAATGGCTGAGATCCAAGCCCGGCGTCAGAGAGGCGGCCAGGAGATCGATTGAGGTGGCGGGAAGATGAAGCTCCCCCTTCCCCACCACATCCCAGCCTGGTCTGCAAGCATGAAGCGGACATTTGGGCCTGAGAAAAGGTTTGGCTCCAGGTACTACCGCGCGCGATTAATCCGCAGGGTCGGTGCCGGCTGGCCGGCTCACAAACATTTTTCGGCTGGAATCGGCGGCCAAGGATGCCCGGAGCTCGCCAGGCAGCCCACCGCCCCGGAAATTCGGCCCGCCCACCCTCCCCGTGGCGGATGCGCCGCCCTGCAGCAGCAAATGCAGGCTCCGGCCCGCGTTAGTAAGTGACATTAAGCGAAGAATTTAAATTGAATGTAATTGAGATACTGTACTTGGTGAGGTGGAACAGATGTTCTCAGAGGAAGAGAAAGAATCGATAGCATTAGAGCAAGCTGGATACACGCACAGGCATTTTGACCCGCGCACGAAGAACTCAGATTTAATCAGGCTCTTCCTGGCCTGCGAGGTCCTGGGGATCTCCAGGAGGCGGTGAGATGGCCAGGAAGATCCATTCAAGCACCTTTTTGGAGGCCAGGCTGCGGGAGACGATTGAGAGGATCCCGGAGGGAGAGCGGAGGGAGAGGCTGCAGAGGGCAATTGAGGATGTCAACCGCGAGAGGCGGGGGCTGGGCAAGAAAAGGCAAGAGGTAGAACATGAATCAGACTGAGGCGATGAAGGTGCTCGCTGAGGCCTATGAGGTGCAGGAGAGCATAGCCAGGATGAGGAAGAATCTCAAGGCCAAGGAGGAGCTTTACCGCGGTCTCATGGAGAGGCTGGCCATGTCGGACGTGGGCCGGGTGGGCGACTACGAGCGCCGGCGCAGGGTGATCAGCCGGCGGGTGATCAGGTCGGACGCTTTCAGGGCGGCCTGGCCGGAGCTGTTCAATCAGATTGCGAAGGTGACTCTGAAGGACGCTGAGAAGGCAGTCTCGGAAGAAGAGCTTAATTCGGTTTGCGATACCGTGGAGTCCGAGCACTGGAGGATCGTGTTTTACGGGGCGGCCAGATGACGCACAGGACGGAGGCAGGGGAGAGGAGGAGGAGGCTCCTCTCCGAGGCCCGGAAGCTCCGAGGGCTGGCTGCAAGGGCGCGCGAGATCTCGATAGCTGGAGACATGCCGGAGAGCTTCGAGGAGCTGGCTGCAGGGGCGGAGGAGGAGGCCCGGGACCTGCAGAAGGCGGCCAGGCTGGAGGATCTGACTCTGTGGGTGCTGGAGAAGAGCCGGGAGCTCGCAAAGGGCGGCACACAGACTTATCGCTACTGGTATGCCTCCTGGAGAGAGGGGGGGACGGTGAAAAATCACTATTTAGGGAGCGTCAGGAGGGTTTCAAGAGAGAAGGCGATGGAGAAGGCGATGGCGATGAAAGAAAAGGCGCTGGGGATCAGAAAGGGGGCTGCGGATGAGGATGTCCCCGAGACGATGAGGTACTGATACGAGCGAGCCATTGATGAGCCCAAGAAGGAACTGAGAAAGTACAAGAAGAAGCTAAAGGCGGGGTGGATTAAGGTTCTATGACATTTTCTCATATTCTATCAAGAATGTCATAGAACTTTTTAACTACAATTCTATATTGGATTGATGCAAATATAGCATAACTCAATCTGGAATAGTATTACTTATTGCGTACCGTTTATATACCGACTTTCGTGGATCGCCTATGCCTCCGCAGACGCCCATGCAGTGCATCGATGTCGTAATATGCTTATTTTATGACATCATATCTTGGGCGCATGCATCCTGAGGACTTCCTATCTCTAGATGAATGGCACAGGCGCTATGATGCTTAACTCGTTGTCCACTCGGAGGGGGTTCACTCCAATCTCCGGAGAAGTTCGAAATGGAGGTTGCTTTAAATACTGTTGCTTAACTATTTGTCTACTATCAGGGGTGCAGTCCAAAAGATCTTGATATCTGAAGAGATAGTAACCCTGACAAGCCACTAGATGCTGCTTTCTTATGTATCACCTTCGCTCTTGCTCTCCCTCGCCAGCCGCATTGCCTCGTGCAGCTTTGCCTCCAGCATCTTCTTTGGCGGCAGCTCCACCAGATACTCGGCCACCCTGATCTCGCCCCGATCCAGCTGCAGCAGCTCTATCTGCTCTCGCTCCGTCTCGCCGCACAAGATCAGGCCGATGGGCGGCTCCTCGCCTGGCCTGCGCTCGTATTTGTCCAGCCAGCGCAGGTATAGCTCCATCTGGCCCTTGTAGGCGGCATCGAAGCTGCCCAGCTTCAGCTCAATGGCCACCAGGCAGCGAAGGTTGCGGTGGTAGAAGAGCAGGTCCAGGAAGAAGTCCCTGTCGCCGATGGTCATGCGCTTCTGGCGGGCGATGAAGGAGAAGTCGGTGCCCAGCTCCAGCAGGAACCTCTCCAGCTCCCTCAATATGGCCGCCTCCAGGTCCCGCTCGCTGTAGGTGTCCTCCAGCCCCAGGAAGTCCAGGAGATAAGGGTCCCGGAAGACCAGATCGGGCGTCATGCGGTCCTCTTCTTGCAGAGCCTCTAGCTCCTGCCTCGCCAGCTCCTCGGGCTTGCGAGAGATGGCCGTGCGCTCGTAAAGCATCCCCTGGATCTTCTGGCGTAGAGTCCGCACGCTCCATCGCTCCACCCTGGCCATCTCGGCGTAGAACTGGCGCTGCAGAGGGTCCTTGAGGTAGATGATCTCGATGAAATGGGACCAGGACAACAGTCCAGACAGTGTCTGGACTATCTTGAGGTCATCGAAGACCTCAGCAAAGCGGATCATGTGGAAGACATTGCTGCGGCGGAAGCCTTTCCCGTACTCTGCAGTCAGCCTCTCGCTCACCAGCTCGACCACCCTGGCCCCATACTCCGCTCTGTTTTCGGCTGGTAGAGCCTCGATGATACGCCTGCCAATCTGCCAATAGAGCAGGACCAGCTCTGAGTTCACCGATAGAGCGACGCGGGCCTTTGCCTGCTCGATGAGGGGCCGGATGCCGTCGATCAACTCTTCTGAGGCAAGGGTAAGATCGTTCTGCTTCAATTTTCCTGCCGTATTGCGCCTCCTTTCTCTCGCCTATTATGCGACTTCCTATTAAATAGAGCAGGCTTTAGTATGTCGCTTTGGTGTGTAGTCCTGAATGTCATGAAATTAATATATCATGACATCGTGTGCTGTGGACATGCACCCCGAGGATTTCCTATCTCTAGATGAATGGCACAGGCTGCTTGCTGTAGCTCCCACCCCCCGAGAGTCAGCCCTTCTCTGGCTCA
>Ga0116192_1000491_pt1 | contig 30109 bp, 28 predicted proteins | sample AD_UKC113_MetaG_FD_89876 | JGI IMG/M metagenome (GOLD analysis project Ga0116192, IMG submission 89876) | Active sludge microbial communities of municipal wastewater-treating anaerobic digesters from Hong Kong - AD_UKC113_MetaG | ecosystem: Engineered > Bioreactor > Anaerobic > Digestate...
ACTTCAGAGGAGATAGTATTCTGGATCTCTGGCTTCGGAATCGGAATTTTAAGGTTTACCACATCCTCGTTCGCTAAGCGCGGGTGGGTGTTCCCCGTCATCATGTGGACTGTTTGCGCAAGTGTCAGCCGACTACGCAGAATCGCAGCTAAGTAATCTGGCAACAATGTGTCGTGGTTCTTTATGCGCAGGACATGAAATTCAGGCGAACAACAACCGTCCATCTCTGCCCGATATACCTTATTCAAGTAGGGGCGAAGACGCGCGAAAAGAACATCTTCCTTTTGAAAAGTGAAGCATGTACCTGTGGCCTGTTCATCCACATCTGTCAACTCGCCGGTATTGCTCTGCACGTGGGCAAGGCTCAGGTAGTTCTCACTTGGTGTCTTAATCTGGTTGCGCACAAAGTCCACCACCTCAACCAAGCGGCGCACCTCCAGCTTTGTATCGGCGGTTGATAGTGCACGCAGAGTAAGGATGCGCTCCGGGTGGAAGTAATCCGGGTTTAAGCGACCTTCCGCTTTTGGCCCCTGAAGAGGTACAGCGAATACTTTACGTTCATCGGTCGGTGGCGGAGTAAGACCTAGAGTTTGAAGCAGAAAGTCGTCTAGGCTGGATAATAGATCATCCGCTTCCGCCAACTTCCGCTGCCACTCTCCCTTTGCAGCATCCATCGTTACGACGAGTTCTACTTGTTTTGATTCGGGTGGTAACGGAAATTCCATTGCTGAAATATCTGCAAGGTTTGTCCGCTGTTGTAGCCCGCCTTTCTTAATTCGGTTGTAAAGTTGTGCACCAAGGTCGGTAGCAAACAAATAGAATAAGTATTTTGTCAGAGTGGGCTGGTACTTTAAAGGAGCTAGAATACCAACTGCCCGATTAGCCGTAGCCGCTGGGAAATTATCGGGCACAATCGCACTGTTACCAATTGAAGCCATAATGGAAAAGAGTAGGTAGCCTGGCTTTATGTGTGACCGATGAATTGACTCATAATATCGACGCGTTATATATACGGGATTATCACTGACAATTTTCCCATTCTTCAAATCCTGTGCACGCAAGTATCGAATTCCATTAGAACTATCCGTTATCTCCTCTTCTGGAAGTCTATTGTGGTCTCCATCACGAACATCAAAATGGGATCCTATTACTGATAGAGGATATCTCGAACGATCCAGCCAACTTGAAAAAGCATGGAAACTCACATCGATACGATCTTTCAGACTCCCCCGCTGAACGACAAAACAATGGGGCTTGCCAGACCCAGCGGGGCTTAGACGAAAAAAGGCGTCGGATCCTGTAAAAACCTATGCCATTCTGCGACTATCCCGGTATCGGGGATAATCTCACGGAAACGTTCGCTCCAGTCCGGCTTCTTCGGATTAGCTATACTCCATTCATAGTAGACGCGGTAATCGAACAGGTCGCAGCTTTGCCGCTCGATTTTCTCTTTACCAACTTCTTCTTTCTCAACCGTTACAACAAAGGTCTTGCGACCAGTGGCGTCGTAGCCGATGTTCTCAGCAAGTGCCATGAAGATAGGTGCGTCATCGGGCACAATCTCATTTTTGTCAAGTCGACGCAGGAAGACAATGCTTGCCTTGACCCCAGCATCGTAATGACTGAAAGCAAATTGAGGCAGGCTTACTACTGCCAGTAGTTGAAAATGATTAAGTAACCAGTCTCGCACGCCCTGCAGAGACGAATTGGTAAGAATACCATCGGGCAGGACAATGGCAGCACGGCCGGTGCCGGGCTTAAGGAACGACCAGACCCGTTCGAGAAACAGGATTTCTGTCTTGATACTTGCTCGGGCCTTTACTGCCTTGGTGCCGCGTTTGGCGTCCCGCTCAACTTCACCAGTTTCATCTATGTCACGGCCAGTAGTAGATTTACCAATATGGTGGCACAAATCGTATTGCTCCAGGTAGCCCTCGCCTTTCTCGATGCGCTTGATGACCGAACCGAATGGAGGATTAGTTAGTATCAGATCAAACTTACCTTCGGCGAGACCAGGATTTTTGGCCGTAAGATGCGCCATAAAATCAAGCGCATCATGTCCCACGATATTAGTGTGACCGTCGTCATGGATTATCATATTCATCTTGGCAACACGAGCAAGTTCGTCGTTTACCTCTATGCCAAAAAGATTTTTTTCGGCAAAATCATGCCAGTATTTGAAGTGCTCTATACTCTGACGTACATCACTCATATGCTTGGGATAACGCCTGTCGGCTTCCCGCCTGATATAGTCAAGCGCATAAAGCAAAAAACCTCCTGAACCACAAGCCGGATCAAGTATTAGATGGTTGCGTTCCGGTTGAAGTATCTCAACAGCAAATGCAATAAGTTCACGGGGGGTGAAATATTGTCCAAAATCACCTTTAAAAAAGCCTCCCATAAATTCTTCAAACGCTACGCCTTTTGTGTCAAGATCGGTACGTTCAAGAGATATGCCTTCCAAATGTTCGACGCATTGCGCAAGAATCGGAGGGTCGACATTTATGCGGTCCGTAAATACATCAGGTTCCTTTGATTGTTCAGCCTCGTATAATTTGTGAATCCTTGAGGCAAGTTCGGCTGCGGTTTCCTCATCACGACGCTGGAATGCATATGGTTTGCCGTCTTCAATATCAAGATTTTTTTCGTCTCTATGTTTAATGAATATTATTTTGCAAAACTCGCTAAAAGCAGCTATAGGACTCCGACGTCCACCCTCCCACAAAGTCTGGTGACATTTGCGAATTGCTGCACGCAGTTCTTCACGCGGTACAGCAGAAAGATCCTGACCAGGTTTGTTTTTGTAAAATCGCCATTCCGGAGGTCTACCGTAACGCTTGGGTATATCAGTCAGGTGGTTTTTATCGCGTTCGCCAGGCGGATATTTGTCAAACCGCAACAGCCGACGCGTCAAGCCAGCTATTGCCCCCGCATACGGTGCACTTAAACTCGCACGGTTGCCACAGGCTTGCTCTATTGCTTGAGCAAATTCAGCATCGCTTATGTCGGCTCGCTTGCATTCAAATACAAAATATGGATCTTTGCATTCGTCATCTCTAAATATGACTAAATCAGCTCGGTCGTTGGGCTTACGACGAGGCACTTTTTCTTCTAAACGTATGCGTTCCGGCGGATATTCGTATTTGTAAATTAACTCGGCCCAAAATTCGGCGCGTACTTTTTCTTCAGGATCTGCCCAACGCTCGGTACGACCTGCTGCTATATACCTAATGCGTTCATCTTTGCCTTCTCCTAATATTTCAACATGACCGTCCGCAATTGCTCGCTCCAAATAAGTATACCCAACCATATTGTCCCCTCTTTTTATTTTTTGTTGAAATAGAATTCGCTGTTACACAAATTTTACCTTTAAATTATAAAAGGCCGGATACCTGCTAAATTCCCGGCCTTTTTCTGTTATATGTCTGTTTACCACACGGCTAATGATTGGTTGGATGTTTTTTTAAAGATTTCTATGCAACCGTTGCCCCGCTGTCTGACGTAAAGATATATTCAGCCAACAACCCCGCAGGACCGCCGCTCTTCTTGAACACTTCCATGTCTCCTATCACCACAAACGCTTCCCTGGCCCTGGAAACGGCCACGTTCAGCATCCTTATGTCGGCGTTGAAAAAAAACTCGCCGGGATCGCCATCGTCCCTGGTGTATACGGGCGAAAATACCACCACTTCGCGCTCGGCTCCCTGCAGGGCGTGAATTGTGCCGAAGGTTATGCCGCGCAGGGACTCGTATTTTTTGTTGTTCCACACTGTCTTCGCATACAACCTCTTCTGGGCCGTGAACGGCGTCAGCACGGCCACCAAATCTTTCAACTGCTCGCCGTTGGTTCCGTATTTTTGTTTGATGAATTCGCTGTTCAGCAAAAGCCAGTCTAACACTGCCAGGGCTTCTTTCTCGTTCTTCCTGCTGCTGCCCACCCTCACGGATTTTCCTTCGACGTGCATGCAGCTGAACGGCGGCAGCGCTCCAAGCTTAACTTCGTTGCCGCGCATGGGCACCAGCCGGCCGCCGTAAGCCAGCCTGTTGCAAAAGCTGATTATGTCGTCGAGGCAGCGGCGGTGCTCGCTCAGAAACATACCTCTATCTGGATACCTCTCGCCATTCCCGTCATGGGGCCAGTAGGGGCAGGCCCGCTGGGCCACCTGCATCGCGCTGCCGCTGGACGCCGCTATCCCTTTTGTTTGAATCATGGGGTATTCTTTTCTGTCGTTAATCAACCCGTGGCGAATAAGGTTGCCCTGGTCTACGTAGCGGGTGATGTTATAAACGGGTTCTATCTGAAGCACGTCTCCCACCACAACCGCTTTCCTGGCAAGGGCGAACGTGGCTGCAGCCAACTCAGGGGGCACCTGGCCGGCTTCGTCTACTATGAGAAGGTCGATGGATTCCAGAATCGGTTCGGAATACAGGGATTCTCCTTCCCTCTGCCAGACGGTAAAAAGTCTCGGCGCTACGTACAGGGTCGAAACTATCACTGGCGTTAGCATGGCGTACCTGCGCCACTTCATCATTACTTTTTCTTCCGGCGTAAAATAAACTTTCCTGTTGGCCAGTTCCTGCATCCTGCGCACTTCCAACAACCAGCGGCCTTCCCAGTACCGGGCTGCCAGGAGGAATGACCTGTACCTGCAGCCTGTGTCAAGTTTTTCCTGAACCGACTGATATGTTTCTATCCCGTTTTCTTCAACCACTTTGCATATCTGCTCTGCCATTTCTATATCTTTTCCGAGTTTCTCAATACAGGCATCAATTTCAGCCAACCTGCCGGCTATTTGCTCCTGCCTGGCTTTCGCTTCCAGCAGCGCCGCTTCATGGCGGTCAATGGCTTTCTTGATTGGTTTCGGCACCACCGGCTCTTTCCTGCGGCTTATAAGGAAAATTATCTTCCGCAACGCTAAGGGATTTTTCGGCCGCATCTCTTCCGCCATCTCGTTTATCTCGTTCAAATGCTTCACGACAGCGTCTATCTCTCTCTGGACCGCCAACTGCTCTTCGCGAAGCCTGGCCGCTTCCTTTTCACACAACGCCCTGGCCGCTTTCAGGGCTTCCAACAAGTCATCTTCGTCTTTTATATTGTACTTTTTCCTTATTTCAGCCAACACACTCTCTTTCGCAGCCAGCGCCCCGCCGTACTTTCGAGATTTATTCGCTTCCGCACGGGCTGATTCTACATTTTCAACTAATTCCTGGTGCAACAGCGCAATGGCTTCCCTCACAGATACCGCTGGCTTGCCTGCATATTCATTGAACCGCTCAAGATAATATCTAGCTGCGCTCTCTACATAAGACGGGTCTTCCACTTTGCCAGGAAAACCGCTCCTGGCAGGAAAATTGTTGTCGCCCGGCACTGCCTTCTGGTACCTGCCGGATTCTTCTCTCTGAGACGCAGCTCCGGAGGGGCAATATAACCCGTAACTATCCACCTCCGGCAACCATCGCTTTAACAGGACGTCTCCATTTTTGCCGGCAACTCTCCCAAAGCTGTCTATCATGTTGGTCACTGCCTGGTTGTTTGATGATACAACAACTGTTATGGGCGGGCCGGACTGCTTTACTGCCGCTTCCACCCAGGCGGACGCTGCCACGCTATGCATCAACACAGTCTTGCCTGTCCCGGGCGGGCCGTTGACGGCCATTATGTCGCCATTTTCCATCATCAGTATGTGGTGCAGGGCTTCACGCTGGGACGGTGACAGGGGGAATTCCCCGTTCATCTGGCCGACGTGCTTCATCTCCGCGGCAAAACGCTCTTTTTCGTCCAGAAGCGCTTTCTCCGGCGAATCGTTTAAATCTGTATATTTTTCTAACAATAGCGGAATATTCCCTGTCTCAATGATATAGTCAAGGGTCTTTATGGCATTCATGGCAGCACCACGAACTTCTACGTCAGGCATGACATAGCTGTGCCTGCTGATAACATATCCTGGAATGTCCAGCCTGCCGTCGGGCATGGCCTTCAACATCCCGTGGGCGTAATCCCAATAAGTTAACCAGTTATCCCAAACCTTTTCATGGTCGCTTTCGGACAGGAACCTTTCCACGTCTTCTATGTCGCCAATGGTGACGCCTCTTTTGGTCGTAGGCTCCAGCATGTCGCGGGCTATCCACGGCAGACAATCTTCTCTGGGCTGCAGTTCTCCTTTTTCGTTTAAAAACGCCGGTATCCACAAGGGCACCAGCTCTCTGTCTCCTGCAGCAGCGCTCTCCTGATAGTGTGAATATTTCCTGACTAGCTTGAAGGGGCAAACCAGCACCGGCACCATGTCTTTGGACGCCGCCGCTTCCCTGCCCTTTTCCTGGACCGCGCGGGACGCTTCTTTAAACCTGGCTTTCACCTCGGACACTTTTTCGGAACTTATTTTGCCTGCCTTCAGGGATTCCCCGGAAACTTCTACGGCGTACTCCAATCCCTGCAGACGATAACCGTCCACTAAACTGTTGCGCCAGTATGAAAGTATTTTACTGGTGGTTTGCTTCAAGGTAGCCCACACCTTTCTTTACCCTGTTTATCCAGGCCATCAGGGCTGGCCTCAGTTTCAGAGGCAAAATATATGACGTTTCTCTGTCTGGCACCGCATACCGAATTGATGCGGCAAACTGAGCCTGCACGTCAGGGCGTCCTGGCGGCAGCGTTATCTCCAGCCTGCCACCTTTTTCCTCTGTTTTTACATCAATATCAGGGAACACACCTGGCGGAAACTGATCGCTGTAAGGACTGCCTGCCAACCGCGGCCTCTTTTCGGGCTCGTACCTCGCCGTCCAACTCTTGAACCCTTCAAGCATGGCAAATAAATTGCCCAGCGCGTTCTTCATATCTTTGTCCCTCGGTATGCGCTCTTTTAATATATATCTGGAAAAATCAAGATTGTTCAGGGATATGATAAGCTTTATACCTGCAATGTTTTTTAAACTGTGTTTCAGTAAGGCTGCTGCGGTTATACAAGCAAGACATTCGGCCATTCTGGAGGAGACATGGCCGTAATTAACCTGAAACTCCTTATCTGCCGCTCCTTTGATTGATACGCATGCGGAACCGGAATGGCCGGAATAAACCCTGATTCTTACTTCCTGGCCACGGCTAGGGTCAATCCCTCCACCTTTCTGATCTTCGCCGAACTTAAATTTTACTTCTTTACCCTCAATCACTAGCGCCGCGCTGAATTTTTTGTTATTCTTCCTTGAAATAAATCCGTCAAGGACCCTGGTCTGCCTGTTGGTCAGCAATTCATGGAGGATCTCTGGAGTTATCTCCTTCCCCAATATTGCTTTCGGAACCGTTACGCAGTCACATATATATGATTTGTCGGTCATGGTGACGCGCCTGCCGCATGTAGGGCATCTCATTTTCATCCCATCCTTTCCTTTCCTTATGCATTACCGTTAAGACTGACAGTAACTATTTTCGCCAAAGGATATAATTTAGCAAACAGTATTCGCTGACTGTCGGTACATAAAATCACAACATCCCTTTTTTCTATTTGATACAACATTCCCTCAAAATACTCACGCAAATAATATCTTTTCACCGCATCGTTCGTTATCAAATTGACAACATAATTTCCCTGCCACCAGTAATCCACAAACCTCTTTCCATTAACCACTTTTGTTATACCCGGCAGGTTTTCCTGTAAGTACTTTTCCGCTGCCCCGTTATACTGAACCCTGAAAAGCTCCATTCCGTCAGGGTAGGGTAACAGAAGCAGTTCTTTTATTTTCGGCTCTTTAATTCTGGAAGCTACAAAACTCATCGCTTCTGCATGCCTAAACAGCATGATTACACGCTCTATGCCCTTTAAGTTCATTTCCTGAATTTCTTGCCATAACTTGCCTAGCGCCACCGGTTTTATTGTCCTGGCTTCTATCATATACATTCCATATCCTAATCCGTCTTTTTCTATGTAAGCATGTATTTGCGATGACCTGTTCAGCCCTTTTTTCTTTTTAATTTCTGAAGACAGCATTACTTTCCAATCTGGCAACATTTTCACTGCACTCAAGATTGCAACCCTGCGCTTCATATCCACCCTGCGCAGTTTTTTCGGCGCCCCCCCTACTCCCACAGCCGCCATTCCCTTAGATGTTATCCTTACATAACCGCGATCCCTGACCAGATAACCTTCCCTACTCATCTGCGTCAGCCGTTTTTTATAGTAACTGCCCTTGCCGTCATATATTTCCTGCACCAGTTCGTTGTTTAACACGCCGCTTTTACACAGTGCCTTTAAGAGAACAATGTCCCTTTCCTGCAGGAGCATTTTCCATTTTTCACCCCTTTCATTTTTTCTTCGCTATTTCTCTTCGGGAAACAATCTCCGGAAACGATCTCTCCATTTCTTTCTCCTTTGGATACCCCTAAAACATTGCTCCCGACGGGCATATCTCGACTGCCCTTGCTTTCAGGTTTCACCGGATTTCCAAGCGCTGCTGCAAGGGTATTCGAGAGACGGGTGCACCCCCCGTATTTTGGGTGCGTTAACCTTTTACCCTCAACGGGGACGGGGTTACAGATACCCCTCCGAAGCAATTTTCGGGACTTTTAGACGATTTTTATCGTTCCATTTATGTTAAATTATAACATGGTTATTAATTCCAACATTTGCAATATATGTTTATGTTCTACCAAAATAATTTCTGTTCTCGGAAAATCTTTGTCCATTTCTCCGATTACAGTATATGCCAGCTTGTCTGCCGTGTCGTCCGCTATGATGCCGCTGTACCTCAAACCGTCGATTATAAATTTCAAAGCCCGGTTATCTATGTCCCAGTTGCTCGTTGAAAGCGGCAGGTAAACCGTAATTACGCAGTGCGCTTTTTCAAAAACAGGGTATATGCCTCCAGTTCTCAGCTTGCCCACAGCATCAACTACGGATTTTACCCATCTGTAACGAAGAAGCCTCTGGGAAATTTTTGATTCCGCCAAACACTTCCTCGGAGGATAATCCTTCACGACAATTTTAAGCACACCGCCGCCGCAAACAGCTTCCGAATCAATAAAACCGGTATCGAACTCGACACCTTCCTCCTTCAGCGATTCCTTTGTTTCGCATATCTTGTCATAAAGCTCCAGCCTCATGATTTCAAGCTGGTTATAATGATGCGCCAACCAATCTCTCCCTATATAAGGCAGTAAGTTGCACTCCTGATTGCCCACAGCACCATCTCCCCTAAACAACAAAGTCATCAAAAGCGTCATCAATTTCGTCTTTTTGCACGGGTTCCACGCGGTTAGCCGCGGTCATTCCACCAGCCAACATTGCTTCAATTTTTTTGAGCCTTTCAAGTGATTCTTTCCCGTGGCTTATGTACCACTCGATTGCCCTGGACGCAAAATCCGACTTATCCTCAATAGAATCAAACATCTCGGCGATTTCCTTTGACAACTTAAACCTTACCCTGTACTGCTTCACTGGCCCACCCTCCGCGCCTTGATATTTCTGGCTTCGCGGCACTTTTTACTGAAAAGCTGGGCCACCATTTATTGGCAACTAAATCCGTGGCCCACTTTTTCAACTTTAGAGCGTTCTATCCTTACAGCCGCAAGACTTAGAGGGTGGCCCACCTTTTTTCAAAGACACCTGCAACATCATCTGACAGCCCGAATTTTACCCTGAAATATTTCAACCGTGCCACACCTCCAGCCCTTGATATTACTGGCTTAGAGCAACCAAAAACATAAAACAGTGCCACTGTACACTTGTTCTGCTTGTGTCTATGGCACTGTTTTAATATTTTTGCCCGCCAGCCTTACAGCCGCAAGGGCTTAAGTCGTGGCACTGGTTTGCAAATTTTCCTGCTCGGACAGCCCTTTTAACAGGTACCCGTAGGCGTTTGCCATCTGTGCGTTCTGTACAACTTCGCAGTTGGCGAACTGGGATATGCCGGACTGCAGCATGAAAGCGCCCCCACCTGCCAGATAAACCAGCTTAAGTTTCTTCATCTGGTCTCTCCACAACCTGGCAATATGCGATAATACGAGGTTCCTCAGCGCTTTCTCCTGCTTCGCTGCCATGTCAATTACGTCGTATTCTTTTCTATTAAAATACAGCGGTTTTTGCTGAATCAGCGACTGCTCAATCCATTCAAGATTTGGCGCATCCCCGGTTTCTGACTTGATCTCGTTCCTTATGCCTACCACAACGTCGTTCATGCCGCACGTTACGGTGTCCCTGTACTCATCCAGTATCTTTCTGTAAGCAAGATCGTACAGTATCATGTCGGTCGTCCTGTAACCCATATCTACCAGACCCACAAGACCGTTGCTTCCGAGGCAGTTCCTTTTCAGCTGCCCGTATATTGCCGCAACTGCCTGGGGAAACATGATTACCCTGTCGAATACTATTTTTGCCTTTTCGCTGTTCAGGATGACTTCTATGCCCGACAGTTTTTCCAGCGAGTTTTTTAACATTTTTGCCTGCTTTAAGTACGGCTCTAATGGTAGTCCTGTAACCAGAGTGCAGTTATCGCCTTTTGACAACCTTGCCACTGTCGTCAAAAGTGCCGGCTTAATCTCTTCAGCATTGCTCCGGTTGTCTGAAAACGGCCTGGCGGCGTCGTGCGAGTGAAGGATGGCCAAGTTCCCGACAAAATAGTGCTGCGGTTCGTCTCCGTTAATAATCAGGTCGTAATTGTCTGCTTCTGACGCGCCGGATGGCATCAGCTTATCGAGCTTGCGCTCAAATCCGGTGCCCACAACCGAAGGGAATACCAGTGATTCTCCGTTCTCTGCCATCGCTTTTGTATAGCCGTAACCCACATCGACTCCAACAATCATCTTTTCAACCCCCTTTGAAAATGGTCACAAAAAAAGCGCGTCAAACGCGCTCTGCCAATACATTTTCGATTTTTTAAAAATTAAACCTGTCACCTGGACCGTATAGTGCGTGCTCGCGCTGCAGGTCTTCTACGAAAAGGTTGACGTACCTTTTTGTCATTTCTAGTGTGCTGTGACCGAGAATCCGCTGCAGGACGAACGGATTGCCGCCATTTCTCAAGAACATAATCGCAAACGTGTGCCGGAAGGTGTGCGGACTTACCCTGACGCCTTTAATTTCGGCTCCCCGGCCGTATTCGCGCAGGAAACTGCGCACTGCAGCGGTTGTCAGGGTTCGATGGTACTGGCTGAAAAATATGCGGTCGCTGTCTGACAGTGAGTGCGCAGCTATCCAGTTTCGCAGCTCTTTCTCTGTTTTCTCTCCAAAAGGGACCAACCGCTCTTTTTGACCCTTGCCAAATACCTTAAGCAGTTTTTGTTCAAAATAGATATCGCCTACACGGATTTCCAGGGCTTCGGATATGCGTAGCCCGCAGTCGAGCAAAACGCGGATGAGTAATTTGTTTCTCCGCCCAGCGAAAGTATCTGGAATGACAGAAACCATCGCTTTTACCTGCTCGTTAAAAAAACCGACTATGACGGTCTGCTTCTTTTTAAGATACTTAACCTTTACTGCAGGGTTGAATTGAATTTTTCCCGCCAACTGCAGGTAGTTAAACATGCCGCGGATGCTTTTAATATGTGCGTTGACCGTGGAGGCAGACACTCTGCCGGGCTTGTCGTCCAACCTGGGCCTGGAGCAGGTGTACTCTATGTAATCGTTGAGCATCTTGAACTGCACGTCTTCTACGTGGTCGACGCCCTCATCCGTTACATATTTCTTAAACTGCTTCAGGGCCATCGTGTACCATTCGACCGTATTCTGGGAAAACCCGCGGCTTCTTATATAGTTCAATGTTTCGTTCACCGCTTCGTCGATCAGCATTATCTCGCCATCCTTCGACAAGAAAATAGTCACAAAAAAAGCGCGTTAGACGCGCTTTGCTAAAACCTCTCCAAATTTTTCCCGCGCAGTTGGATTGTACAAACTCGCCTTATCATAAAGCCACTCCAAAACTGCCGCGAAGCTGCTACCAGTGTATAATAGTGCTACAGTGGTTTCGTTCATTGTTTTTTGCATCGTTCGCAGCGGCACGTCAGCGCTGGCACTTATGACGCAGTTCATCTCCTCCATTAGAAGCCTGTTGCCGTATATTCTAAGCCGGGGTGTGGGTGTTCTTCTCTGCCCGGTGCGGGCTATATCCGCTGAAGAGTGCAATTCCACCCACGCTCGGACAAAGCCGCGGTGGTCGATAGGACCGCAGGGGTACACCCTCTGCGGAGCTTTTCTGGGTGTCCAGCCGTGGGTCTCCAGGATGGCTTTTACGACAGCTAAGTCTGCCGCCCGGGTGATCTTCAACCTGTACTGGATTCCCGTTTCGGAATAGCTCTCGTGACCGGTTACGGTGATCCCAAAATGTTCCCGCACAGTGTCTATGTACCATTTATCTCGGTGGCGCACCCAGTAGCCTTCCCCGGTAACAGAAACCGTGCCCCAGAGTATCCCCAGGACGTAGGCCCCGGCATCAGTGGCAGTATTATCCAGTGAACCGAGCATCTTGTCCCTTTCCTTTTTTAAAAGGCCGAACAAATGTGAACCCCTCGGGCACTTCTATCCCGTACTGCCGCGCCCTTTCTACGGCTTCAGGGTTGGCCGATTTCTTAACCCGCCTCAGATGTCCGGCTACGGCGTGCGGTGCCGGGGCTTTCCTTGCGATGGGAAGCCTGCGCCTTACGGCTTCTGCCCCACTGCCCCCTCTTCTACCCACATAAACCGTCTTTCTGATCCGCACCTCGCCCTCCCCGGAAAGAAGGACGGCCTTGCCGCGCTCCCCTGAATATACCCGGCCAGGGATTCGCCGCAGGTTACCATGTCCATGACGAATACGGGCAGGAAATCCTGTATCGTTTCAGGATCGTTCCTTTTACCGGTAGCGGAGGTTATTACCCGTGCTTCTCGACCGCTTTCTGCAGGTTCCTTGTACCAGGTTGGTTCTTGGGTTTCCAGAATTGCTGTAGCTCTTTCAACTACTCTCGGGCTATTTATTATCTTTGTCGGCGTTTTTTATATATTCCAAAAAACGTATCAGTTCTCGCACGCCTTTTTCAATATTACAGCTCCAAAGGATCCAGACCCGCCATCCCATTCGCTCAAGCGCCTCTAAAACCGCGGCATCTCTTTCTTTATTGCGTTCGATTTTTCGCTGCCAATAGCCTACATTGCTGGAAGGCATCCGGAAACGACTGCAATTGTGTCCGTGCCAAAAACAACCATGAACGAACACAGCTGTCCGGTATCGCGGGAGCGTTACGTCCGGATTCCCAGGCAAATCTTTTCTGTGCAACCGAAACCTGAAACCGGCGGCATGAAGCGCTTTGCGGACCGTCAGTTCCGGCTTCGTATTTTTGCCCCTAACGCGAGCCATGATGCGGCTGCGCGTTTCCGGGTCAACTTTGTCAGTCACGGGGGTTTCCTCCTAGATTCGCCGGAACGTCTATTAACAAAGCGCGATTAGTTTCCACTTCTATTACGCGTTCGTTATACTTTAGGAGAAGGTTCCGCATTTGCGCAGCCAGTTTTTCTTTGCCGAATTCGGCCATCTCCTCGACATTCTGCCCCACGAAAGACTCTAAAGAAAAGATGCCCGTGGACTTTTCAATCCCAAGGTTCTCCGCCATTTGGCGGGCAGCGGCCAATCTGCCTTCCGGCACCAGAAGAAGAGGCCGATACCCGTTTCGCAAATTGCTTGCGCATTTCTCCAAAACGAGGGGCGCTGGCGCTACGGTCACATGAAAAACTGTATCCCCGACCACGAAGTCTCCGGGGCGATTTAGCTGCTGGTCGGCGGTGGTGTATGAGTAATTTTCTATTTCAAATTGGGGATACCTTAAAGCCAGCTTAGCTCCCACCAGGTGTTGCGCCACCGCTCCCGCTATCTTCCTTTCGGCGGCCACCGCGAGTATATCTCCGACTATTTGCGGGCCTGATTTTGACAAATCAACCTCAACTTCAAGCCGTTGCTGATTGAAGTATTCTTTGACCTTTTCCGCCAACCAGCCTTGCAAACCATGAACTATGTCGCCGCGGTCATTGGTGTCTAGGGCGGCGAGTCGGTCACGGCAAGCGCAGTTATTAAGCCTTTGGACAAGCATGTCTGCTGCCGTACGAGTTCCCCTTGTTGTGCGTCCGCCTTCCGAGGCGTAACTTCTTGTTTCTCCGAAACGCGTCAGAATGTTCCTAATTAAAGCTCCACTTGTCCGCACCTGGTTTTTGATCGTAATATAGTCTTCCGGTCTTAGAGGGTAAGATGCTTTCATCCTCTCAAGAACGGCGAGACCGGCACAAACTACGTATCTTTCCGGTTCGCGGTCAGGACTAGGACGTTGTTGATCATACCAAGCGACCAGTTCCTGCAGAACATCCTCAAACAACCCTTCTTTGTTCATTGCCGCTTCATTTTCTTTACTCATTGCTGCATCGATCTCCACTTAGAAGCAAGCCGTTCTGCTGTCAAACGATAGCGAATAGAACGATCGTTGTCTTTTTTTGGACTTTGTTTCTTTGAAGCAGTCCGAACCGTCAATGCCAAAGGGGTGAGCAGATGCCGCGAAAGCCAAGATACTACCGGCACCGCAACCGCGTCCCCCATAGCCCTATATGCGTCATTATATTTGTCTGGCAGCCAAAACGTATCCGGCGCTCCCATCAACCGGGCGGCCTCTCTCGGCGAAAGCAGCCGCGATTTTACCTCTCTCTTGTCTACAATTAAAATCGTCTGTCGGCTTGCCCCCCCCTGAGGGGTCCGCAAACAGCCAGCTATGCCGTCAAAACGCACTTCAGCTCGCTGAACGCCATTTCTGGTCCGTTTATAAAGCGTCCCCACCATCCTGCTCCCGGAAAGAAACGCTTTTTCTATTTTCTGACGGTTGGGAGGAGTCATCATTTCAAGAAGTCTTTGAGTCTCTTCCGGAGTGTTCCAATCTACAGACGATGGGTCTTCCTCTATTATGTCCGCCAAAGAAGGGACCGGAAACGAAGGGGTCGGCAGTTTCCACCAGCGCCAAAGCCTGTAAAGTGATGGGGACAATTTGGCGTGCGCGGATAGCAACGCTTTAGGAATCCAAGGGCTCCCTTCCGTGGTTTTAGTTAAGAATGATTTCACGTTAATATCCGCTTTAACGCCTATGATGAATACCCTTTGTCTTGATTGAGGGAGAAAATGTTTCGCGTCTATGACCAAAGCTCCAAATTGCAAATCCAACGCGGCCAACGCTTCGCAAAGTCCAGGGAAGTCTTCGTCGTACAGCAGGCCCATTACGTTTTCCAATACTATAATCGGCGGCATATCACCCCGGTCATATAAGTCGCGCATGATACGCCAAAAAGCCCAGAACGTGCCGCTTCGCTCAGCGGACATGCCACGCCTCCACCCGGCCAAAGAAAGGTCTTGACAGGGGAAGGAAGCCCATGCCATGTCAACTTTCAGCGACAAAGACAAAGGATCTATTTCCGCCACGTCACAAACCGTAAGCTCGTCCGATCCGAAGTTATGGATATATACTACAGCTTTTTTGGGGTCAATGTCATTGGCCCATACGCAGCGCCACGCTTCTCCCATTCCTAGCCTAGCCAAACCGGCGCCTGCGAAAAACTCATAGAAACTTAAAGGTCCTATTACTGCCATGTTTGTCCTCCTGTCTTAACGCTCCGGATTAGGCACACTATCAAAAATAAAAGTCTTTTCCAAAGATTCCCCCTAAGCCATTCCCCGCAGTTTCTTGACCTCATTTCGCAATTCCTCTACCACCTTCGGCAAATCAAGGACAATTTGCAGCACGCCCTGGCCGGGGGCCCTTAGCACACTAATTAACTGTTCCTGCCCCTCTGCCAGGAGGACGTCGCTCCCGCTTACCACAAGCCGCGTTTCTGCCAGCGGACGGTCCAAACCTTCCGCTTTGCGCAGATATTCTACCACTTTCCGCAGGGTCTGGAGAGAAACCTCCGCTTCCCGCAGTTTCCTGGCAGCCATCAGCTGCACCACGTCTAAAAAAGAGTAAAACCGGGCGCTCCCTTTGCCCTCCGCCGGTGCCAGGCTGGGCCTGAACAGGCCAGTCCTGTCCCAGTGGTCGAGCTGTCTCTGGGTCAACCCGGTCAGCTTCGCGACTTCGGAAGTCCTGAACCCCTGCTTGACGGTCATCGTCCGCTCCACCTTTCCGGAAAGTTCAGGAATACATTAGTGTATTTATTTTTACAAAAACGATTTTATTCCTTCATTTAAGCGAAAAAATTTAAAAAAATTTTACGGCCTGCACACCCTGCACGGCACATACCCCGCCGCCAGCGCTTCATCTCTGTTTTTGAATCCCACCCTATTTTCCGGGCTTATCTCCCCGGCCCACCGGCAGTCCGGCCGGTGAAACTTCTTCGTCCTGGAATTCCCGATGTATTTGGCTTCACCGGAAACAGACGGCACAGCCGCCGCGCCCCACAGTCCTTTTCCTGATTCCCGCGCTTCCTGCTGCAGTTTTACGAACAGGTCCGCGTACTTGACATTGGGTGGGACGGTCATCACTTGGGCATAACCGTCCAGCAAGAGCCAGGCGTTGAACATTTTCGCCCGGACTTCTTCTTCGGAGTCCGAAAGGGGCCGTTCCAGCCAGACATACGCCAGGAGCCTGCCGTACTTGTCCCTCTGACCGACGTCAAACTCCAGCCAGATGGTTTTCCCTGAAAGCTGTTTCCTTGTATATGCCGCCGCTTCTTGACTGTAGGGCTGATCCTGGATTCCCAGGCTTGGGTGCGCTATTTCGGGTGTATTTACTCCGATGAATCTGACTTTTTCTTCCCTGCCGTTCAGGTTTACAACGACGGTGTCGCCGTCAGTCACACTGACAATTTCCGCTTGAACTGTTTTGACCGCCTCAGTTACAGTTGCATCGGGCAGTTGGCCTGGCGGGCCTATAAGTACAGCCTGCCGGTCGCTGTCCCAGCCTACTTCATAACCGAAGGCTTCCGCGACGAAGCGTGCCGGCAGGTAAGTACGGCCATCTTTTAACATTGGAACCGCGTCAATTTCTTTAGACTGGTCGTTGACGTAGATTATATTGCCGCCCACGGTCATTACGATGTTCATATTATTCTTAATTAGCGTTACAGTTTGGGCGGAGGGACTCCAGATTATTTTATCCTCCGGAACGCCCAGCGACAGGGCCAGATAGCGTACGGGCACCAGGGTGCGGCCATTTTCGATGAAGGGCGCAGCGTCCATTGCAACCGGTCGTCCGTCCGAGACATAAGTATCTTGCCCGACGGTGAATACGGCTTGGTGATTATTATCGGCAATTGCCGGTAAGGATGAGAATAAAGTTATTAAGGCTAGAATTAAAAAGAAACAAAGTTTCTTGCACATTCTTACTGTTTTCCTCTCCGTTTTTCCCGCCTTGCCTGCCGTATGATTTCCTGGAGATACGGCGGCAGGAGTGTGGGAGACTTCCGGTCGGACGCGCCCAAACAAGCGGAGCATTTCTTCATTCCCGGAACAGGCTTGTTTCCGCAATCACAGTAACCATACCGGCGAAAATGAGCACGCCTCTTTCTCATGTAATTTCTCGATGCCGCTCGGTGCCGGCACTCCGGGCAGGTCAAGTCGTCTTCGCTTGCGCCGCAACGAGGACAGTTAGTTCGCTTTCTTACCATACGAGGTTTTTTCGACAGATATACAAGTAGTCCTTTCTGGAATGAAAATTTTACCTTAAAATGTTCTGTTTAAGTTCCCTGTTCAATCCCAAATCCTTTCAAGTACCCATACGCCTGGATCGTCAGCATAATACAATTCGCACAACAGCCCCCGGTTTGTCTCGCACCTGTAGCGCACTGGTTCTTTCCTATATATCCTCGACCACCAGTGACGGTTATCCCTGCAAGTTTCGCAGTTTGTAACACGGTGCCATCTGCCGCGCCACACAAAGCTTTCGGGGTGACCTCTTTTATCTAACTTGACTTTGACAGGCAATCTGTACAGCTTTGTCATTACAAGCACCTCAGTTTTTTCTCTGTGCATTTAATTATTATATATCAAACTGTTGTTCGGTATTGCAAGGTGTGTTATTATTAAACAAAAAAGGCAGATGATATATGCCAAGACCCCGTAAACCATGCCGATGCGGCAGCGTCGAATACAACCCAGACTGCCCAGAATGCTGGAAAAGGCGGTCGAAGCGAAGACTTGCCGACAGCCGTATCGCCTCGGGCCTCTGCCCCCGCTGCGGGAAACCAAGCGCACCCGGCAGGATGCATTGCGACGAGTGTCTTGAGAAAGCAGTACGCGCCCTTGAAAAAACGCGCCCTCCAAAAAACAATCTCCCGCAGGCTTTGCGGGAGACCATAAGAAAAGCGCGAAGGAAATTACAGTGAACCACCGTTCCTAGCAACATAAGCAAACGTATGCATAGACCAGCATTCACGCAGTAGGGGGTAGCCGTTGCGGGATGACATAGGGAGTGACGCTTACATGTCGACCCCGCCACCCGCAGAGGCCTCCGCCGTGGTAATTCCACTGCCGAATACTGGTTGTCTGCTTGCGTTCACCGTGTCGCCCCGACAATATGGGAAACCATTTGTTCTGTGACGTGAACGACCTCGCCACCGCCGCGCCCATATAGGACACGACCTGCCGGTGGGTTCTGGCAGACTGCGCCAGCCTGCGCCCACTTTGCTTTTCCTCTTGGCGGGCTTCTTCTTCCGCGTAATACTCGATTCCGATGTTCAGCGCCGCCACGTAGTCCCGGTCACCGTTGAAACCGCACTGACATTGAAACCAGGAGTACCGCCGCGACCGGCGTTTGATCCCCGGCTTATCCTTTGTCCGCCCGTAGGAACCAGGCTTGCGCCGCGGCTCATAATTCGGGGGGTGGTCTTTGATGGAATGATTCTCCGCTCCGCAGCGCGGGCAGCGGTGGCTCGTCCCCCGGGGCCAGACCAGCCGCACCTTGATGCCTACGCGCCGCGCTTTGTACTTCAGCTTCTCTATGATCGCCGACCTGATCTGGCTGTTGATCCGCCAATTGAGGTCGCTGCTCTTGTCTTTGCTCTTTAAACTGCCCAGCCACTCACCAACAATTACGCCGCAGCCAGATTCCAATGCCAGCGTCAGAAGGAAATTTGCCGCCTGGTGGGCTAACTGGTCCTGCAGCTCGTGATACCGCCGCCAGACATTGGCCAGTTCGGCCCGCGTATTTTGTTCTTCTTTGATTATGGCGTCCCGCTCCGCCGGTTCCACCGTATTGCGCTGGTTCCTTAGCCGGTCTGCCTTTTTCTGGAGGAGGGAGGCGTGTGCCCGGAGTTCCTTTAGTTTGGCGTAGATGCCGCCCACCTGCAGGAAGAACGGCCGGGTAAGCTGCTTTATGTGCCCTTGAGCGTCCTGCTCCGTAACCACCGCTGTAATCAGTTTGCGCAGGCCCCAGTCGAAGGTCAGCGCCCGCTCGGACGGGTTCCGGCGTGCGCCTTTGGGCTGGGTCTGGACTTTTATGTCCAGCACCCATTGCCCGTCCGGCGTCCTGTGCAGGTCGGGGGCTTGTAACTTTCCGCCGCGGGCCAGTTCGGCCTGGACGACATCCGGGAGGGCCAGTTGAAAGGCGCACCACGACCAGTCTTTTGGTCCTGGTTCCGGCTTATCGGGAAGTAAAAGCGCGCACTCTAAGATGTCATCTTTTGTTAGGGAATACCGCAGCGCCTGGCCTTGAGGGCCGTCGTCTGCTGCATAAGTTAAAAACAGCCGCTTCATCTTCGGCGGCCGCTGCAGTTCCGTATATGTTTCGGCCCACGGCGCGGGAGCCGGCTCGCCGCAGTAGGCCGACCACTCGGCCCACGTGCTCCCGTTCCACTTTTTCTCCGTGCGCCGAAAGTGGTCGTTACTCATCTGTTCCGCCACGCCCAACAAAAGCCCTGCTTTGATTTTTTCTTCGTGTTCCCGGGCGGCTTGAGCTTCTAACACCGCCGGGTATAATTTGCCTTCTGCTAAAAGGGCCTTTGCTTTCGGATCGCCAAGAAGCAAAAAAGCTTCCCGCCGTTTCGCCTGGGAGGCTATCGTCCGACCTACGGTCTCCAGCAAGCACCGGCCCACGCGGGAAGGCGCTCACTCCGGGGCGGCTTTCAGGTTCCCGTGCTTCCATACCGGCTGGGACCATTTTAGTGCAGCTTCCAGCGTGTCTTCCCGATGCAGCTCTTTTATCCGCCGGTTTACCCAGGGCAGGCACCGCTCTTCCAGCCAGTTTAAGCGCTGGTTTAGGTTGACCACGGCGGTTTTATCGCGCGCCTCCTTGGGCAAAACTACGGTATAGGTTAAGGTCACAACTGCTCCGACCGCGCCTCTTCTCGCGTCCCACGCCCGCAACAGACGGAGAACCTCAGCATCGTCCAGGGAAGGCAACACCGCGAGCCTTATTTTCTTTAACCCCCGGCTTTTTGCCCAGGCAGCCAGGACGCTTTTGACCGCTTTGGCCTGCGGCAGCTTTTCTTCGCGTTTGGCTGTGTACTTGAGCACCAGCGCGCGGGGAATATTGCAGGTAACCCACTGGGCGGGAACGCCGAGGTCGGGCTCCGGCCCCGGGTCGTCTAAGACTTGGGTAAGCAACACCACCGCATACCGTTCACGGCTGTTCGCTGACATGCTCTTTCACCGCCTTTACCAGCGCCCGCGCCTTGCTGTGGCTCCGTAAGCCGTACAGCTTCCCCGAAAAGCTGGTCACGATGGAGATCAGGTCGTCCACCAATTCTTCCTGGAGCGACTTTTTGTCGTCTTCTCCGTCAACCATGTGGATTTTAACGCCGTAGCTCGAGAAATACCGCTCCAGATAACCGAAGCCGAACCGGGTCAGCCTGTCTTTATAGGTGATCGCGATGTCCGTCACTTCGCCCCGCCGGGCCATCTCCATCAACCGCAGCAGCCCGGGCCGCTTATCGGACAAACAGGAGGCTGCGTCGGCAATCTCGATTGCATTTGCCCAGGCCATCGCTTCCCGAATATGCGCCACCTGCCGGCTTAGGTCGCCCCGCGCTTTTTGCTCGTGTGACGAAACCCGGCCGTAGATGACCGGTGCCTGGGGACGGGAAGGCGCCTCGATTCCTAAAAGCCGCTGGATTTCGGATTCGGGAACGCGCCGCTTACCCCCGGCAGTCCGCACCACCCGGATTTCCCCTGCCGGTCCCACCGCTGGATTATGCTGATGTGGACGCCCAATTGCTGGGCCGCTTTTCCTACGCCGTACATACGTTCCATATTTTATCATGATTTAGGTTAGACGTTAATATGTTTGCTTATGAATAATTACAGAAAAGTGTAACTGCAACTAACCCCCTCCCTTTGCTCCACCCAGGAAGGAGCTTCCTAGGTTAGGGGACTTCCCGACGGGGTGTTAAAAAAGGCTTCAGCCTTAACATCCTGCAGCGCAGCTTGGAACAACATTATTGCAAATTATTTTTAAAAACATCTCCGCCAATACTGGGTCAAACTGCGTCCCGGCACACCGCAGTATTTCCCTGAGTGCCGCATCTTCGCTCATGGCTTTCCGGTACGGCCGCTCGCTGGTCATGGCGTCGAAAGCGTCCGCTACAGCTATAATTCTTGAAGCTAAAGGTATCTCTTCTCCTCTAAGACCATCCGGATAACCTTTGCCGTCCCAACGCTCGTGATGGTGACGGACAGCCAGAACCACCAATAATAAGTCGCTATTCAAACCAATGCCACCATTTGCTTTTTCAATTATTTCCGCACCCAAAACAGGGTGCTGTTTCATCAGCAACCACTCTTCAGGGGTGAGTTTGCCCGGCTTGTTGAGTACATCATGTACCGTGCCGATTTTCCCTATGTCATGTTGCGACGACGCTACTATCGCTACTTCCGATATAGAAGGGCGTACCAAATACGACAGCAAACCAGCGTAAAGCTTGACCCTTGATTGGTGCTGGTTAATGCTTTCATCTTTTAAAACCAAAAGGTTTCGTAACAGAACTTGCGTGTTCATGGAATATTTCTCTCCTTTTTGTCGCTTCTGCTGCCACAACCATTACCCTGTTTTCAAGAGAGCCGCTTGCTGTTATTAAGACTGACGGGTATCTCCTGGGGTCAATTAAAATTTCTCTGATTTTTACGTCAGCTTCTTTCTGTAAACTTGTCAGCCGAAACCCATCGTTTTCAACACATATTTCCGGCGGCACGTAGACCAATAAACCATAAGGACGTTTCAGACACTTGTCGGCGTATATTTTACCGGCCTCGCTGTTTTCGCACAGTCCGTACAATTTCCAGTAAGCCAGACAGTCCATCGTCGTCCGGTCCGACACAAAACCTTGCGGCTGTTCGTCCTCTGCCTTCATCTGCGCTAACAGCACGGCTATTTGAAACTCTTTCGCAAGGTTTTTATCGTTTATCAACTCGTCGGTCGTTTTTATTCCGAGCTGTTCGGCCACGATGCGGGCCTGTTCCGATATTAACGGCAAACCGAGCTTCCGAGATAATTCTTCAGCAAGTGTTGTTTTGCCGACGCCGTGAGCTCCAGTTATACCGATGCGCAATGCTACCTGTCTCCTTTCCTTGGTTTTTTAATACAGACAATACAATATCAAGGCGGTCTTCCAGCGTACCACACGCCATTATGAACGGTTTCTCCATTTCCTGCAGTACGCACGTTATTTCCCTGTCCAGTTTATAAACAAAGCTGTTGAGCTCCAGGCCGGGCGGCAGGTATATGAGTTGGTTGTAGTCGGTTTTTTCTAAGCACCATTTCCGGTATATCTTGTCTGCACGGTTGCGATTGCCGTCCAGCATCCTCCAATGGGCCAGACAGCCTATCGTAGTTGTGTCTGTTACAAAGGATTTGTATATATCTTCCAAAGCAAGCTGTGAAATCAGGACAGCTTTTTGGAATTCCAAAGCTTCTTGGCGTCTGTTTTGCACAATACCCAAATCTATTCCAGCCACTTTCGCCGCCTGGTGCGCCTGGTCTCTGATGAGTGGTATTCCAAGCCTTTTTGACAGCTGAACAGCCAGCGCTGTTTTGCCACTGCCAGGCGCCCCCGTTATGCCGATTCTCAATCGTCATTCTCTCCTTTCTGATAAATTCCGCTTTAAGGGTGGGGTGAAAACGCGGAATTTGTAAAAGTTTTTAGATCGACAACTGCAACCTCACCGTGGTTTCCCTCAGCAACAATTCCGGCAGAGGTCCTTTCTTGTAGTTTCTGCACTCAAGGATGTAGTACAAATCCAAGGGTTTTATTCTGTACTGACCTTTGGGACTTTTCACGAAAAACTTTGTTGCGCTTGAAAGATCGCCTTCACTTATCCATCGACACAACTGCGGCACAGCGTTGGCGCAGGTGAAGCAGAGGCTGGGAGACATTGCGTATACGTTGTGCTTGGGTCTGGTTTTCTTCATATTCTTCTCCTTTCCTGACATTTTCCCACGACTGAAGCCGTGGGAGAATGTCAGCAATTAATATTTGTGATTATTAATGAGTTTCCATCGCCGCTATTGCCAGAGCCGCTACCGCTTGTGCCGGAAAAAACCGCGACACTTCCATCAGGGCATCTTTTTTGGGCAGTTTTCTACCCGGCATGTAAGGCCGCTCGTTGGTCATGTTGTCGAACTCGTCGCAGGCGGCCAACAAAAGGATCTCAATTCCGGGTTCCTCCAGGCCATCGGGATACCCCCTGCCGCCAGGTCTCTCGTGATGCCCTTTGATCAGTGCTCTGACCATGAGCGGAACTTCCGGCCAAATCTCGACGGCCATGTTTTCACCTGACAGCGGGTGTGCTTTTATCAACCCCCAGTCAAGGGGTTCCAGCGGGTATTTCGTGAACAAGCTTTCCGGCCACATGGTTTTGCCCAGGTCGTGCAGGTAAGCGGCCTGAGAGAAAACAACGGGATCGGAAATTTGCAACAACTTCGCCGCCTTCAGGGCTAAGGAGGCTACGCGGCAGGAATGAGCTTCTAAGCCAGCGTAGGTTGATGCTAAGATTTTCCGGGCTACGGTTAATGCGTTAATAGGCGATCATCTCCTTTTCTGGTTCGTATTCTGGTTCGTATTCGACAAAAATAGGCGGGGGCAGCCCGCCTTTAGGGTCTAATTTACGTCTCTTCCTTGAAGAACCACAAACCAGTCCTCATATACACTCCCTTGTGTTACTACAACACCGTCTGCGTATGGTGGCGCGTTTAACTGAGCCGCTCCTGCCGCGCCGTTTCCAGATAACTGCATCTGCACTACTGTTCCTGATGGGCAGACCGCCAAGCTCGGGTCTGTCCAAAATTCCACGCTCCAGCGGTTTACTGCATTACCCGCAGGGTATGCCGGATTGCCCGTCACCCCGTCCGGGAGTTTTACCGGCACATTTACCGTAGCTTGCTTGCCGGAACCGTAAGGAAAAATCCATGAGACGGAGTTCAGCGGCCCCACTGAATCCACAAGCATTACCACTTTAGCACCGGCTTTCGCTTTCGGAAGTTGGGCCTGAGTCATTCCCGGAGTAATTACTATATGCGTCGCCGGGTTGGCAGGATCGGGAGCAATCTGGCCTGCCGGCGGGCTGACTATTTCGGCTACCCTGGGGCGCTCGAACGCTACCACGCAGAAGTCTCCCCAGTTGGACCATGGGGAGGGAGTGTCAGCTTGGTCCCATACCATCACCCGGTATTTAAATTGATATGCGCCTGAAGACCACAGAGGCCCGGCTACGTCCGGCACGGTGCTGGTGGGTATAGTGTATTGAGTCTGGCCGCTGATCACCTTCCCGCTATCCAACACTAGGGCGTAATCTGAAGCCCGGACAATCTGCACCTGGTAGGCTCGCTGGCTGTCACCGGCGTCCGGGTCAGAAAAAGTCCACGACAAAGTCGGCGTAGTCGTGGTGAAGCACGTCCCGTAGCTCGGCAACGTCGGCGCGTTCGGCGCGCTGTTGGTATCCAGCCTCACGGCCACACCGCCGCGGGGCGAGGTCGCTACCTTAGGCGTCACGGTAGGGTCGGATGTTGCCAACTCCGCTTTCCATTTCACGCTCGTGCCGGCTGTCACCGCCGCCCAGAGCTGGGCGTTGTCGACCGAGGGCAGGGCGTCGCTCGCCGTGCCTATCGGTGCCCACGTGCTGCCGTTGTCCGGCGACACCTCCAGCACTGTCCCCGAAGCTGTCCCTCTCACGCGCCACCGCTTGACCCAGTTCGTGCCGTCCGCTGTGACGGACCAGGTTACCGAAGTGTTGTTGTGCAGCTCGTGCGTCGCTCTCACCCTCACCTTCACGGCACTCGCGCCAGGGTTAAAAGATTTCGACACGACGACAGCGGACGCTTTATACCCCACGCCCTGGATTATGTTCGCGACGGTGACGGATTTGTTCGAATCGTATACCAGCGATGACCCGTTCCAGGCGTAATACTTCACCTGATTGCCGTCCACGATTATCCGGTCATATGATCCGGGCCGCACGGCAACTGCCCGCGGGGATGTCAGGCCGGATGTAACGGAAAGGGTGGCGTTGTACGACATGCCCGTGCCGTTGAACGAATAGTGCTTCACCTGCGTGCCGTCAACCACGGCCACGTCCCAACCCGTATTCGGATCAGCCACGGCCATAGCCACGGGGCTTGTAAGTCCTGTCACGGCCAGTGCGGGGTTTTCGGCTACGCCAGAGCCGGTGAAATTGAACCAGCGCACCCTCGTCGGCTCCAATACGGCGGTGTCGTAGCCGCCTGAGCCTAATGCAACATCTATGGGGTTAGTGAGCGAAACCTGCGGCTCAAGCACGGTATTCCGGGACATGGACGAGCCGCTAAACATGTAGTGCTGCACTTGAGTTCCAATTAAAGCGGCCAGGTCGTTCTGCCCCGCCGCGCCGATGGCAGCTACCCCGGTCAGGCCGGCTACGGAAAGGGCAGGGTTCTGCACCATCGCCGAACCGGAAAAGCTGAAGTGCTTTATCCCGGAGGCGTCGGCCACCACCACGTCGGGGAATGGGTCGGGTGCGGCCAGGGCCAGGGGGTTAGAAATGTTGACGTTCAGCAGGGTATTTTCCACCATGGTCATGCCGTTGTACGAAAAATGCTTTACTCCGGTAGTGGTCAGCACAATGTAGTCGAGCTCACCGGAGGGCCAGAAGGATATGATGTCGGGAGCCGGAGCCTGGGGAAGTTTTATTTCCCGGTTGACGGTGTCCACCACGGCTGTCGTGTTTGTCGTATCGACGGTCGTGGGCGTGTCGGTCGTGGATATGGTGTAGTCCCAGGTGGCCGCTGGTGAAGGACGGGGGGAAATGGCCAGGAAAAGACCGAAAACAAAAATAAGAAAAATGTATCTTAAGTTCAGCAATTCAGCTGATTCCCCTTTGGAAATATTTGCAGGAATTTCTTAACGTAACAACTCCCAAATCCAGAAACACGGTGAAAAACAAAATATATTTTCATTGCAGCCATAACTCTATCCTTAGCTTTCCATCTTCTGAAACGACAACTATTTTTACCGGCTTCGCAGCCGTGTTCCTGAACTCCAGGTCCCAGTACGGCCAGGCCACCGCCGCGTCTTTTCCCGGCTCCGCATAGCTTACGGGAAGGCTGTGACTGTGGTGCTCCACCATTTCCATCCCCGCGTCCTGCACTGCAAGGAGGAGGGCCGTGGAGGTCCTGCACACTCCGCCTCCCACATCAGGCACCACCTCAATCTCCCCATAAACATTCTCCACAACCGATCGGCCCTCCACGAACCCCCTGGATACCGTCCGCGGCCCCACGGCTCGGTTAAAGCTGAATACTTCGCCCGGCTGAACCACCGTGCCGTTAATCATGGAAGCTGCAAGTTCAGCGTTCCTCGCCCCGGCGTCCGGCGGGTTCGGGATTTCAGCGCTGCCCAGGAGCCCGGGCACGTTCAACTTCTCCGCAATCGCTTCAGCCCCTTCAACGCATTTCAAGCCGCCGTCTTCCCACCACGCCAGTGTGGGTACGCCCTGTGCTTCGGGCGGAGGAGACTGTGCCAGGTAATACGCTTCTCCGGCAAGGCCGTTTTCGGCCAGTTTGTCCCTCGCCTTTTCAGCTTCACCGTCCCGCAGATAAGTGACAACAATGTACGGGCGTTTTTCCGGGTCGAGCTTTGTAACTTCTTTTAAAGCTTCCGGACAGTGCGGACACCACACTGCAAAGAACAGGGCAGGTCTTTGGCGCATGTCCAGGCAGACCTGCGTGCCGTCTGGCGTTGATACCGGAAAGAAGCATTCCGCGGCTTCGGCTACCTCCGGCGCTCTTTTAGTTTGCGCGGTTTTAAGAGGTACGGCTTTGGGGCTTTCCGCGGCCTGGCCGCCGGCTTGTATCTGTCCCTGCGGGTTGATCAGGAGCAAGGCCACGGCAATCACCGCCAGCGCCCGCGCCGGCCCAGCGGAAACGTAAGAAGCCCACAGGGGTCGCCTGTCCGACAGGATCCAGTAGAACGCGGCCAATAGAGCGCCCATGGTCACGAACTTCCAGCAAACTGGGCACATCGACCCGGCAACTGTGTAACCGTACCAGATCAACCCGGCATGGAACAAGGCTCCGGCTGCTAAAATCGCCCCGGTGACACGGTTTTTAGGTAGGGGCAGGCATATTGCGCCCGCCATGGCGTAGAACACCGCCCCCCAAAGCCACCAAGGGCGGTCCAGCAAATAATCTAACTGAGCGTACCCGGAGCAAGACCCAGAGAAGCAGCCGGATGGTTCGAACAGCCAGAACATAATTGCGGCCAGCGATAGAAGAAGATATATTACGCCTATCATAATTATCACCTCAAAAAAAATAAGCCGCTTTTTGCGGCGTTAGTTTTGGACAATTTTTGTAATTTTCCATCCTTGTTTCGTTTTGTAATATGTTGCTGTTACTGAAACGTCTCTACCATCGGCTTTGTAATCAAACCTCACCAACATACTCTTACCGCGTTTCCAAACCGGCTCTGCTTTTAGTTCTTCGACCTCGCCGATCACCGCTCCTTTCCCCAACACCGCTGCGCTAATCTCCTGCCTCTTCCGTGTCGGACCGACCAGGTACTTTAAAGACCCCTGCAAGTTTCCGGTTGCCAGTTCGTCAATGTAACTCCTGAAAACCTGCTCCGCAGATGTCGTATCAGTCTTTTTAACAAATGTCCCGGTACCTGACACATCCGGCTCATGTTCCCGGATAGACGCCACTTTCCAGCCCTGCTCAGTTTTTACTACGTCTATACTGTACCAGCCTACGTCGGCAGAACCGTCCTGCAGGGTTAGTTCGACCAGCGCCGATACTCTCGCCCAGCCACGTCCGAGGGCGGCAACAGACGGGCCTACCCTGTCAACATCAGCTTTGATACTGATCTCCTTCAGACGGGAAGCGCTCCACGCAGCGTTGCCAGTGGAAAACTCAAGAGCAGCTTCGGTGTCCCCGCCGGCCAAAGCACGGAGGTAAGACTCCGCGGCGCGAATCGGTGGTCTAAAAGCGAGCGCATTATATGTGATCGCAGTACATGCTGCTATCAAAAAAAGACAGATTACAGTATGAAAACTGAAAAACTGTTTTAGTTTTTCAAACAATGGACAACACCCCCATATAAAATAAAACCCCCGGGCATTTTCCCCGAGGTTGCTGACCTACTGCGTTAGACCTTGAAGAACGTAAATGTGGTCTGAGCCGTACTGCTGGCAGTGTTCTTCACCTGCACCGTGGCAGTATTCGCGCCGCTGACGATGTCGCTGGTTATCGTTATGGTGTTATTCGACACCCAGCCGCTGTCAAACGAGCCGCAGGTTACGCGGTAACTGGCCCCGCTGGACGGCGTGGCTGATATGACTACCGTGAATGTGCTGCCGGTGGTGCAAGTAGCACTGTTTTGGCCCTGGACTTTAGTTATCGTCGGCGTCTGAATATTAGTTATTGAAGTTTGCAGGTTGTTGATTTTGGTTTCAAGGTTGGGAAGTTGCTGATTACGGATATATCCCGCAATATCGGCCGTTGATTCCGATGTCCCCCCGTACTTGCCACCATACCAAGTCTGGTTTGCCGTAGTCTGTGCCCTTGTAGCTGCTGTGTCCGCACTTGTTTTAGCATTCGAAGCATTAGTAGCTGCTGTGTTTGCAGCATTATAAGCATTTGTTGCGTTAGCTGCAGCAGTATTGGCTGCATCACGTGCCCCTTCAACGGTATCAAGCGTAACTGCCGCGATCTGGTCGGTATTTACTATTTGCCATGTATCCCAACCACCCTGGTTGTTAGCGAAAGTAAAACTATTTAAAGGTTGATTAGGAGTATTATCGACATCCATAATTCTTTGGATCATAACAACACAAATTTTACTAACCGGGTATGGCAGGTCGACAGAAGGAATATCAAAGGTAAGTTTAGAGTTTGTAACATTAGCGTATGAACTGGTTTTTGTATATAATATTGTGCCACTAGAATCATTTTCTCTAAACTCAAACGTAATACTACCAGATTTCCGGTCACCTCTGTTGGTATCAATCACAACACTACCATAACTATTATAAAATTCTATTCGGGTAGCAATAGTTCAACTGCTAGAATGAATTTTTCAGGTGTAAATAAAAGTAACAGCTATATTAATGCATCATATGGTTCGGGACCAACCGTAAACCCAGTATATGTTCCGACAGGTATGACAGCGGGCAGAATTGTCTTGAATTATAAAAACAATGCTGCTTCTCATACTAGTGCTTGGAACTACAATACTGTGGCGTACATTGATTTATATCTTATTAACAACGATGGTTCTGAGGTATACTGGCAACAGTTAGCTTTCCAGCCCTGGAACATTGCTGAAGGAAGCACTGTTGTATTAGGGGATTATTATTTAAGCTCTAACTATAGAGGCGTGAGGATCGGTTCCTTAACAGCGTATTGTTCTAATTATATGTCAACATCTGGTACTGCTGTTGAAAATGGAACGTTTAATTTCGATTTCTACAATCTAGCCTGGGCTGAAACGGAGGATCAGTTTAACAATCTAAATAGTAATGTTATAAATGCATACAATGCAGCCAACAGTGCTAATAACGCTGCCCAACAGGCTAAATCCTCAGCCGATGCCGCTAAATCAAGGAGTCTGTAAAATAATTTGTGTAAACCCCAATTTGATACGTTACAATTAACTATCAGAAAGGGGTTTTTTCCATGAATAAGAAATTACTATCAGAAGAACAGCTCCGTGCCTTTATCAAGGAA
>Ga0116192_1000495_pt1 | contig 30082 bp, 56 predicted proteins | sample AD_UKC113_MetaG_FD_89876 | JGI IMG/M metagenome (GOLD analysis project Ga0116192, IMG submission 89876) | Active sludge microbial communities of municipal wastewater-treating anaerobic digesters from Hong Kong - AD_UKC113_MetaG | ecosystem: Engineered > Bioreactor > Anaerobic > Digestate...
AGAGTGAAGGAATCGAACCTCACGTCCCCGAGGGGCAACGGGGTTACAGCCCGTCCGCTTCACCAGTTAGCGCGCACTCTACATTGGTGATAATTTGTGTAGCGAGAACGGGATTCGAACCCATAACCGCGCAGCTTATGAGGCTGGCCATCTGCCCTTGATTGTATCTCGCATCAAACTTGGTACCCCGAGTTGGATTCGAACCAACGGCTAACGGCTTATCGGGCCGCTACTCTGACCGGACTGAGTTACCGGGGCATAGAACTTGGTGGGACCGGAAGGATTCGAACCTTCGATGGGCGTTTCCGCCGTCGGATTAAGAGTCCGCTACCGTCGACCAGGCTAGGTTAACGATCCCGTAGAACTTGAAAACGCTCTGTCAGGCCGGTTGGATTCGAACCAACGACCCCCCTGGGTCCAGGCCAGGAACTCTGACCAGGCTGAGCTACGACCTGACAGAGCATTCTCTAATTGGAGCGAGTAAGGGGACTCGAACCCCTACCACCAGGGTGGAAGCCTGGGGTGCTACCGTTAAACACCATACTCGCATAAATCTTGGTGGGTCGCCTGGGACTCGAACCCAGAAGCCCTTGGTTCTAGGCCAAGGAGGTATGCCTAATTCCCTTCAACAACCCATAATACTTGTTTTTCTGAGCGTAGTCGCATCAATGCGCATTGATATGTGATACCGTGCGCTATGGCGGCTTCTTCGATACCAACAAAGCGACCTAGAGGGGTTTGGACAGCATACTTCCTTTTCCCTTTTGGGCGCACTTGCGGTTTTCTAGGTTGCAGGCGCCTTTCTTCTTGCACCTTTTGCCTTTGTAATTCATTCCACTTGTTCCGACCTTTGACCCATCCTTCTTCGAGGACTGAGTCCTTCGGAACCTTCTTGTTCTGTCTCGATTCGATGTTACAAGTCCACATCAAACCATGCTGCGAATTACCCGACCCCGTTTGGGAGCGTTTCATCTCTTCCGAGAATCGTCGCTTCAACCAACCGTACATCTTGTTTCGCTTTCGTTGCTTGCCTTGGCACATCTTGCTCACGGCCTTGATAAGTCCATGAACTTCAGGATACATCTTGACCAGCAAAACGTGAGCTGTAAAGTGCTCTTCTGGCGTAAGCGCTACGAGGTTTGAATTCTCATCGCTTCCTCCATACACCGCGGAACGATGTGATGTCTTTCGACATAGCCTTCCGGAACCCGGTCTTTAGCTCGCTGTACCAATTGTTCGTAGATTCTGGAGTAGTTCATACTCCATATTTAAGGAGCCTAAAAATCTCGAACCCCCAACCTACGGTACCTAAAACCGCAGCATCTTCCAATTGTGCTACGAGAGGATGAATTTGGCACGCCGCGTAGGACTCGAACCTACAACCGTCGGTTTTGGAGACCGAAGCTCTCCCAATTGAGCTAGCGACGTAAAGTGTTAGCGAGAAGTGACATTGTCAACGCTCGCTTACAGAAATCGATTGGTTGATACCCATCTGTCAGCCGCCTAGCCGCGGCCTTGCAATCGAGTGTCCTTTACCTCCGTAAGGAAGTCCCTAGGATCCGGGCGCCTACTCGTCCTCGCTGGGACTTTCGAGCTTTACTCTGGGTGGCTAGACCCCACTGAGCGATACCGCCCACGATCGGAATCAACCAATCGATCTCCAATCAAGTGCCGCGTTAGGCGCAGGTCCACTTGATATGAAATCGAATTAGTCGAGCGACGGACTTAGACGCCCGTGCCTCTTACTCCCTGAGGCTAGGTCGCTGTTTCCAGAGCAGCGTGTCTGGATCAGCCTTTCCGAGAACCTAAGTCCGTCGCTCGATATCTATTTGTCAATGAACTCAGGAAAGCCTCTATGCCGTCCCTGTCTCTAACTGTCCAACTATTGTACTGCCATCTTGTTCAAATGTCAATACCAATTTCTGGACTCGTTCAACTTCCGTTAAGGTTCGTTGAACTTGATGTTCGTTTACCGCAAGTTTCATATGCTAACACCGACCTTGCGATTTGTCAACCTTTTCTTTGGTTCGATTTAGCTCTGGTTCAGAAAACGAAACCCGGGATTTCTAGGCCCGGGTTCGTGAAGTCTGGTTTGCTGCGACCGTTAACCGTCGCTGAACCCATCCACGAACCCAGTCTTCTCGAACCACTTGCCTTGCCCCACTGTCTTCACACCATGATCGCATGCGCCCAGGACATTGAGTTCTGGTCGAATGTTGGTTTCGGTGGCGGGATACAGCTTCTTGTTCATACATCTATTTACGGAAGGTTGAGTCCAGAATGGGTAGTTCTCGAAAAAATATCTTGAAATCGTCAAATCTTTTTCGCGTCGCGAATCCGTCGGCTGTTCAGATACTTGGCAGCTTCGAATCCGAATCGAGACACGAAGAGCGTGCCTGAGAAGACGTTGATGATCCCATCCACGATCTGACCGAGGCCCACCAACCACACCAGGTGGCGGCGAGAGACCTTGCGGCTGGTGTTGAAATGAATGTACTTCATTGGATGAACTTGTCTTCCTGTACGTCGTAGATTGAACTCGGGCCACCCTTGTTCGCGTCACGGAAAGAGATCGTCTTGACGTGAGCTGCGCGCATGGTGTCCATGAAGTTGCTGATCAGGATCGAAACGAACTCGTCGTCTGTCATCTCACCTGTCAGACACCAGATCGTCTTGGTTGGATTCGGTGAGGGTGAGTCCTTCGCCACGAACCAGCTGTCATCCAGGAACTCGAACAGTCGTCCCAGATGCCCACGACTGAACACGCATAGAGGACACGACTCAGAGTAGTGTTCGTCGTGAGTGATGAAGAAATTGAGGATATGAACCTCAGTCTCATCTTCCTTCTGAAAGTTGACTCGGGCGGTTGCTTCCCACTCTTGTGTCATGTTCGTGGCCACTTCATCACGTTGTATTTCAGGTGGTCTCCGGCCATGGCGGCGACTCGGCAGTGTTCAGCGTTGATACCGTAAGTCGTCACATGCTCACCATGCGGATCAGGACTCTCGCCGACACGGCGGCCGATCACGATGATCTGGTCGTAACCATATTCATCAGCGATGGCCTTCGCAGCTGAGATCGGAATTTCGTAGAGAGGGCGCGTCATACGATGGTCGCCTTCTCCATGGCTTCCAGCTGCTCGACGGTGTCGGCTTCGGTCTTGTCCAGACGCTCAGCAATCACGCGAGGCAGGAAGAGCTTCTGCTTCTCGGAGCCCTTGGCGTTGATGCGCTCGTTGTAGCGCACAGTGACGATCTTCGGCGGGTTCGCCCACCATTCGTCGCGGATCTTGTCGCCGCCGACATCCTTAAAGATGCCCACGTCGCACGCGACCTTGCTGTCGGCCGACTCGATGAGCAGCGCGCCCAAGCGACCCTTGTTCTTGCCGCGACCTTCTTCGACGCCGACGACCTTGAATTCGCCTTCGTGTTCGGCCTTGAACTTGACCAGTTCCTTGGAACGCTTCGGCTCCCACATCGAGCTCTTGTTCTTGAGGATGGTACCCTCAAGACCACGGCGGCGTGCTTCCTTGAAGTGTTCCAGGGCTTCTTCGTAGTTGTACACCCAACGAGTCTCGACCACGACGACCTTGTCCTTGTCCTCGAGGTTGCCCAGGAAATTGTCGTACTTCTCGAGTTCCGAGTACCTGGTGTGGTATTCGTCGCACGGACGTGTCTCGATGTCCCAGACGATGAAGGTCAGCTTGTCTGCCTCATCCTTGGAGATCGTACCCTTGACGGCCTTGTTGACGATGCCGTTGGACGTCTGGCGGTTCATGCGCTTGCCGCCTTCGAACGCAACCAGTTCGCCGTCGAGGATGTCACCAGCCTGGAGGCGCTCCTTGGCCCAGCGAGTGAACACACCGTGGGTCTCGATGTCGTTGCCAGCGCGCGTGAGCAGCAGGACTTCGTCACCGTCGAAGATGAACTTCGCTCGGGTGCCATCTTCCTTGATCTGGGAGAGGGCGGGGTAGACGATCTTGTCCGACTCGGTCGAGCAGAGCATGAACTTGACCTTGGTGATCAAGTCCGGCCAGACCTTGTTGGCGGTGGACGACGTCGCACCGATTCGGAGGTCTCGCAGGATCACACGCTTCAGGACTTCCGCATCACTGCGGTAGAGTCGAGCGAAGAGGTCTTCCATCATCCGCTCGTTTTCACCGCCACGGAGGCGATTCGGGAACACTACGTTCTCGAGGATGTCGAGCGCCTCGGCGAGGGTGAGACCACCCGGGCGCGTTGCCCAGTTCTTCTCGTCCGGGATCTGCCGCGTGAAGTACATGATCTGTCGATCGTACGCCAGGCGGAAGACGTCCTTCAGGGTCTGGTTGTCCTTGTTCTCATTCAGGATTCGTTCCTTCGTGAGGCGGGAATTATCGGCGGCCACAGCGTCGAGGATTTCGAGAATTGTCATATCAGTTCCTTGTTCTGTCCCATAATTGTACGCTCAATCCAGAGCCGTGTCAAGCGTTTTCGTTCCAGTATCTCACCTACGAGATCGTAGACAGCCACGGATGATCAGCACCACTGTCGAATCCATAACCCCAAGCCTCATGCTCGTCTGAGCCGACCTTGTATGGGTTCATGGACTTCTTGTAGTAGGACGGATTGCTACGTGAGCTCTGGCCGGTACCGACACCTTGCTCGTACGCAAAGCAGATCATGTAGACCTTCGTGAACTCGCTCATTCATATCCTTCAATGACTTACGTGGAAGACGTTCGTTGTGTTTTCTTCAAGCTAGTCAATGACTTACATTTTCTAGCGTCAAATCTGTAGAAGGTTGTGGGTCTAGACTACCATGACCTGAGGATGATCTCCCTGCCACAACGTGGACAGTTGATCCATTCGTAGCCGGCGGGACCGCCCGAAATGTCGGTACCGTGGTAGGTCTTCACCTCGTTCTGCGTGTACTCAACTCGAGCGGCGCAGCCTCGGCAGCCACAACGCTTATACATCATCGGATCTTCGTCAACGACACGTGCCATGTCAGTAGTCCCAGGAGTCCGGAAGGATGATGTCGAAGTACTCGCCGAATTCACGCTCGAAGACTTCGACCAGGTTGCGATAGTCGCCTGACTTCATTTCCGCCTTGATCTCTTGGCAGCGGACGTCGTCGTAGTCCAGTTCTCGCATGCAGCGATTCGCCAGGCCCAGAAGACCGAAGGCGTTTCCTTCGGGTCCGTTGAGATCGAGAATCGGCAGGGCGTTCCTGTTTCGTTGTCGCAGAGTCATAGCTTGTACTCCATCTTGAGTTGTTCGATCCGGAAACTCCCAATGATCGAGAGCTTCGAGACATGAATGTCACGCGTGCCGCCTCGTTTCACATGCCGACACGTTGCGATCGCAGTCAGGTTGTCCACGCGGGTCACCCGACAATACGAGCCGTCGAGGCCAGACTTTGCGTCCTGGGCGACCTCAACAAGGTCGCCGACACGGATTGGTTGGTTGCTGTAGAAGTTGATCTTCGTTCTCCTCAGCGGGCCGGGCGCAGCATCGTCGCTTCCGCGATGACCTGCCAATCTTCAGTGGTTTTGATGAAAGACGCCAACTGGAGCACCGTGCGGATGGAGAGTTGACGCAGGCGTTTCACGTTGGACTTCATGAAGTCTAGGATGTCTTCGACCTCGTCGCTGTTGAGATTCAGGTCTTCCGCCAGAGTCGAATCAGTCAGAACCTGCTCAACGCGGATCATGATCGACTCGTTGTCGTGAATGCAGAGATCGAGGAACACGGAGCGGGAGATCAGGGCCGCCATGTGTGGGGCCAAGCGGCCACCCTTGGCGATGATCTTGTCGGGGTCCAGGTTCGAGATGAACACGATCTGGCCGCAGTAGTCGAACGAGTTGGGAATGTCCCGCTCCTGCAGGAGGCGCGAGGCCTTCTGCCAGGACACGTTACGGCGCTTGCCAGTGTCCAGGGCGGCCTTCAGGAGGTTCAGGGCTTCTTCGTTGTCGAAGACCGCGTCGATGTCGTCGAGCAGGATGACTTGGCCAGCCTCGCGGTTGTTCCAGAGCGTCTCGTAGACGCCGAACGCGCTGATCGAGCCCTTCATGCTGATCATCGAAGTGATCTTGCCGGACCGTTCCGCGTGCTTCAACTTCCGCTCGAGTTCGAAGGTCTTGCCTACGCCCGGGGCCCCAGCGATGATCAGGGAGCGGATGTTCTTGTCCGCTACACCGTCGGCCAGCAAACCCATGACCTCGAAGCGCTGGCGGATCGTCTCCGCGTCGATGACGGGCTGCAGGTTCAGGACCACCGGAGCATCTTCACCCGTCAAGTCCCACACACCACGCTTGACTTGCTTCAGCTCGCCTGAGCGAGCGCGTTCCAGGTACTTCTTGTTGTGAGACCAGAGATCGTGGGTCGTCACCGTGGAGCCGAAGATCTTGCGCAATTCTGCCTTCATCTGTTACTTCCCTATCCCTTTATCGTATAGAGAATGATACTGGATCTCGAGTTCAAAGTCAAGGGGTCAGAATATCTGATTTGGGCGCCGTTCAGGTTGAGCAGCAGGTCAGCCCCACTGCTTGACGACGAATTGCAACGCCTCAGATGCGACCATCGCCTGGATGATCGACATCGCGCTGCTGAATGGAACGCCTAGCTTGTCGGCGGCCTCACGGATGATTTCGAGCGTCACACAAGATGTGGGCCAGGTACCGGTCTTTGTCAGTTGCAGACAATCCGAACTACAATCGTCGAGATGGGCCGCCACCTTGGCGCGAAGGCCCTCAATGTGGTTCATGCGACCGCTCCGATAAGGCGCTGCTCGATTCGCTTGTTCTTGAGCTTGGCGGCGTTCATGACAACCTCCATCGCTGGAGTGATTCCGAAGTCCACGTAGAACACGACGAGATCGGCCGCCTTCATCCAGGCCAGCTGGGACTGAAGACCGAGGTCGCGTTCGATTGGGTTTCGGATGTTCAGGTCACCGAACATTGCATTCGTGACCAGTGGTGCTTCGACCTTTCCGAGTGAGTCGCGGAAGCATCGCAATGCGTAGCGCTGCATCATGGCAGCTTTCGCTGGGTCTTCGGCGACGAATGGCGTGACGATGATCACGGCCTTGCGCGGCTGCTTGACGACACGCAAGGCCTCGGTCGGGTCTGCATTCTGAACGGCCGAGTAGGGTGCCTGAACACCCTTTGCCGTCTTGGTCGGTCCCGGAGCATCCTTGGACATCTGTCCACCTGTAGTGAACTGAGTCGTCAGAATCTTGGCGACCTTCGAGAACGGCATCTTGGGCTGAATAGGCATCCTGTATTTATCCGCCCAGGATTTGAGCGATGGTGCCTGTCACAGCACCGTAAGGAATGCAATTCGCGTCCCAGTTGTCAAACGTCAGTTCCATTTCGGCGGGCGTCTTGACTTCTTCGACGTAGTCGATATCGGGGTTCGGGTCATCGGCCATGATTCGCCCAGCTTCTCGCTCGGCAACCATATAAGCATCCCGCAAGTTCTCGGCGGCGATGTACGCGACGGTGTGGATGTTGAATCGGAAGACTTTCATCACCAGGTCCCGTCGTATTCTTCGAGCAGGTCTTCGTGGATCACGAAGTTCTCGAGTGGAGTGTGAGACGTCTGGATCTCGAACTGAGCATTCCCGACGTACTTGCTGACCTCACCCACGCGCCGATGGCCGGCGCCTGGCGGCTTGAAGAGGACGATGTCGCCGATCTCAGGCACGTACTTCATACGAGTTCAATCTCGTTGGCTTCGACCCACCAGGAGTTCGGAGACATCGCGGCAAAGCCTTCGCCAGCTACGGCACCTTCGTTGGTGGTGAAGTCACCTTCCTCGAAGGCCACCAGGATACTCTCCGGCCCTTCAACGATGAGGATGGTGCCCACCGCTTGCTCGCGGTAGAAGTGGCGGCTGAAATCCAGCGGGTCGGTGACAACGATGCGGTCTCCCGCTTTGAACTCGGTCATGATTGTTCCTCAGAATTGTTCGGCGATGAACGAGCCGGCGTCGAGAAAGACCACTATACCCATCCGCTCGAAATAGCTGTCATTGTCCAGCTGGAAAGCCTGGAACTTGTGCCCGCCCTTGGTGACCTTGTTCACCCAGTGCCCTTTCAGGTCTTGGACGAGCACCCCGACCGTGGCGGCGGGGTGTCGTACCTCGGAGATGACCTTACCATTCGCCGTATAGATCAGGAAGGTCTTGAACGACCTCACAGGTATGCCTGTGCGGAAGTCGAGGCCTGGAGGCGCGAGATTCCGTTGCCGTTCTCGTAATGCCACTGCTTCTGCTCACCCTCGGTCGAGAAGAACGAGAAGGCGTGCCACATGTCCGCCGATTGCTCACGGGCGATGACGTTGCCGGTCTGCTTGAAGTATTCCCACAGCTTCTTGTACTCGATAGCCTTGCGGGCGAAGAACTGCGCCTTGGTCTCAGTGATCGGGGACTTCTCGGTGAGCAGGGTCCGGTTGAAGGTCGTCATCTTTGGAACTCCTCGTTGGATGATTGTTACTTGGCGTTGATGAAATCGGAATAGGCTTGATCAGCGGCGGCGATGGCGTCCCGACGGGCATCGGAATAGGCTGGATGCTTTAGGGCGGCGCGGATGGCCTTGCGGTGATCGGCTTGGGCTTCTTTTATCGTTTTCTTCATCATACCGTAATGATACTGGATCTCGATCTCAGAGTCAAGCGTTCTAGGAACCTGGTTTAGGTGCCGTTCAGCTTGGGACGGATCACGTCACCACACTTGCAAGCCATTACCAGCTCTTGCCGATGACGTGTTCGATTACGTCCAGCTCAGAGTCGAAGAAGATCTTGTGGGACTTCGGGCCGACCATCTCCCAGGAATCACCAACAGCCTTCTTGAAGTCCTTCAGGTTCTCCGCGCGCAGCATCAGCGTGGTGAAGGCCTTGCGCCAAGTCCTGCGGGCGGCACCTTCGAGAGTCAGGTAACGGTTCCATGCGGCCCGGTGGTCACGGCGTCCGGTGATCGCGGAATTGACGGCTTTCACCAGGCCGAAGTTGTCGAAGTTGTCGAGAGTATCCATGTTCAGTTTCCTTATTTAAGAGAGGTTGATGATGACCATGCCGTCGTTGAAGCGAACCTTGTCGAGCTTGGTATCCTTGGTCTTGATCAGACCAAATGCCCGGTCGAGGACTCGGATACCGACGCCTTCCTTGAAGAACTCCTCCGGCTTCCGGAGCTTCTTGCCGACGACCTTCGTGAGGTCCAGGTTGTCGAGGGCCTGTCCCTTGAACGCGAAGCCCGCGTCGTTGGCCTGGGCCTTGATTAGCATGTTCCACTTGGAGTGGTAGAGGTAGGCCTTCTTCTTGCCTACCAAGTCCGACGGCTTCTCGGACTTGATCTTGAGCTCCGGCACTTCCTTCAGGAACTTGACGCCCTTCGTGGCCTTGACCGGATCGACCTTGCGGACCTTCTTCACGCGAACCACGCGAGTCTTGACGACCTTCTCGACCTTCGCAAGACGGTCGATCACAGCCTTGAACCAGCGCTTCATGTGATTCGGGTACGCCTCAGGCTCAGCCTTGATGGTCTCGAGCTCCTTCTCGCAGTAGGCTAAGATCATCGAAGTGTCCTGCTTCAGGTCGACTTCGAACATACCGTTGTGCTTGGGGTCAGAAACCGCGTCGTCGAGGACGTCGTCGAACAGCTGAGGGTTCGGGTTGACCTTCACTCGCTTCTTCTTCGGAGCACCGTCTTCATCGACCACAACGGCCGGCTTCACGAGCGACTCAGCCCATTCAACCATCATCTGGTGGTGCTTGGACGACAAGGTCAGACCGCGTGACTCGAGGCGCATCAGAACCGCGAAAGTACCGTTCTGCCAGAGAGGAGCAGCTTCATGGTCAGCGACGAGGTCCGGACGCTGCTTCTTGAGCCACGTTGCGGCCCACTTGCGCTTGTCCTTCTCGTCGTGATTGGCGTTGTAGTAGTTGAGGACCTTGGCTAGTTCCTTCTTGGAGGGTTCACGACCCAATTCCCAGGACGGCTCCGTGCCGCGGCCGAGGGCCTTTTCGACGAGTTCTTTCTGGAGGTTCTTACGCTTGGACAATTTGGCTTCTCCTTAGTTCCCGCATATTGTAACTGCCAACGGTTGGAGTGTCAAGCACTTTTCGAACCTCATTTAGGCTACGTTCAGTTTGAACGTGATCCACTCAGGATCGTGTTCGTCGATACACGGGATGAAAGCGTTCTTCTCGAGCACTCGAGCGGACGCATGATTCATCTTTCGGATGCGAGCATGGACAGGCTTCTCGACGTCGCGGATCATATCATCCACGATCTTGGTCATTACACCTTGACCCATACCAGATTCGTGAGGTGTTCACGGTTCCGGTCGATACAGCTGAACAAGGATTCTGCGTCAGTACACAGAGGCGGGGCGATGACGATTCGATCTAGGTTGGGCTTCATTAGATGTACTTCCGATGGACGGCGTTCTTGCTGATCAGGCCAGCCTGGTCGAGCTTCATGGCGCTCAGAAGATGCGGCTTGCCCTTGCTGTACACCGTCACCAGGTCACCGTTGACCTTGCCGACAGTTCCGAGACGAGTACCGTCCTCGTTCAACACGACCGCTGCGTAGAGCCATTCGGGGTTCAGCTGCATTCCGTTCTCCTTTTCCATACTCGATATAATATGACTTCTTGTGGTTCATGTCAAGACAGGAACGACACCCGATTTAGGTGCCGTTCAGTTTCAATCCACATCTACGGGTGTTCACGAAGGTCTAGACCTTCGTGAGTTCCACAGATTTGACGCTAGAAAACGTAAGTCATTGAGATCATTAGAGAAAACACAACGAAGGGTTTCTAGCAGGTTCAATGAAATCAATGACTTAGCCAGTCCAGTTGGCTAGATACTCCTTGAGTTCAGCCAGTCCGCCGATGTGTTGACCTTCGACGAACACCTGAGGTACAGTCTTGGCGTGGGTGAGTTCGAACAGCTCAGCTGCGGTGAAGTCGACGCCGAGCTTCTTCATCTCGACGTTGTGACCCTTGGCCTTGATGATCGCGTTCGCGACACGGCATGGACCGCACGTGTCGGACGAGTAGACGACGAAGTTCACTTGACTGGGCATGCGCCACCTGCACATTCTTCGGTTGCCTCGAAGTCAACACTGTCGATCGAGGTGATCAAGCGACTGGACGCGATTCGAGCTAGGTACTCATCCTCGGTGATCTCTTCGTATGGAGCCTGGTCGAAGCCGTGACCACTGTGACGCAAGAAGCTCAGAGACTTGAAGTTCTTGTTGAAGTTCTTCTTGAGGTACGCCTGGATCTCCGGCAGCTCTTCGTCGCGGTAGGTGACCGTGCAGCTGACGGCGTTGTCCGACCATTCAGTCTGGAGGCGCTTGATGATCTCAAGCTGGTCGACAGCGCTAACTTCACTTGCCAGGATGGTACCTTCAGGGTACGCGAATGGGAACTCGACGACCACGGTGCTGTAGTCGAGCGTGCCATCGAACTTCCTCTGATACTCAACCGGGTAGCCGTGCGCGCGACAGACCTCGACCAACGCATGCTCGGAAGCAATGCGGATGCGGCGGATCATGTACTGCGCCCAACCCGGGTGCCAGCCTGGTGTCACGCCTGGGATGAGGCTGAGCGTACCCGATGGCTTGACAGTGGTCAGCTTGATCGAGATCGGCCAGCCGTGAGCCTTGGAGTACTCACGGTCATATGCACGTAGCTCCTCGTATGCTGGCGCAAGCCATGCGCGCTTCTCCTCGGAGACCTGGGCGTATCCAGTGATGCCAATGCCCATACGCATGTTCTTGTGCACGACGGCCTCGGTCTCCTTGTGGTGGCAAGGTAGGCGCAGCGAGTGCTTGTTGATGCGGTACAGGTACTTCAGAACCTTGACGAACTCTTCGTAGGTCTGGATGTTCGGCAGGTACGTCTCTGCGAGGCAACAAGTCTCATGGTTCTCGAGAGACTGTTCGGCGCATGGATTGTAGCCACGTACCAGTTTGTCCTTGTAACGGGTGTCGCCGATTCGGCCAGTACCCTGGGAGAGCTTGAGGTTGATCAGTCCGTACGGCTCGGACTTCGCGAAGCCGGTTTCAGGATTGATCTCGTAGTTCTTCCAGAAGTCGTCGGGGAGGAAGCGGAAGTCGTTGCACACGACGCTGTTGTTCGACATTGAACGCCAGTTTGGAATGTTACCGTCCGACCAACGCTTCGCCGCGAGGTACTGGAGGTCATCCGCGTCACCAATTGCGATCTGAGCTGAGCGACGAACGTTACCAGCTACGACGACCGAGCCGATGATGTTCATGATGTCGAGACAGTCGATCGGGCGCAGTTGGGTGCCGGCTCGAGCCTCAAGAACCTTGGAGATCTGCTCGATGCCGCGAACCAGATCTTCTGGACCCGAAGCCACGCCGCCGAAGCCTTTGATTGCCGCTCCGCGTCCACGAATCAGCTGAGTCGAGTATGAGAATCCAGCTGGATAGCCGTCGACGTCGTAGAATGCGGACTTCAGAGTGTGATGCAGAAGCTGGACCCAACCTTCACGCGTATCAGGAACGATGAAGTCGGCTTGCTTGTCGTCATCACGGACTGGTGGGACGAACTGTTCACGAACTGGAGGTAGCTTGTAGACGAACTCGCGTTGGATGTTGAAGCCGACGCCCGAGCCCAACATGAGCATATCAAATGCCCAGGTGAATGGTCGAACAGGATGATCGACGACAGTGAACGCGCAGTTCTGTAGCGAAGGCAGACCCAAACGCTTGACGGTGTCAGTTCCGAGCTGCCACCAGAATCGACCAGCGACGGAACCCTTCAGCTCCAGGAAGTAGCGACGGAGTTCGTTCTCTTCTTCTTCAGTGAAGCCGACGTTCAACTGATCACGTGCCGCGTTGATCACACGCTCGACTGTATCAGTGAACTCCTCAGTCTTTCCTGTCTCATGATCAAGCTCGCGGGCGTACGTGCGCTTGTATGTCAGGTATCCTACTGAGGACCAAGGTGTTTCGATAGATTCCATGCTACGTTGAGCTCCTTATGAGATATCACTGATAATAAAGGGTATCGGCGCGCAAGTCAATGCGTTGCCGATACCCTTTGAGGTTTGCTTACTTCTTTTGTGCTTTCGCCCGGGCGCGAAGTTGAATCAGTCGCCTCGATAGAGGATCGTTCAGTGCGACTCTGCCACCGTCCTTAATGATCTCTTCGATCTTGGCTTCGATCGCCTTGATCTCATCCTGGACGCTCTCTGATAGGAACTCTTCAAAAGTTTTCATGATTACCAACCGTGGCGTGTTGTGTCTTGCGCGGTCTTCCCTGCTTCCATCAGGGACTCTTTCTGCTTCAGGAAATCTTCAAACGACATGGTTTCTCCTTTGGAGTTGGTAGGCTACCAGGGATTCGAACCCTGAACATCCACGCTTTAAGGGTGGCGCATCTGCCTGTTGTGCTAGTAGCCCGGATATGTGTGCTTACGACAAGCTGACTTGGTTGCTTCGAGGGCTTCCGAAATCTCTTGGTCGGTGATATGTGCTTTGTTGCGTCCATCGCCTGCGTAGTAGCTTTCACCACCAGCTGCGATCTTTCCGTTGTGGAGTGTGGTACCTGGTAGAACGGGGAGGCTCGCCCACTCGCGAGCTAGTGAGAGACGACACTTGCGATAGTCGCCGCGATTCTCAATGTAGGCCATGATCGCAGGACGCTTCCTGGTGATCAGGTATCCGTCGAAGATGTAATCTTGCACACCTTCATTGAACAGATGGTCGAGGCTCAGACGCAATGCCTTGATTGCTTCTTCAAGAGTCGTCCGAAGCAATTGGTATCGACCAATCGCATACATCTTCTTCTCTTTCTGACTCTGAAGGATCTCGCGCAGGTTCCACTCTGTGAGGTCGGTTTTGTAGTGCGAACGCATCTTCCCGTTCTCAACGAAGTTGTAGGCTGAGTAATCATCACTTGATTCGGCCTCGCCGATTAGATTACCCAGCGCATTGCGAGAGACCATGAACATGTCAATTTACCGAGGACGAGCCGCCTGAGGTGTGGTGCATCACATGCCACTTGCCAGACTTGCGACCCTGCTGGTGCGTGTACTGGCGGTTTGGATACTTCTTGCGAAGCTCGTCGCGACGAGCGATGGCTTGGTGTTCGTGGTCGAACTCCTCAGACAGCAGTTCGTTCTCGGTCAGGAATTCTTCGAATGTCTTCATTATTCTGGCTTCCGCTTGTGGTGTGCAGCCATCATGTTGGCTTGGTGGTGGACGTCGGTATCCCACGACCCACGCATGTGGTGGCCGCCGTTTTCGTCCGCCTTATAGTAAGTGCCGTGCATGATCTTCGCAGCCATTGGCTTGACGAGACGTGAGCCAGTAATCTTCTTATGCGGTGTAATACTGGTCGACAGCGTGTGTCCAATGTGTTGATCATTAACGTAGACGTTGTGCTTGACTTGCTTGACCATCTCACCATTGTGTTGGATGGTGCCTGTGTGAGACTTGTCCTTCTCGATACGAACTCCGTCGTGGAGTGCGACCTTCTCGGCCAGGAATTCTTCGAATGTCTTCATTGTGGTACCTTCTTTGCAAAGCGTTTTGGATATCCGTAGGTAATGACGTGTCTGGTCTTCTATTTACCCAAGTAGCTTGGCATTTAGGTACACGAGACGCAGACCATTGAACTCTGTGACGTGTTTGTGGGATACAGTATCGTCAATCAGAACCACGTCCTCCTTGAAGAAATGCTTCCTGAAGAGGAAATTCAGACACTCTTCCTTCCCGAAGAGGTCGAAGAAGTCCTCGACGAAGAACTGCTTTCCGGAGATCTTGAAGATGTTGTCGCGCACGGTTTCCATCGACCAGATTAGGTCGTGGTCGAACTGACGCTGAATGTGGGCCTCGATTCGAGCCTTCGTGCATGAGCTCAGGAAAGCCTTGCGTTCAGACTCGTTCCAGATTGCCCATGAGAGGATCCCGAGCTTGTCGGGTTGAATGTGATCGAGGACCTTGCGGATCTGTTCACAGCGCTCGACTAGAATGATCGCGCTGTTGATGTCGTCGATGACTGTCTCCTCGAGATCGAGAAATACAATCGTCATAATGTTTGTTCCTTTACTGCTCGGGATACGCTCGCCAGATAGGTGGCGTTGCTGCACATTCGGACTTAGCGTGCTTGACTTTCTCCGGCATGTAGCAATAGCAGATGCCACACGTCTGAACTTTCGGCATGAATCGGTCACAGGCTCGACAGATCGCAAGACGTTGCGCCGCCACATTGGGCGGCGCATGTTCGACGGCACCTGTCAGATGGTCTTTGATTAGGTCAGTGAGACCGTAACTCATTTTCGTACTGCTCCAACATCGTTCCGAGTTCTGCTGCTCGTGGGGAGCGATAGACTCGGTAAAGTTTCGGACCTGCGCACGCGGCACAATGCTTGAACTGCATGTCCATCAGCAGTTCTTCCTTGTGTTCACGGAGGAAATTCAGGATACCATTTCCATCCATGCGCTCACCAATCGGGCTTCGATGTTGCGGCCTTCCTTGACCAGTTCCGCTTCAGGAATCTGGTAGGCACTGATTGTCGTCCAGTAATTGCGGGCCTTACCAGTGACATTCATCGTGAAATCATCCTCACCATCAAGGCGGATGACGTTCACCATCAGCTGACCATTCTCACGGCACTTCGGGTGTCCGAGACGGACGGGACGGCTGAAGGAGCTTCCCCCAGTCATCGGGATTGTGGTCTCGGGTGCGAAGTTCTCCTTGGCGAGCCATTCAAGGTATGTTTTCTGGATCATTATCTACTCCTGTGGGTTTCAGAAGTATTTAAGCTCAGTCAGTACATGGAAGGTCTCGATGAACTCATCCTTGACCTCACGCCACGGACGTTCCGTGATGTCCAGACCCGGATGATACGAACGCGGGATGGCCTCGTACTTGGCCGACCACTTCGGCGAATTCGGTTTCAGGATGTCACGCTCGGTCATGAGCATAATCCTGTCGGCTTCCTTGACTTCCGGATCGAGATAGACGGGTAGTTCGTATCGGGATGCGATGGCCAGCCAGAGTTCGTTTTCCAGCTGATCGTAGTTCCCGAGCATCACCTTGAACGGAGTCGGAATGTCGCAGAGGTATGCTTCCATGCCATCATGCATCAGACCCTGGAGCTTCTTGTGTGGCGGCAAGATTCGGGAGACATTCAAACAGTGCTGCGCCACGGAATAGAAGAAGTTCATATGGCCTGCGAAGCGCGGGGCCATCGAAAGAGCGTGGCCGATGTCTTCGATGTGTATCGAAAGCGGATCGGCGGCTGGCAACCAAACCTCACGGTTGGTGTGGGTGATGATGTAGTCAGCTTGCATATTCCGCCTCCCCAAAGGACACAGCCATAACCACAGCATATGTCAGATCATCAGGGATGAATTTCCCGTCATCACGCCACCGCAAGAAACCGAAATCCGTCTTCGACCAGATATCTCTTTCTACAATTCGTGTCTCGTAGCGAGGAGATCGGAAGATTCGCGGAATCTCGGTAGTCTCCTCCATAACCAACGTAGCCGTCAGGCCTACGTCCAATTTGGTGTCAGCCTTCCGGAAGGTCTTGATGTTCTTGATCTTGATGAACTTATACATCTGCTGACTCGACTCGTTCTTGTTCATTTGCTTCCTTCCAGTCTAGGTACATGGAGTAGCCGACACCAATCGGCCAGAGAATGAAACCGAATACTACGAACCACGCGACATTCTTCACCGTGTCTTTTCGTGTTGCGCCAGTCAACACGCCAGGATTGAAGACGAGTGCTACCATCGCGTAGAGGAAACCGATCAGGATGTAGTAGCTCATGCGATCATTTCCTTCTTGGAGTATGGTGTGACCTCACCACGATCGGCGGCGGCCTTGAAACGAGCAACGTACGCAGCGTCGTACAGCGCATTGACCGCGTCGAAATTGTCGTAGGCGTACTTGCGGAACCAACCCGAAGTGATCGACGTCGCGACCTTCTCGAGCGCGGTGTCGAAAGCCTTTCGGCACTTCACCTCGTCACCGAACAGGTTGAACGGGATGATCGCGCGCTCCAGGGACAGGACGTATGCTTCCTCGAGGACGGCGAACAGCTTCACGTACTTCGGCTGAGCGTGGAACTCTTCCTTCGAAGTGTGAACTTCCTCACCCTCAGGCTGGAAGAAGCGGTAGGCTGGCTGCTGTAGGTTCTTGACGACCATATGGATTGCGTCATGGTCGTACACGTAGTTGATGTCGTCATCATTGAAGAAGTCAGCCTTGCCTACACCCTTGAGGCGAGGATGCTTGTAGTTGTACGTCTCGCGGACTCGATCCTTCCACCACGCCTTCAGGTGAGCAGGAATCTTGCAACCGTGTTCACGCAGTAGGATGATGTCCTTCCGGGTCTTCGAGAAGTGCGGCGAGTTCTTCTTGTACTTGTGGCTCGTCTTGAGTGCGAAGATTTCGTCCGGGGTCGCGAAGACCACACCAGACTTGCCGCACCCTTCCAGAAGCTCGAGCAGGCTGAGCGCGGTTGTCTCAGGCCACGCGAGTTCGATGTCGATGATACGGGCGCGTTCGAGGTTGTCGGGGATCGCATGGATATGCGTCATGTCGCCCGAGTAGGTGATCTTGTAGTTGACGCCGTCGACCTGTTCGGCCTTGATGAATCGCGCCGCGTCCTCGGGACGAGCGATCAGATCCACGTCGAACGACTTGCGTCCAGTCGAGATGTTCGCCATCCGGAGCGCGAGGGAGCCGATGATTAGGGTCAGGTTGTTCACCATTTCACCTCGAATTCGATGGAGCAGCTGGTCCAACCACGGACCTTTCGCTTGATCTTGTATCCATAGGACTTGAAGTAGGTGATCAAGTCCTTCTCGTACTCCAGCTTGAAGAGACGCCGCTTGAGGTTGAAACCAGGTACGAAGTCGCTCAGAGCGGAAGCTACGCGGCAACCCTTCTTCGCTTCAACTTCGATTCGAGCGAAAAGATCCGCGGCAGTCGATTTCATCACGTGTTCGTATGCTGCCTCGGTCATCTTCAGGGCCTCTCCAGCCTCGATCATGTTAATCATTGTTTGCTTCCTTCTCCAGGCGGGGTGTAAGTGTGACGTTCATTCAAACTCCGTCGAATTGGACGTAGAGGAGGAAGGATTCACCAACATCCGTTCCCATCAGGTGATAGGCACCCAGAGCTGGGATGATGAACTGCAAAGCCTTGACCATCTCCTCGAACTTGGACATCATATCCTGGAAGTCGCCTTCCGGTTCGGTGACAACCTTGAGGGTCAAAGCATATGCTTTGTCGTCGAGACGGGTGACCGAGCGCACGGGCATACCGTACTCGACGAGTGCTTTTTGGAACTTTGGAACCGTATTGATCTTTTTCATACTTCGTATGATACGAGATTCTGTATCGAAAGTCAAGTCAGACTGAAGGCCCCGTTTAGGAGCCGTTCAGTTTCGTTCTGGTTCACCTGGTCGGGACCGCCACAACCTTCTCGACCTGGTCACCCTTGACCTCGATACGGGCCCGCTTCAGATCACGGATCTCGTCGATCACATCCGAAGCGAAGTAGATCTGTTTGGCTGTGTAGTTCGTCCCGAATTCCTGGTTCACGATATCAGCCTTGACGGGTGCCGCAGCCCAAGCCCAGCCGCTAAGGGCGATGACCACCAGAAGAATGATCGAGAACAGCCCCAGAACGATCGAGGAGACGAAGGGATGATACCCCAATCCGAATGGGTGCGATCGTACCACCGGAACAGAACGACAGCCGCAGTGAACAAAGCGATGGCAATTACGGTCAACAGAATCAGGATCGACATTTTGAAACTCCTTACTGGTTGATGATAGTTTTGTACCACTCACGGAAGTGGAAGAACCCCTCGTCCGGGAACTGCCCGATATTGTAGATCGGGATTTGGTAAGCTTTCGCGATCCGCAGCCCTTGAGCCGTCCCACCCTTTAGCTTGCCGCCCTCGGTGTAGGCCACGACGAACTGGACGGGTGTGTTGCAGTCCTCACCCAGGATGATCATCGAGTTACGTGCGTGGAGTGCCTTCGTGTACCGATCACAACCGTCCCAGTTGGGGTGGAAGTTCTCCGCGATCTCACGGGCTTCGACCGTCGCGTCCTTCGGTCGCCAGACCTCGAAGTCGTCTCGAGCGGCCTGTTCAAACGCGGTGTCAGAACCGTCAGCCCCACCTGAGACGCAGGTCCAGTTCTGTCCACGGAGATACGATCCGATCCCTATGATTCGGGCCCAGATGTCTTCGGTGATCACACGTGAACCGATACCAGCGTACTTCGGCTTTACGAGGTTTCCAACAGGCGGTTCTTGATGGACGATAGCTTCTACTTGTTCCAAGGTCATTCTCCGTGGTACTGCTAAAGGATGGCGTTGCAAATTGACGTTCTGATCAGGTTGTCCAGGAAGTCGAGTACACGGGCGTGATCGACCAGAGGATCATCGTTGAAGTCGATGGCGCTGTCATACCCTTCCCGGACAGCCGCTGCATCCAAGATGGTAAACGGCACGTTATAGACGTACCCTGCTCCAATTAGACACCAGCAACGAGCAGCCGGATCTTCCGCATTCACAGGCTGACCAAATTGGTCCCTGGCACCGTAATGTCGTGTCCAATGTTCTGGATCGGAGAGAAGGCGACGAACATTGATAAGTGATTGAAGATAATTGAACATTTGAATGGATCTCTTGAACAGTTTCACACGAAGGTCGAGAGAGCATGGTTGGGCCGTCCATTCCCAACCAAGTCGAATTCACCCTATAGGCCTTTCGAACATGATAGAGTGTCGACCTTTTGGAACCAGGACGGGGAGAAGCTGCTCCGCCCTATCAGTCGATGTTGGCCTCTTTCGAGGTTCTCGCCACGACGCTCGACCCAGCTCTATCAAAATCGAGAATCGACACCTGTTAGCTCTTCGCCAGCGCAGGTCATACTTTAGCGGGTGGTGAAGTCCGCCTTCCTTCCAGTCCGGGTATTTCTTTTCGGGCTCGAGCTACGTCACGACCACTTGTCTGGCTGACGGTTATCCCTTTCTCGTTGTATGGACTGGATAGTCCGAATGATACGATAAGAGACGTCGAAAGTCTAGTCGGACCCGAAACAGTTTGGCGGATCAGATGATCGGTCACGTCCCCTCGTATTCGTAAGGAAATTCCTTTCCTGTTTGGCCGCATTCGTTCCGGAGGCGGCTTTTGTGGTCACACCACCTCCGCGTTCTTGCGTACTTCGTTGAAGTCGATCTTCTCGAAGAAGTTCACGCGGCCGTACCTGTGGTAAATCGGGACGCAGGCCTGCATCCGGCCAGCACCTTCGGGACGCTTGTCCTCGACACCCGCCACCAGCTTGCCGTTCACGCGCCACGCCGTGACCTGCCCGCCCTTGCTCTTCTTGCTCGGGTCACCCGATGGGTGCTTACGAACGTCGGTCGGGATGCCGTTGATCAGAGCATAGCAGGCCTTCATCGCGAACTTGAATGTATCGCGATTCACCTTCTGCAGAAGGCCACCGCCCATGCCGAACGCGATGTTCGAGGCGCTCAGCTTCTCTTCGGTCATCTGCATCAGAATCTTCTGGAGATCGATGCCGTCGATGCCGTCGCCCTGGATGACCCGGACGTGCTTCGGGAGCACCTTGAAGCCCTTCGAGTTGATCTCATGACCGACGTACACCATCAGGTCGCCAATGACCTTGATCGGGGTGCGGACAGCATCGCCGCTGTCGGGACGGAGAACAACGGTCGCACCTGCTTCCTTGACCTGTTCCAGGAGCGTCAGCCCCGTCTCCGGGTCGATGTCTACTGCCCACATACGGATCGCAGTGTCGATGTCGTACGAGTCGATGACACACGCGAAAATCGCACCAGGCTTAGCGTACTGCTTCACCATGTTCTTGTATGCTTGGTATTCGTTCTCCTCGCCCCAACTGGTCATCGTGGAGTGCTCGCTGGCCGGGATGCTGAAGCCGCAAACATCGGCGTTGTAGTGTTCCTGGGCGAATTCGATGCCCGCGACCGTGTCAGTTCCCATGAAGTTCACGAGATGCGCTGCACCGCCCAGACCTGCAGCACCTGCGGCCACGCCACGGTACCCGAAGTCGTGCAACTTGAACGGAAGCTCTGCGTCGGGGGCGTCGGAAGTCACTTCAAGGAAGCCCTTGATGACCTTCTTGATCTCCCGGCTGAGAGTGGCCACGGTCGATCCGTACCAGATGTAACTCAAGAGCAGCGTCTCGACGTAGCTCGTGACCCACGGAAGGTCAGTGTCGGTGTTCTCGACCCAACACATCGGAGTGCTCAACGGGACTGGAGTACCTTCCGGAACTGCATGGATCTTGATCGGGAGGAAGCCACCGTGGCGGTTGACGATCAGCTGCCAATCTCGGCGATTGAATTCGAAGCCGTGCTTCGTGACGAGCGCTTCGGCGGCATCCACGTCACGCATCGTGACCGGCTTGGAGAGGACTTCGTTGATGAAGGCTTGCAGACCGAAGAAGACCACTTCGTCGACTCCCTTGATCTGGGAGCCTCGGGCTTCGATGTACGATCGAATCAAGCTCGTGTTCTTCGGGTACTGCTTGTAGTGGCTGAACTTGTAACTGTCGGTTGCGAGAATCGGGTTCGACATAGAAAACTCCTTTCTTAGTCAGTGGTTGATGTTCTTCATAGTTCGTATGGTACGAGATTCACTATCGGAAGTCAAGCGATTTGTAATAATGATTGGTTATATCGTCGGAGCTTCTCGGAAGTCCGCGATGCTAGGTTCGAACTCGTCATCGTCCATCTTCCAGAAGTCCTGGATCACATAGCCGGGGTAGTATTTTGCGGGCGACCGCCAGGGTGCCGGTGCGCGATCCAGATCGTCGTCTTCGTGTCTTGCTTTTGCTTTCGACACCATTACAGCCTCCCCAACATCGCGTGGATGATTGCAGCGTGGTCACTGAAGATCTGGCGCGGATCGATCTCGCTGAGCGGCACCCACTTCGCCTCTTCCGCGTCGTCTGCCCCTCGAACCTTCGGTAGTTCCTTGGAATCGTCCAGCTTGATCAGATGCGCGTGGGTGATGATGCGGCCTCGATCCGCGCTCGAGACGCCGCCTGCCCGATCGAACACCTTGACGTGCTTGATGCACCGCCGCAGGACTTCGGGTTGGAGCTTGATCTCAGTTTCCTCGATCAGCTCACGGAGCGCGCAGTCCTCGATGGACTCCGTCTGATTGATGAAGCCACCAGGTAGAGCCCAGAGACCCTTGCCGGGGCGTTCACCCCTCTTGACCATCAGGAGATGACCCGACTGGATGACGAGAGCGTCAGTGGTCACGAAGACCGGAGGGAATGGAGCAGCTGCCCAGGAACGGCGATACTTGCGGATCGCGTCGTACTCGAAGCACAGTTCCGAGAACACCTCGGGGCTGCGGTTCTTCACGAACTCCAGGTAGGACAGGACGGGCGTGTTGAGCACGCCGCTTGCGTACTGCATCCGATTCTCGAAGTAGAACTCGCGGATCGCAGTCGCGTCGATCATGCCGGTGTCGGCGAACCCGGTGTCGATGAACTTCCACTGCGGGAACTTCTTGAGGTAGAAGCTGGAGTGGTCCTTCTCGTGGCCGACCAGTACGATCTTCGGTTCGACACGTCCGATGTTTAAGGAGTTCACGTAGTCCGAGACGGCCGCCTGGACTTCCGCCAGCCAGTCCTGCTCGTTGTACGGGTAGTCGAGGATCTGTTCACACCAGACCAGAGCGTCATGCTGGTTGAAGCTGCGCATGATCATCTCACGGCGCTCTTCGAAGGTCCAGGGGTTCTTGATGGAACGAGGACCACCCGTGTCACCCACGAGAATCAAGACACGGTCAGCGATGGTGCTGAGTGCCTTCTCGATGGCCGACTGGTGGCCCTTGTGGAATGGTTGGAAGCGGCCTATCAGGACTGCCAAATCGTAAATACGTTTATCATTGTTCATAGGAACTCCTCCATATGATGTTCTACGAAAACCGGTTTACTAAGTATTACTTTGAACTGGTCGAATTCAGAAAGACTCATCCATCAACTGAAGCTTATCAAGAAAAGCACCACATCATCCCAAAGTCGATTGGAGGGTCGAACTCAAAGAGAAATGTTGTGAGTCTTTCGTCGCGTGAGCATGTTTTTATGCATCTTCTTTTGACGAGGATGTGTTGTGACCCTATACATAAGTCGAAGATGTTGAATGCCTTCTCTAAGATCATAAGTGGAACCTTCAAAATCCCGAAGAGTTCGAAATTCAATTCGAAACTTTATGGGAAGTTGCGAGAGAAGGCCGCAAAGTCAAGAAGTCTGAGGTATTCAGGTGCAGGGAATCCTTTCTATGGTCGGCAACACACCGACGAATCAAAGCGCTCGATGAGTCTCAACAATGCCGCACGCCGTGAAGACGTCCGTGCTAAAATGCGAAAACCTAAGGCTCCGCATTCTAGGCCCGCGTTCAGCGCAGAACGAAAGGCCAACATCTCAATAGGAAATAAGGTTGCTTGGGATCGGTTGAAAACACAGGGTTACAAAACATCAGAAGAGACGAAGCGGAAGAAATCAGAAGCAATGAAGCTTTCTTGGGCGCGCCGCAAAGCAGAAATTTGACAGGGCATTGGAAACTCCTTCCGTTGCGGTGGGGAGACTCTCCGTCTCCATATGGTACTTAATGATACGATATCTCAGATCAGATGTCAAGCGTTTTCTTGATCGATCTCGTACTTGACTCGGACTTCTGAGATCCCAGGGATCCCGTCGTTCACCCAGACCATGCGAGGTTCGACGATCACAAGGCCAGCGTCAATGGCAGGCTTGAGGTGATGGCGGAAACGGTGACTTGAGTCTTGGGTGTCGACGACATGTTCAGAACCTCGGGGTGAAGGGTGGGAAGCCGCAGGCGATGTTGTCCATCCGGAACCAGTATCGCTCCAGACGATCCCGCTGCATTTCGTCGTAGTTCCCGACGAGCGCGTCGCAGAAGATCTTCTGTCGCGCAGTCTCAGCGAGCTTTCGAGCGCGGGCCCTACGAATGGCTGTCTTGATGAAGTTGATCATGTCAGTCCACCATGTTCGGAGGAGCAACGCCGAAGACCAGGTAGAATCCGATCCAGAGGGCTCCGAGCAACAGGAACAGAACGGAGGTCGATCGGTCTCGCTTCCAGTTGAGAGCGGCGGCCAGGCCGAGGAGCGCGAGGATCACGTAGAAGAGGATCATTACTGGTTTCCTTTGGTTGTCTTCATCATAGTCATATGATACGACAAACAGTATCGAGTGTCAAGCGCCCAGATGATCCCGTTTAGGGGCCGTTCAGTTTCAACCAGTGAGCCAACGGCTCAGGAGCGGCTTCTTCTCAGCCGGGCAGCCGAACTGCTTGGTCCCGCCGCGCTCGGAGACGACCGCGTTCAGGATTTCAGGCTGGTCATCGGCCAGAATGAAGCGATGGGTTGTCGTGCCACCCAGGCAGGTCTTAATCATGTTCGGAATCTCGTTGTAGAGGCTCCGAGGCATGTCTGACCAGTCGACACAGTGCAGCGCCCGCAGCTGGTCGAAGGTGTCCTTTTCCGGGATGACTTTCAGGATGTTAGCCACCGTGCGGATGACGCAGATGTCCATATGACCCTTCTTGAACATATTGTTCAAGGCGACAAGCGCGATCTGTTCGTTCGTGTTCACTTGGTTTCTCCGGTGAGCAGCTTGAAGGTTTCAGGGCTGAGTTTCTCACGAGCTTCTGCCATCGCAGCATCTCGGGCGAAGTTCGCCCGTTCGAATGCTGTGCAGTATTCGTTCCAGACCTTCTGGAATGCCTTCCAGAGTTGCGCGCGGGTCAGAGTCACCGGCCCCGGCACCGGCACCTTCGATTGGTCGCCCATCAGTCGATCACTCCATCGGGGGCCACACCGAAGATTGCGTACATCAGCAACCACAGGCCGATCAAGATCAGGAAGAGCAAGGACGACGTCCGATCCTTCTTCCAGTTGAGACCAGCGAACAGTGCCAGAACTGCGAGCATAACGTAGAACATGATCATCTGTTTCTCCTTCAGCTGTTAAGCCATTCGTCGTAGCTCTTGATCTCCCATCCGAGCGATCGAGCACATTCCACGTAGATCTGGTACTCGTCGGAGTTCGCGCCGCGAGTCTGAGTCTGGTAGTCCATCCGGTATTCCATGGAACTCATTTGCTTGCCTTGGTCAGCTTCATCATAGTCATATGATACGACAAACAGTATCGAGTGTCAAGAGATTTCAGTCAAAAGAACGGCCCCGTTTAGGTGCCGTTCAGTTTCGTTTAGATGAGCTTCATCCTCTTTGTCCGGGTCCCGACCTCTACCAGAAACACATTGCAGTGCATCGTTTTGCTCTTCTCGCGGTAGAAATGGTTCGCCGGCGTGTAATCCCTGAAACGACGAATCTCGCGATCCTTGATGGGCTTCGGACCGTAGTGGATTTCGTAGTAGGTATCGACCTCGATCATGTCTTGCTCCTTGGTTTCGTTTACCACACTCTTATTGTACGATAACCGGTCTCGTGTGTCAAGTCAAAAGAACGGCCCCGTTTAGGGGCCGTTCTGTTTCGTTACTTGTTGGGGTCTGTACTCGAATACCACCTTGAGCAAGGTGTCTTGCGTTCGAACGTCGAAGGCCTTCTGTGAGCTGCTGGGCCCCGGCACTCATTCGACTGGCAAGCCGAACACCTGCTCATACGCTTCAGCGAACAGCTCTGCGTCGTCCTGCTCGTCCTGGAAGGAGTTGCGGTGATAGGTACGGCCGAGCTTGCGGAGGATGCGGTTCGGGACACCAGTCTGTTCGGCGAGCGCCTTGTAGTTCTCAGCGATGGCGGTGCGGTTGCTTGCAGCGATGGTCATCAGGTTGCTGACGTCCTTCAACACACCCTTGATCTGGGTGGAGATTTCGGGGTCGTTCAGGACAGCGGGGTCAAAGGTCTGGCTCATGATATTCCTCAGGATGCGTGAAGTTGAAAGAGCTCCACCAGACGGTACGCGTCGAGCGCAGCGTCGTGCAGGGCGTGGTGCTTGATGAACTCGGTCGGAGTAGTCTTCGGGCGGTAGACGCCGGAGTTGCCACCTGTGAGGACGTCACAGTAGGTCTTCGTGTCTCGAATCTTCCATCCGTTGTAGCCGGGCTTGATTCCGATCTGCTTGTAGATGTGCTCGAGCTTGGGGAAGTCGAAGTACGTACCACGAGACCAGACGAACGAATCCTTCCAGTTGTAGCCGGACTGCCGGATCCATGTGTTGAATTGATCCATACCTTCCAGGAGCGGAACGTCGACGGGGCTTGGCCGGGTCACAGCTCGAGCGTCTTCTGGCTGACCCCTCCACCATTCGATGGTGTCGTCATCCATTGTACGCTTCCATCGCGCCACCTGGTCACGGGCATCGAACTTGACGTAGAAGCCGTCCAGGACGTACTGTCCGTAGTCGTTCGGACGATCAGTCTCGAAAGTGAACACGGTAGCGCCGAGGGATAGGACAACGCAGTCAGAGGCGAGCCCGAGGGTCTCGAGGTCGATGATTAGGTGTTTGAGTTCTGTCATAGTCCTACCATGATATAGGAAAGGAGCTCGGGAGTCAAGGGACTCCCGAAACTCTTTCAATCAACGATCAGTCTTCGAGCAGGTGCGCGAAGCGATCCTCGACGGACCTCTCGACCGTGTCGAACGGTGCTGACCCTGTCTCGACCGGAGCCGAACGAGTTGCGACCGTCTCACGTGGAGTCTCGCGAGTCGCGGTCTCCATTGCCACTTCCGCCTTGCGGACGGTCGAGGTTGGTGCCACCTTGCCGATGGCCTGTTCGAAGCGGCGCTTCAGATCGTCGTAGCTCTTGAACTTGTCAGGAGCAACCTCGGCCTGGAGGCTGTACTCTGCCTTCCACAGCTTCTCGAGTGCTGCGTCGTCTCCACCAAAGATCGGTGCAACAGCGTCGAAACCTGACGAGTCGTAGTTGCGCTGACCGTCCACCTTGCGAGCCTTCAGCTTGAAGTCCGCGCCGCCCCACATGTCGAACGGATCGAAAGCCGGATCGTCTGGGAACTCTGGGTTCAGAGCCAGTTCGAGCTTGCCCATGATCTTCGCGCCGTACTTGTACAGGAAGACCTTACCTTCGTTCTCTGGCTTCGCTGGGTCCTTGACAACCAGGATGTTCGAGATGAAGTGCTTGCGACGCTTGCGCTCGCGTACGATCTCCTGGTTCTCCTTGAGACCGGTGTTCCAGAGTTCCGAGTTGGCCTCAGACACTGGGTCGTTCTCGCCGATGGTCGTGCGCGAGTTCTCGATGTACCACTTGCCGGTTGGGCCCTTGAAACCGTGACTGAACATCGTCACGACGGGCGTCTCCTCGCCTTCTGGCGCTGGGAGGAATCGGATCACGGCGTAACCGTTGCCTGCGGAGTCTACGGTGAGACCCCAGTAACGGTCGTCCTTCTCATTGTTCTGACCTCCGCTCGATGCAGCCTTGAGCTTCTGGGTTAGGTCAGCGAAATTACCACTTGCTTTCTTCAGTTGTGCGAATGACATCGTTTTCTCCTTGTTGTGTTTGCGTACGGGCAGATCGCCTCTTCTCGCATGCTACGATTTTACTGATTCCGTCCTCGATCTTTTTATCGTCGAAGGGTAGCCAGTGTTGATATTTACCCAACATGAAAGCTCGACTGTTCCAGAGTGGATCCAGGGTTGGGCGCGAGCAAAATCCCAACGCTTTGTTCAGCAGTGCATACGTCTCGTCCTTGATTCCGCCGATGATGTTGCCCTCGTCCGATACGATCGGAGGTGACAGACCTTCAGCTGGAAGAAACGCTTGCTTGATTGTCAAACCTTTCCAGTCCATGTAGTCCACGATCCGATCGATATCAGACCTGAACGCATAGCTCAGTGAGTTGACAACCGCCATCCTGTTTCGATGGGCGACTTTTGTCTCGTGCTCGAACGCCTCTCCGATCCAAGCAGATTGATTCTCCTTGAACATCGTGACGTAGAGTTCGCACTGTTCATTCTCGTCAGGGTAGGTTTCAGCCATCCTGGTGAATAGATATGAATCGCGGCGCTTGAGCAACGTCGCCTCGTTGAGTTTCAGAGGTGATCCTCGACGCCAAACCATCGCGTCGTTGAAATGGATCTTGATGCCGACGTAGTTCTTGAACGCCCGAAGAGCTGAATCTAGAGCAGCCCCACTCGTGGTTCTTGAACGCATCGCCGTACCTTCCTTTCGTCCATGGCGCTCATCTTGATTCGCTGAACGACAACGTCATCCAGAGACTTGATGAACTCAACCTGGTCGAGGTCATGATCTTCACAGTAGTCAGCAGCCGCCTCGAAGAGATTGCTCTGATCTCGACGTGCAATCGCAATCAGCTCTTCTAGGATCTGTTCGGAATATGTCATGTAGCAAGCCTCAGATTATTGAGTACACCCTTTAGATGATAGTAGAATTCGGGTGCAATGTCAATGAGAGCCTGATCCTCTATGACGCCCTCCTCAGGAAGCGTCACAGCGATTGCCGTCAGCAGACCTTCAGCGAAGTCGAACGACTCCTTGAAGTATGCGTAAGGGTAAGGGTTCTCTGGACTCTCGAGCAGCGTGAGCAGCTTGTAGAGCTTGATGGATGGGCCACCGTTCAGATAGATCAGTGTCTTGTCGTACTTCGCCCAGACAAGAGCCAGATGCTCAGGTGTGCCTGGCCGCGGGTTGCGATACTTGTGGCACAGCTCGACGAGCGCATGTGCGCCTTGCACTCCGCACTGAACGCCGGAGATGATGCAATGGACGATTGCGTAGCCTTTCATGAAATCCTCTTATAGTCATCAACGCGCGTGATAACGTCACGCACATAATCTTTGGTTCGCTTGATCGAGACCTGTGGGAATGGTTGGTCTCGACGTGCGATCAGCAGAACAATCTGCTTCACCTGAATACCGAGCATCTCGTAGATGCACATGGAGTAGGCGGTACATTGCAGGTGGTAGTCGAATAGGTGTTCCGGAGTCTTTTCGCTCTTCGCGTTCTTGCAGTCGATCAGTGAAAGCTCGCCGTTGTAGAAGCCGAGGCAATCCAGATATCCCATCACACCCATCGTGTCTGACCAGACCTTCATCTGAACAGCCACAGGATTGATCTTGCGAATGTTCTGCTGGATCTGACGCCACAGTCGAACGCCGGGTTCACCCTTGTAGGAATCCAGCGAGAAATCTTCCTTGGTCAGCGAGTCATTGAAGATGGTGTCAAGCGACGTTCCGATCTTCTTCGATTCCTCGACGATTCGGTCAGCTTCCTCATGACCAACGCGACCACGCCACGCATCAAGCCCAGTCTGGTCCTTCGTTGCCGAAAGGACGCGGGTGACGCCGGGGTATTTCGCGAGCGGTCGACCATTGAAATTTGCTACGAGTTCTCGTAGCTCAGTGATCCTTGATTCCGCAAGGTTGACCAGGTCTGTCATGTGCTTTCTTCACCATCGATAGCCAATTACGAAAATCCTCTGGTGCCTTGCGACGGCCGAGGGACTCGGGAGTCATGAACGCGTAATCGACAGAGCCGATGAATCGTTCCATCACTTCATCACATTCCTTGCACTTGATCACCTTCACGTCGAGCTCAGCGATCTTGTGCTGCTCTTCCTGGACATGACCATTCGAACAACGGTAATCGTACCGTGGCATCACCAACCTCCTGCGATCATGATCTTGGTCAGGCGGTTGCCTGTCAGGTACGTGTGCATCTTGCCACGGACAGGTTCGGCCGCATTGTAAGCCTCGACGATCTTGTTGGCGAGATCATCCGGGATCATGCGGAAGTCGATGACCTTGCGGTTCTGTTCGAAGCGCTTGAGCATGGCCTCGTTCTTGCAGAACATCTCTGGATTGTTCAGTCCATGTGCCCGCCACTTGTCTACATCAGTTGCCTTCATGGCCTTCTGACGCTTGCCCTCGACCATGAATGTGTCTTCATCACTCAGGATGTTCGGAACGCCATCACCGGCATCCCCGCGCACGACGTGTTCGAACAGGTCATAGGTCTTCTTTCCGTCTGGCTTCAGGAACTTGCCATGGTACGGGCTGTACTGCTTGACCTTG
>Ga0116192_1000496_pt1 | contig 30044 bp, 25 predicted proteins | sample AD_UKC113_MetaG_FD_89876 | JGI IMG/M metagenome (GOLD analysis project Ga0116192, IMG submission 89876) | Active sludge microbial communities of municipal wastewater-treating anaerobic digesters from Hong Kong - AD_UKC113_MetaG | ecosystem: Engineered > Bioreactor > Anaerobic > Digestate...
AGACATAGGGCAGTGTGAGCATGATGCCTTGATTGTCCGGCCACAAAACGGCCAGCAGGATTCCCGCAACCATAACCACAAACCCCAAAACGGAAAACACGATATATTTGGCCATACCTGCACTTTTCATGGCTATTCCTCCTCATAAATAAAGATATCTTCAATACTCATTCCAAAGTATCTGGCAATCTTAAAGGCGAGTGTGATGGATGGATTGTATCGTCCGTTCTCCAATGAGCCAATGGTCTGCCGGGATACCTCCAGGGCGGCCGCCAGTTCCTCCTGCTTTAGCCCTCTTTGCTTGCGAATCTCTTCTAAACGATTTTTCAAGCCCGATGTTCCCCTCCTGTGCAAATGGAAAGTTAGCTTTACATTTATCGTATCCTAAAGCGATTGAAATGTCAAGCTTACTTTCCATTATATGCGTGAATGGTGATAATTTCTGTGGCTTTTAATCAAACGCTGTGGCAAAGCGGGTTTTAAGAATTCATGATTGAATGCAACACACGGCTTTCAAAGAATAATCCCAATTTTTATGTTTAGGTATTGATTTCCAGGAGTAATTGTGTTATGGTTAGTTAGTAGAGTAACTAACCATTAAAGTGATGAACCCAATGCTAATATTCCGGGAATCCTGGCTTACCACTAAGAAGGGAGGGAGTTGCTTGAACTTAAGTTTTGATGATGAACGGCCAATCTTTATTCAATTGGCCGAACAGCTTGAAGATGCCATTCTGTCGGGAGCGTTCCCTGAAGAAACACAGATTCCGTCCACCACAGAAATCTCTGTCGGCTTTAAAATCAATCCGGCAACGGCGTTGAAAGGCATCAATATGCTGGTGGACAGCGGTGTAGTTTATAAGAAAAGAGGTGTGGGCATGTTTGTGGCAGCCGGAGCAGTGAAGAAACTCTTTGAAAAGCGGAAGCAGGAGTTCTCTGATAAATATATTTCGACGCTCATTACCGAAGCAAAAAGACTGAATCTGACCAAGGAAGATATATTTTCAATGATAGAAAGAGGGTTTGGAGAATGAATGGATTATGCGTAGCCAATGTCACTAAAAATTTCGGGGATGTAAGAGCATTAAAAAATGTGTCTGTAGAGTTCCAGCCCAATAAGATCTATGGACTGCTTGGACGAAACGGGGCAGGGAAGACCACCTTGTTGAATGTGATTACGGGAAGAATATTTGCCGATTCGGGGAAGGTTACCTTGAATGGTGAGGAAGTCCCTGAAAACGATAAAGTGCTGAGAAATATCTTTATGATGTGTGAGAAAAGTAAATACCCCGATACCATGAAGGTTTCTGATGCCATGCGCTGGACCAGGGAGTTCTATCCGGGTTTTGATGGAGAAAAGGCCATGGCTTTGGCAGAGCGATTCCAGCTTAATGTCAAGAAAAAGATTAAATCCCTGTCCACCGGATATAGCTCTATTTTCAAACTCATTCTGGCCCTTTGTGTGAATGTGCCCTATGTTTTTCTGGATGAGCCGGTGCTGGGGTTGGATGCCAATCATCGGGACTTGTTCTACAAGACCCTGCTGGAAAGCTATGCCGACAATCCGGCGACCTATGTCATTTCCACGCATCTCATTGAGGAGATTTCGGGGATTGTTGAAGATGTTATCATCATCAGGGATGGAGAAATCATTCGGAAGGAAACACGGGAAAGTCTCTTGTCCCATTACTACTGTGTCACAGGAAGTGCTTCGGCCGTCGAAGGCTTTATTACCGATAAGAAGGTCATCGGAATGGATACGCTGGGTGGGTTGAAATCGGCCTATATTGAAGGTGCACCTGACAGAGGCGTCATACCCGACGGTTTGGAAATTACACAAATGGATCTGCAAAGACTGTTTATACAACTTACCAATAGCAAGGGGGCGTAGGACATGAATCTGAATCTTTCTGTGAAATATCAACTGCATGACAGCAAAAAACCGCTGGTTGTCTTTTACTCCGTTTTATTCCTGTCAACCTTAATTATCATTCTCTTAACCGGTTTTTCCAAGAATAGTGTGGTGAGTGTGAAGGGTAGCCTTCAAGGCCTGGAAATGGCCTCAGCCGTCTTCCTGTTTGTTGCCGGGCTGACTTCATTCAGGGAGATCTTCCGCCTGTTTGTCCAGAACGGTGTTTCCCGAAAAGCCTTATTCCTGGGCCGCTTGATTACTGTTGCCTGCATAAGCATGGGTATGTCGCTCATCGATAATATGGCCGCCAGATTTTTCAGAGCAATCCTGCCCGCCGGTGGACGCCTGGAATATATGAGCCTTTTTGAAATGCTGTATGGCAGCAGGTACGCAAGCCGTTCTTCGGGATTTCTGAGACTTTTTGAAGGTATTTTGCTCATGTTCACCATCTATGTGGGATTGTCTATGATAGGATATTTTATTACCACTCTGTACTATCGCATGCAAAAAGGCACCAAGATCGCCGTATCCATTGGCGTGCCCGCCTTTCTCTTTATCCTGCTGCCCATGGTTGATTCGTATGTTTTCGGTGGTGCCCTCGGCAGAGCAATTGAAAAGTTCCTGCTGTTTGCCTTTGGCTTCCTAAATGGTGCAAACCCTTACTATGCCATGGTGACCATGCTCTTAATCTTTGCCGTTTTCAGTGGATTAAGCTGGCTGCTGGTAAGAAAAGCAGTGGTGAAGGATTAAGGTAAGGCAGAACAAACCAAAACTAGCCTGACGAAACACAAGAAGAAAAGCAAGAATGAAAGATTACTCAGGGTTGGTTTTAAAGCACCACCCGCAGAACAAACATCTGATTGTCGATGGTGAATTGACAATTGCCGCCCAAACGCTCGGTCATATAGCGGATGCTCTGTGTGCCGTACCCATGCCCCTTATTGCGGGAAACCGGCATACCGTCTACAAATAGGGGTTCATGACCGAAGGGGTTTCTGACCGAGAGCAGCAATTTATTGTCGGAGGTTTTGAGCATGACCTTTATACCGCGCTCAGCCTCCGGCAATTCTTTTTGGGCAGTCAGGGCGTTGTCCAAGGCATTGGATAAAATGGAGGAGAACATGATTTCGTCCGCAGCCAGATCGTCCATTTCCACCGTGGCCTGAAAATCAATGTGGTTTTCCTGGCATTTGTCGGCAAAATCTGAAAGGATATAATTGACCATGGCATTGTTGCAATACCGGTTGATGGTGGTGGCTTCCACCTTGGACGAAAATCCGGTAATCATATGCCGTGCCGCCTCAGTACCCTCTTTATCCATGCAATGCATCAGGCTGTTTAAGAACAGACTCATATCATGCCGCAATATGCGGATTTCCTGTTCGCTGCGCATAATGGCTTCGTGTTCCCTGGCCTGCTGCTCGATAGTGATGCGGATAAGCTCTTCTTTACGCTCGGCATCGGTTTTGAGCTCATACTCTTTATAGTAGACGATGCAGAAGACTATGAAGGAAATACACAGGATAAAGGGCAGAAACTCTACGGCTGTCCTGTTGTTGCTGAGCCAGAAATCGGTGTATACACCCATTGAATAGTCAAACAAGTAATAGATCATGGGTACGATACCGAAAATGAAAGCGCTGCGGCTGTCCTTGCTATAGATTTCGGCAATGCAAGGGGCCAGATGATGGATGGCAAAGGCGCCGACCAGAAGGAAAAAGATGATATAGGCGATCTGCCCGGTAATAGGACTACCCGTCAGGGTCTCAAGAATCAACCTGAACCACTTGGGCGTCTGGCAGCACAGGTAGGCTGTGACAACTGCGGCAAGGGCTGTGGATGCTGGCCTGCGATAGTATAGGCAGAGTAAAAGGATGATGGGCAGATGGGTAATGACAGGATAGAGCTGCCAGACAAAGGCCTCATCAAACAGGCGGTAGGCCGCTGTCTGAAAGAGGCCGCAAATAACGAACAGGGCATAAGCCATGATCAGATTTCTACTTTTGAGCCGAATCCCGGCAAAGGCCATCGACAGCAAAATGCCGAAGAGCAGGAGCAGGGCATAGCGTGCATAATTCAGTATGTTCTCCATTATGAGCCTTCACCTGCCTCTCCAAAAAGTGTAAGGAAATAAGCCTCCTCGAACTCCTTATGGCAGTTTCGGGAGATCGGAATCCGCATACCGGAACGCAGTTTGATTTCCCTTTGTGTGAACGAGTCAATCTGATGGATGTTGACGATATAGCTGCGGTGACATTTAACAAAACCGTCGGAAAGCAAAAGCTTGCTCTCATAGGTGTAAAGCGGTTCTATGGCCTGGATGGTTCGTTCGCCTGATAGGACAAAAAGGACACGCTTGTTTTGGGCTTCGATGTACTCAATACTCTCAAGCTCTACCCGGTGAATGGCGTTTGCGCTTTTAATCATGATGAACCGAGAAACCTGCTTAATTTCATCCAACAGCTCATCCAAAGTATTATACAAAAGCTCTTGGTTCAGGGGTTTGAGCAAATAGTTATTGGCCTTGACGGAGTAGGAAGCCACCGCAAACTCAGGGGAAGATGTAAGAAACACAACCTTAACGTTTTTATCCATCCTTCGTATTTCACGGGCTGTCTCAATGCCGTTGATAAGCGGCATCATCACATCCAGCAGAATAATGTCAAAGGATGATGCGTTGTGCGCTGCGATGAGCGCATCACCATCGGTAAAGCACTCAATAATCAAGCCCTGAGGCTTATTGGGCCAATTTTTGATTGCCCGCTTTGATTGCGCAATAAAGTCAGAGCAATCATCGCAGATAGCGATTTTCAGCATGAAAGATCCCCCACAGATGATGAAATTATAGCATAGTTTGGAGGAGGCCTCAATCATCACCCCTTACCATTCGCGCCGATAAAACTACCTTTCGCGCTTTTAAGCGATATGGCGACAATTTTAGCAGTAGAATAAAATCGGAAAATTGTGTGAACGCCAAAGATTATTTTATAAGGGGTAGAATGCATGAAGAGGAGAATAATTAGCTTACTGCTGGTTCTTAGCTTATTGGTCACGCTGCTTCCCTCACAAGCAATAGCAGTGCAGAATGTCAACGACAGCCACCCTTTTACCGATGTCAGCATCAATGACTGGTTTAATGAGGCTGTCCAATATGTGTATGACAACCAAATCTTCAATGGAACGTCTCTAACAACCTTTATGCCCCATAGTCCAATGACGCGCGGCATGTTCGTGACGGTTCTAGGACGTATGGCCGGGGTCGATATCAGTGAATATGAAGGAAAATCGTCCTTCACAGATGTGGATCCATCGGCCTATTATGCGCCCTATGTGGCCTGGGCGGCAGAGTTTGGCATCACCACCGGAACCGGCGGTGGTAAATTCTCTCCCGATGAACTGATTAACCGGGAGCAGATGGCCACCTTGTTCGTTCGCTATTTTGAAATCTTTGGGGTGGATTTTGATACCGGTGTGGTCATAGACACGGTTCCCGCCGATTTGGATCAGGTTTCTGACTATGCCAGGGATGCGGTCTTGAAACTCTGGCGCGTCGGATTGCTGGCTGGTGACGGTACCAATTTCGATCCCAAGGGCAATGCTACCCGTGCCCAGACTGCCACCTTATGCATGCGTACCGATAAGGCGGTGGATGTATGGTATAAGGCTCCCGGGGTTCCCTCAGATCGGGTCAGAAAAGAACCCGGTGCCGGAGATTCGCAGACTGGTTCCAGCACAACCTATTATACCTTCAAATTTGACACCAACGGCGGCAGCAGCATTTCTGACCGCAGTATTCGCGCAGGAGCCAAGCTGAATAGCCTGCCTACCCCATATAAGGCCAATGCCATATTCATTGGATGGTATTATGACAAGGCGCTCTCACAGCCGGTTTCGGCAGACGACACAGCCAAGGCAAGCACCATCCTCTATGCCAAGTATGAGGAACTGCCCCCTCTGAATGAAGAATTCTTAAGTCCGGTGGCCCGGTCCCTGGATGCCAATAAATACTTTACCATTACCGTGAAAGCCCCCGCCGACATGACCCTTGAAGCCTTCAAGGATGCGGTAACCCTTAAGAATCTCAGCTCCAACGAAAACCGTGAGTGGTTTAAGATTACCGGCGGCAGCGGAACCTTCACCCTGTCGGGTGTGAACTATCTGGGCGATAAAGGCGCTCAACAGCCCGGCTTTGTTGAGGGTTCGGCCTATAAAATCATTCTGGAGCATAAGGATCTTTACTTTGAAGGGCAGGACCCCAGTACCCGTGAGTATGTATTTACCATTAAGCGGGAGGAAGTCCTTAATGTCTCCCTGAATGCTAATTTGACACAGATACCCCTCTCCGATATATCCGGTCTCGTTGTAAACGGGGCCAATGCCTCCACCATTTCTATACCTGTCATTACGGTAGGTATGGATGGTGCGCCTGCCGAGAACGGAGTTACCATAGGCAGCTTTATCTACAGCAAGGGAACCCTTGCCGTAGGCGATACCGTCATGATCTATGAGGGCGATACACCGCCTGCCATGGACTCAGTCAGTAACAGTGAGACCGTGGCCTATGTGGAGATTACGGCGGCTTCGGGCAGCCACTACCAATATAAAACCGCGGCTGCCGAAAATGTGCTGTTTACTCCTGATATTCTGCCTGTGAATGTGAACGCCGATATAGATGGAAATCCAAGCAATAATACCATGACTGTTCCCATTTCGGCCATGACCTATACCGATGACCAATTTGCTTTGGCCGGTCTGGACTCTCAGACCACCATTGACATGGGCGATTTTATCTCCTTCTATTCAGGAACCCTCAAAGCCGACGGTACCCTGGAATCGGGCGTTCTCAGAGGATATGCGGTGATTACCTCGGTGCAAACCTCGGGCGAATACTACATCATTGCCTATAGACCCGTTACGCTTGCAGAGGTTCAGAAATCCATGGCTGCCTATAAGAAGGAAAACATAGACAGTGAGGAACTGCTGGAGGGTGTGGATAAAGCGGCCGTTGAAAGAAGCGTTGAAAAGCAGGCCCGGGAAAGTGGATTTGCCGAGGAAGCCGGTATGTATCTGGCTGCCCTGGCACTGGAAACCGACTCCTTTACCCAGCTCAGTGAGGACTACCAACTGACGGCAGTTGAAATGACCATGAATGGACAGCCCATCACTCAGGAGACCCTGCAAAGCATGGGCGCTGCCAAAGCCAAGGTGGAGCTGAGCCAGCTTAAGGCTACCTTAAGCACAAATCTGGTCCACTTTAAGGGGCTCAAGGGCCTGCGCCTGACCCTGGATGTGGGTGTTAAGGTCATTGTCGAATGCAATGATGATGTGACCATTGAGATCGAAATTGTGGGCTCCTTTGAGCAGGAGGTCCGAATTGATATTGGTGTGGACGGCGATGCCATCTGGGAATGGTGGGGCATCTTCCCCTACATTGCCGAGTATGAGGTATCGGCCTATGTGGAGCTTTACGAATACACCGGGATTGGCATTGAGGCCACCATTGTCACCGTAGAAACCGATGAAGATGGCTTTGACACCAAGAATGAGACAGCAGAGAAGATTGGCAAGCAAATCAAGGAGCTGATGGATGCCAAGGATAAGTACCTGGGTGACGGAAATAAGACCATCAGCGACAGCCTGGAAGAAAAGTATTCCGACATGCTGGAAAATGAGAGCGCCTGGGTAACGCTTTTTGAGAAAGCACTGATTGATCAGGATTTCCATGTCCTGGCGGTCATTGCCATAAATATTGAGATTAAGTTTGTTGTTTCGGCCAACCTGAACATCTCTCTGGGCATGGATTTCTGGTATGAGAATGCCAAGCGCTATGTTTACACCATCCAGGTCTTCGGAAAAAACGTCAAGAGTGATGTGATTGACCTGGTGGAGGAGCACTGGGAGTTTGAGTTCTATGTCATGGGAACTATGGGGCTTAGGGCTGGTATCCGTGCGGGTATCAGTGTGGGCTTGTTCTCTACAGAGCTGGCCAGTGTCGGATTCTCTGCCGAGGCAGGTGCCTATGTGCGTGTATGGGGCTATTTCTACTATCAGCTCAAATATACCGCATCCCAGGGCAGAACCAGCGCCTTTTCGGGAGCCCTCCTGCTGGAGTTTGGTGTCTATTTGGAGGTTAATTTCGAGGTCCAGGCCATAGGTGGTAAATTCAGCTATGAGAAAACGCTTTTTGAAAAGGAATGGCCCTTGCTCAAGGCCGGGGACCAGGACAATGTGCGCGACTTTGCATACAGCCAGAAGGAGACCCCGGAAATTAAGCTGAAGAGCTATATTACCTCGGCACGGCTGCCGGATAGTGTCTTTAACATGGCCTACCTGGATTTGAAGGAGGGTATGGAAGAGGATGAGCAGGGCAGCAGAGTCTTGTCGGTGGCCAATTACGACGCCCCGCTGGAACCGGACAGGTCTGGCCTGAGCACGGACAAGCTGGATGATGAAAAGAATTTTGTCATTGAGATAAATAATCCCGCCTTTTCCTATGATCCTGTTACCAATACCATCAGTGTTTCACCCAATGGGCAGGTTAAGCAGGAGGGTGTCATGACCATCACCTGGAAGAACAGGCCCTTGGAATTCAGCTCGCTGCCTATCCGTCGCACCATAACCCTCTATTGGGATAATCTGAAGGATGGTTATATCATTGCGCCCTTCACCAACGGCGGCAGCTATGTGCCTGTCATTCTTGGCAAGTACGAGGAGGATGTAACAGCCCCAGAGGATCCCACCAAGCTTGGGTATCATTTTGGCGGCTGGTTCAGTGACGAGAGCCTGACCAAGCCCTATTCTTTCCCCAAGACCATGCCCAATGAGGATATCAGTATTTATGCCAAGTGGATCCCTGCCACCGATACCACCTATACGGTGGAGCACTATCAGCAGAGACTTGGCTCCAGCGAGTATGATTTGGTGGACCGCGAAGCCTTCAAGGGTACCACCGACAGTACCGTCACACCGCTCATCAAGTTCTACTCCGGCTTTAAAACGCCGACTCAGGAAGCCCTGGTGATTAAACCCGACGGCTCATCAGTCCTGCGCTATTACTATGAACGCCAGACCCATACTGTCACCTTTAACCCCGGCGATGTAGGCGGAGAACCCGTAGTGATTCGTCTGAAATACGGTTCAACCATCTCAGCACCTCAATTTGCCGCCAAGGGCTATATCTTCAGGGGCTGGGACAAGACCGTCGCAACCTATATGGGTGATCAGGACTTGACCTATACGGCCCAATGGGATACGGAGCCTACGGCTGAATACCGCGTTGAATACTATGTCCAGCAGCCCGACGGCAAGTATATGCTGCAGGAAATTGTCTATGGTTCAGGTGCAACGGGGCATATACTGGATGCATATTCTCTGCGCAAGGATGACCAATATACCCGAACAGGCATCACCCGCTTCCGCGATGTGACTGTGGGCGGCGCAGAGGTCGAGAATATTACCATCACCAGCGACAGCAAAACCGTCATTAAGGTCAACTACCAGCGCGAGCTGTATACAGTGACCTTTAAGCCTGAGAACGGCAGTGGGGATATTGTTTATACCTTGTATGCCGGCGCAAGGATCGAGCCTCCCAAGGTAAGCCTGCCGGGCTTCTCCCTGGTTGCCTGGGAGCCTGAACCTCCTGAAATCCTGGGCACTGAGCCGCTGGAGTTTACGGCCCAATGGGCGGGCACCACTGGGACTACCTATAAGGTGAAGCATGTCCGCCAGGCCCTGGATGGCTCCTATCCAGATGATGGCGCCCTTGTAGAATATGAGGTAATAGAAGGTATTACCGGTGAAACCACCGCCGGGAAAGCCATGTCCTATGTGGGCTTTACAGCGCAGCCCTTTGAGCAGGCCAAGATTAAGTTCAACGGCTCTACCCTGGTCGAAATCCGCTATGCCAGAAGTAAGTATTCGGTTGTATGGATGGTGGATGGTGAAACCTATAAAGAAGAAGCCGTTTATTATGGCGACATCATCACAAAGTCCGTCAATCCGATAAAACCCGGCTATGAGCTTGACTATTGGATGGGCTATGCTGACAAGACCGTGATGGGGACTGCCAATAAGACCTTTGTGGCACAATGGAAGCCTTCAAACAATACAAAATATACGGTCAAGCATGTCTTTGCCGATGAGTACGGCAACTACCCCACCACGGGAGCGGGCATCATTGCTGAGACAAAATACGGCACAACCAACAAGCAGACTGCGGCGACCACCAAAAATGAAGCCGGATTTACAGCGCAAAGCGTGACTCAGGCCATTATTCAGGCTGACGGCAGTACCGAGGTGACCATTTACTATGACAGAAATACCTATACCGTTACCTGGGTGTTTGATAACCAATTCCATGATGCTTACGATGTGACCTTCGGCGCCAGCATTACAGAGCCTGAATCAGCTCCGGTAAAGACCGGATATCGTTTCGTGGGATGGAACAAGGGTTATGCTAAAATGCCGGCACAGGATCTTATCATTGAAGCAGTTTTCGAGCCCAATACCTACGAAGTTGAATTTAATATGGTTGAAGAAGGCGTTGCACCCTGGGAACCCATTACGGTTACCTATGGCCAGCCCTATGGAGACAGGCTGGATATTAAGGATGAGATAACCACAGGGGATGCGCTGCAGCTTACCCTCAAGGGATGGATGGACAGTTCCGGAAGAATGGTGGATAAGAATACCATTGTTTCGGTTGCCACAGCCCATATGCTGACGGCTGTCTGGGTCACCATCAATGAAAAGCCCTACAGGGTGGAACACTTGCTGCAGAATGTGACCGGTTCTGATTATGCCTGCGTGGAAGCAGAAACCCGCTATGGTATTGTGGGGATGATGGTCACGGCCGATGCCAATACCTATACGGGCTTTATGCATACATCCAGTGATACCGATATCATTGCCGTCGATGGAAGCACAGTGGTCAGGGCTTACTATGACCGCACGGAAAACACTGTCACCTGGATTTTTGATATTGAGGACGCCCAGGAAGAACCCCTTGTCCAAACCTATCGTTACCAGCAGCCTATAGCACAGCCGGTGGTTCCCGCCCGTGCTGGCTATAAATTCATGGGTTGGTATGATGCGCTGAATATGACGCCTCCTGCCACCATGCCTGCTGGTTTAAGTCTTGACTATACCGCCCAGTGGACTTTTGACAGCTATACGGTCAGCTTTGTTGCCAACGGCGGAAGTGCTCATCCGGAATCCATCACGGTCACCTATCAGGGGCAATACCCTGTTCTCGAGGAAATCAGCAGGACCGGATATGTGTTTGACGGCTGGTACACGGCAGCCGTGGGTGGTGACTTGATAGCACAGGGGGATGTGGTGGAAATCACCCATGACATCACTCTGTACGCCCACTGGACACCCATGACCTATCAGGTCAGCTTTGACCTCAATGGTCTGGATGCCGTTGCTCCGGAAAGCATTACGGTATGTTATGGCGAAACCTTTGAGAATCTTCCCGGGGAACCCGGAACAAAAACCGGCTATGCCTTTGACGGCTGGTATACGGCACCCATTGGTGGTGATAAGATTACCCCTGAGACGACAGTAAATGTTACAAGGGATATCACCTTATACGCCCGGATGGTACCTCATACCTACACGGTGCGGTTCAATGGCAACGGTGGCAGCGGGACCATGGTGCCTCAGCTCTTTACCTATGATCAGGGGCAGGTGCTGTCGATCAATGCATTTATCCGGCCCGGTCATACCTTCATAGGCTGGAATACACAGCCTGATGGAGAAGGTACTGCCTTCCAAAACACCGAGTATATCAGGAACCTGACCGCTGCACAGGGCAAGGAGATTAATCTCTATGCCCAATGGGAGATTAATGTCTATACCATCACCTTTAACAGTGACGGCGGTACGGTTGTTGAGGCCATTACTGAGCCATACAATACCATTATTCAAAAACCCGAGGATCCCTATAAGTATGGTTATTATCTGGCAGCCTGGATGAGCGGTGCAAATCCGGTCAGCTTCCCTCTGGAGATTAAGGAAAACCTTAACCTGACAGCGCGCTGGCTGCCCGAGGAATATGCCATCACCTATGAAAACATGGATGGTGTTGAAAACAGCAATCCCGCATTCTACACCATTGAGAGCAATTCCATCATACTGGAGGAACCCGGTTCAAAACCCGGATATACCTTTATGGGCTGGTACACTGATGCATCACTCTCCGAGGAGAGCCGGGTCAGCGGTATTGCCATCTCCTGGGGAAGCACGGGGGTAAGAACCTTCTATGCAAGCTGGAAGGCCAACACTTACGGGGTCAATTTTGATGATGGTACACAATCCAATAATGTCAATGGCAGAATGTCATCACAGACCTTTGTCTATGATGTGGAGCAGCCTTTGAAGACTAATGAGTTTGCTATCCCAGGATACAACTTTATTGGCTGGGGACTTGCACCCAACAGTGCGGTGGTTTATACCGACGGTGAGGTTGTAAAGAATCTGACCACTTCGGGCAGCATCACCCTGTATGCCCAGTGGGAGCTCATTGGCTATAATATTTCCTATACCTTGGGCTCGGGTGCGTCAGGTGCCAATAATCCGACCTCCTATACCATTGAGACCGCAGAAATTGTTCTGAAGGAGCCTTCGGGCATTAGGGAGGGCTATCGATTCTTAGGCTGGTACAGCGGTGACACGAAGGTTACATCCATCCCAAAGGGCAGCATGGGCAATGTGGAGCTCAAGGCCAAGTGGGAACACGGTGGTACATTCACGCTGTCTGTGAAATCAGAAACAGCCAATGGTAATGCCAAGGATGTCACCTTTACCGTGAAACGTACCATTCCCAGTGATGCCACTGTTACTGCAGACATCCAATATGTTTACTACCGCACGGTCAATGGCACAGCCATAGGCGGTACGGCATCACCCATCCACTTCAGCCATGTGGGCGGGGAAGATATCTTCCTGACCTTTGGTCCCAATGATACCAGCAAGACCTTTACCGTCAGAAATGAGCGTGCATTCACGGGCAATGACGATATTGTCAACAGCTTTACCACCGGAGTGAACCGCTATTATGATGTGGAGCTTTATAAGGTGGTCAGTGTGTCCAGTATCTGTACAGGCGCTTTGGGCACGACCAGGAAGATTACACGAACCATAACCCAGGGAGCCAATTACACGGTGACCAGGGAGCTCCAGACACAGTATTACTCTTATGAGTTGTCGACCGAAAACTTTAAGGTCACTGACGCTGGGTTTAGCAAGAATAAGAACTTTACCATAACCGCCGGTCTGTTTGGCTTGGCTTCGGGCAAAAAAGAGGCGTTGGAGCAATATAACAAGGCTATCGGAAATAAATTCGGCTTGTGGTTTGCTGCAAGTGTTTATGAAGATGATGATGGATACCAGCATGCCAAGCTGACCAGCCTGTCCAATAGCAACAACTATATCCAGTGGAATTTTGAGATTGAAAAGGGCAAGAGAACGGGTAACTGGTTTTCGCTCTTATTACCCAAGATTGTATCTGATACGGACATAACCGTTACTGATTACGCCGTCAAGGGGCTAAACCATCTGGCCTATAGTGGCTGGTACACTGTTGAAGTGAACGTGGGCGAGAGGTATAAGCTGGAGTTTGATGCGTCCGGAACCGGAGGGGATGATTGGCATATTCCCTATCTTGCAACCTATATGGCAGTCGTTGACAGTGCTAATCCCACTGTCAAACGCATTGCGCCAATGGCTTATGGTAAATACAAGAGTGGAGAGACTGTGACCATCGCCGTTGAGTTCAATGAGGTTATCGGTACCGCCAGCGGTGTGACCATGGGCAAGATTAGTTCCATTCCTGTAGAAAGCTGGACCTATGTAGACGGAGCGGGCACCAATGTCCTTTTGTTCAGGGGCAAATTAACCAGTGACCTTACAGTGACACCGGATATGAACATGACCCTGACCGGTACCAAGCCTGCCGTAAATGGTACCATCAAGGATCTGGCGCACTAATGGACAAAACTTATTAATAAAATCATGGGGACGCCGTTTTCGGCGTCCCCATGCCAAAGGATGGTCCTATGAAGAGAGTGTCATGTGTCATAATCTGCATTATTCTTTTATTAGCGCAGTTTTCCGTGGCCACAGCGGCTGAGGCGCCCCAGCCCATTCGGGTGGCTTTGATTGATACTGGTATTTCGCCGCTGGCTATTGACCCTGAACACATCGGGGAAGGAAAGAACTATGCGTTACCCGACCGCGATACTGCCGATGTTCTGGGCCATGGAACGGCTCTGGCGGGATTAATTCTGGACACTGCACCCGATGCCATACTGATACCCCTTGTCTATAGCACCAGAACGACTGGCGGCAAGAGTGTTCAGTGCAATGTAAAGACCATTGCGCAGATTATCCGCGATGCCGTAGACGTTTATGACTGCCGGGTTATTAATATCAGCGCAGGGATCACCCAGGATGTTCCTGCCCTTCGGGATGCCATTAATTACGCCGAGGAACAGGGGGTAGTGGTTGTGGCCGCGGTGGGCAACACCCATCGAACCACGCCAAAGCTCAGCTATTATCCGGCCTGTTATGATACCGTGATTGGTGTGGGTGCCTTGCGCAGGGACGGAAAGGTGGCTTCCTTTTCCCAACGCCATGGCGTATCCCTGGTGGCTCCGGGTGATGCCGTAAAGGTCAGGGATCTTCAGGGACGGACCACAACTGCTTCGGGCACATCCTATGCCGCTGCCCAGGTGACGGGTGCTGTAGCAGCTTTGCTGGCAAAGTCTCCTGACCTGACCCCTGCCCAGGTGCGTGAGCATCTGTTTAAAAATGCAGTGGATCTGGGACAGGCCGGATTTGATGCCGACAGCGGCTATGGCGCACTGCGGATGAAATAGTAATTTTAATTTCGCCCCCACTCACCCTCGATGTGGTTTTATCAAAAAAACCTGTCGGGGTTTTTTTCGCTTTATCCAGAGGGGAGATCCACCGGATGAACACAAGGCAACAGGAACTTTCAATGAGCAAAAATATTATTATAGCCTATTGACAAGTAAACTTGGCAATACTATACTGGAGATGTCAATAAAACTTGGCAAATGTATAATAAAACTTGTCGGAGGTAGGATGATGAATAAAGAAGAGATTTTAGCAAGAAGCAGGCGGGAAAATAAGGACGAGCGGGAGATCATGGTACTTATCAGATTCATAATGGGGTATTGACCATGAAGGAAGAACTGGTACTCAAGAATCGCCTCAAGGTGGCTCGTGCTGAAAAGAATCTCTCCCAGGGTGAACTGGCGGAAATGGTGGGGGTTTCCCGACAGACCATCAGCTCCATTGAAACAGGCCAATTTAATCCTACCGCAAAGCTGGCGCTGATTCTCTGTATCGCATTGGACAAAAAGTTTGAAGACCTGTTTTACTTTGGTGAATAGCTTGTGGCTCTTGGATAATAAAAAGCATCGCTGGATGGCGATGCTTGTGCGTTTAGCCCTTGCATATTATAATGATGATATAGTATAGAGAAAAAGAGCACATCATATCAGGTTTAGGGATAAATGGGTATAATAAGAGTTTGTGAGGATGGTTCTCATGCGAATCAAAAGCTTTGCTGCCCTATGCCTGATCCTTTCCCTTCTTTTTGCTCTGACACCGACTGTGTCGGCACAGGCTGCCAAATCGTCCCTTGCCGCCCCTGAAAAAGTGACTGTTAAGGTAGATGGAACACGGTTTAATGTAAGCTGGCAGAATCCAGCCAGTGTTATTGCGTTTGCCCAATCCGTCTATGATAACTATGAAGGCTGGGTCATGTTCCTTGTGGACTGGAGGGTTAATGGCGGGGCCTGGCATTATGAACATGCCGTTACCGAGGGTGTAGACATCTTTGACTACCATGAGGGTCAACATAATTTTATGGGCCAACTGATATATACTAATGGTGTGTATATCTCCCAGACAACTCTCGATAAGCTATTTGTGAGTATTCCCTATCATGTTTCCATAAACGACTGGCTCAAAGAGAACAAACTGGAAATCAGAATTAACTATGTGTATCAATACTGGAACCAGGAACAGTACAGCTATGTGAATGAATTCTCAGCGTATTCCGATATCGTATCCTTGGGGGTGCAAAACCCAGGAAGCGGAAATTCGGCACCATTAACCGATGGTAACAGCTTGCCCAATCCACCGTCCTCTCTTGGAAGTGTTCAGGATCTGTCGGTGGTTATAGAGGATGAGGAGCTGACCTTGCGCTGGAAACAGCCTGAGGATATAAAGACATTGTCGGACATGGAATTCTTTAATGTCTATGCCATTATTGACTTTAAAATCAATGACGGTGATTGGCATGACGGCTATAGAGGCTTTTCGGAGTACCCATATATCGGTCTCACGCGCTCAACCCTGTATCTTGATGAGAATGGCTATGCCAACGAATACATATCCCGGAATACCCTTGGCGTACCTTTCGGACGGAAGTATTCGGCGTGGCTTTCTGAGAATACTGTTTACTTCAGAATTCGCTTTGTCCTGCGATACATGGATGCTGCAGATGACTACAAAGCTAAGGAAATGATTTCGCCCTATTCCAATACAGTGGCCATTGGTCGTAATGCCAAGAGCTTCAAACCCTCGTCCACCCTGTATGAAAACGCAAGCTCGTGGGCTATTCCCGAGCTTAATAGGGCGGCTCAATACGGCTTTATCACATCAAGCATCAGTGCCAGGATGAATGCACCCATTACCCGACAAGAGATCTGTGAGGTCATTATACGCATGTATGAACGCGTTAAAGGTGTTGTAGATATTTCAGACTTGAACGCGGTGTTTAGTGATACCACCAATGCTGATATTCTTAAGGCCTACAAGCTGGGGATCGTCAACGGGATTGGCAATGGGAAATTTGCGCCCAATGATTTGACAAACCGGGAGCAGGTTGCCGCCATGATGCATCGTGCAGTTAAGGCCTTGAAGCCAGATGTTGCAGAAAGCGTCACCAGGGCTGAAAGATTTGCGGATGAAAGCCTCATCTCAGGCTGGGCCCTGGAATCAGTAAGGTTCATGAATAGAAATGGGATCATTAAGGGCAATGACAGGGGCTTTGTAGACCCCAAGGGCACCACCACCAGAGAGCAGGCCGTGCTCATTGTCCTCAGAACCTTTGAACAGTTTGGACAATAGACCAGGAACATCAATAAAAATTTATTGTAACACGATAAATTTTTATTGAAATTTCTTCCCTCCCGTGATATATTCATTGCAGAAATAGTCAGTGATATAACATAGGGAGGTTTTTCTATGACATCCAGGAATCTGGGGAATCTCATACGTATTTCAGTCATTGCCGTCGCTATAAGCGGTCTCTTTCTTTGCTTCTATGTCATACCCATCTGGGGGCGGAGTATCATCAGCGCCAATCCGGAATTTACCCATTGGTTTTTACCTTGGCTCATCTTTACCTGGGTGGTGGCGCTGCCGTGCTTTGCTGTGCTCATTTATATCTGGAAGGTGTCGGGGGCGGTCATTCAAGAAACAGTGTTCACCGACATAACAGCCAAGTGGGTCAGGATGGGTGCGATTTTGCTTATGGCTGATGCAGCCCTGGTGTTCCTGGGCAATGTGGTCCTGTTCATGCTGAACATGAATCATCCCGGTCTGGTGCTTGTGTGCATCCTCGGAGATATCTTTGTTGTGGCCCTCGCCCTTTTAGCCGCCGTGCTATCCCGCTATATTACCAAGGCCGCTGTTCTGCAGGAGGAAAGTGAGGGAACGCTATGATCATCATCAATGTGGATGTGATGCTGGCAAAGCGCAAAATGAGCGTGACCGAGCTGGCGGAGAAGGTCGGCTTCACCATGGCCAATGTTTCCATGATTAAGACGGGTAAAGTAAAAGCCCTTAAGCTATCTACCCTGGATAAGCTCTGTGAGGCTCTGGACTGCCAGCCCGGAGATATTCTGGAGTATCGGAAAGAGCCATGATCCGCCTTCTTATGATTCAGCCCGAGAATCGCGAGATCAACCGATTTCGGCGCGCTCAATTCAATAATTTTTCACAGATAACTATTCCTTATCTGGCGGCCTTCGTTGACGAGCAATACTATCACCTGACCTTGGTGGATGAGTATTGCCAACGCATCCCCTATGGCAAGGATTTTGATTTGGTGGCCATTACCGTCAATACACCCAATGCGCCCCATTGCTATGAAATAAGCGCCAGATTCAGACGCAAGGGGGTTAAGGTCGTCATGGGCGGCCCCCATGCAACCCTTCTGCCCGGGGAGGTTAAGGACCATTGCGATTATCTGGTGATTGGGGAAGCAGAGAAGACCTGGCCTCAATTCCTGGAGGATTTTCGAAAGGGGCTGCCCAAAGATGTTTACCAGTCCGAGAACCCATTCGAGCTGGCCCGTTTGCCTTCTCCACGCTGGGATTTGCTCAAGCGCCGGCCTATGATGAAGGGAGCGGTGTTTGCCACCCGGGGCTGTCCCTACCAATGCCGATACTGCAACCTCAAGCAGATATATCATGACAGCTTCCGTGTGCGTCCTGTGGAAGAAGTGATGGAAGAAATACAGCGTATGCCCTCACGATTCTTTGTTTTTTGGGACGACAATCTCTTTGCCGATGCGCATTACGCCAAGGCTTTACTTAAGGCGCTTATACCCCTTAAGCGGCGGTGGGCAGCCCAGGTGTCCCTGCGTGATTGCCGGGATGAGGTGCTTCTCTCCCTGGCCCGGAAAGCCGGATGTTTGTACCTGTTCATAGGCCTGGAATCCTTTTCAGAGGCCTCGCTTAAGGATGCCGGAAAAGGCATAAACCGGGTGGAGGATTATAAGGCAATCATTGACCGTATCCACCAACATGGGATAATGGTTCAGGCAGGAATTGTTTTCGGCTTTGACAGCGACACCCGAGATGTTTTCGATGAAACCCTCAAAGCCTGTGAAGCCCTTGGTATTGACGGCGCTACAGTAAGTGTATTGACGCCCTTTCCCGGTACCCCCATTTACCAGCAATTTAAGAAAGAGGGCAGACTCCTCAGCGAGGACTGGAGCATGTATAACAGCAAGACACAGGTGGCTTTTCAACCTAAGCAGATGACGCCCCGGGAGCTGTTTGACGGATACATGCGATTCCGGCGAGGCTTCTTTTCCCTGGGCTCATTTATCCGAAGAATGAAAGTTTCCAGAACCAATATTCTGATCAATTTCATCATTAATCTTGGCTATCGGTTGGGGATTGGCAGAATCTAAGACAGGGCACACTTCAATCAATACACCCTTCCCATATCCTTTCTGATGCAGTGAACAACTTCATAAAGGATCCCTTGGTCCTTTGTTATCCGATAAACAGCATATAACAGTTGACAACAGTTATGTGCTGTTATATACTGTTTGTGAGGAGGTATGATATGCATATTATACTCAACAACTCTTCCATGGTGCCCATTTATGAGCAGCTCATGGAACAAATAAAGAATGGGATCCTCACCGGAAAGCTCAGTGCCAATGAGGCCCTTCCTTCGGTGCGAACCCTTTCCAGTGAACTGAAGATCAGCGCGCTGACTGTGAAAAAGGCCTATGATTGTCTCGAAGAAGAGGGTTTTGTTATCACTGTCCATGGCAAGGGGACCTTTGTTGCGCCTACCGACAGGCAGCTCGCTCTTGAAGCGAGAAAAAAGGCCGTGGAGGATGATTTTTTCAATGCCATCCAAAAGGCCAGAGCAGTAGGAATGAGCAATGAGGAGATCCGGGAGATTGTGAACATTATGTTGGAGGATTGATTATGGTTTCAGCCAAGAACCTGGTAAAGCGATATGGGGATTTTACCCTGAACATATCCATGGAAATTCCAAAGGGCAGAGTGACCGGTCTTGTGGGTAAGAACGGTGCGGGGAAAAGCACGACCATTAAGCTCATATTAGGACTTATTAAACCCCATGAGGGCCAAATCACTGTTTTCGGAAAGGATGCCCACAAGCTTGAAAGCAAGGATAAGGAGCAAATCGGTGTGGCCCTTTCAGACTCTGGATTCAGTAATTATTTAAACACGGAGGACATAATACAGATCCTTAAAAGAATGTATCATGCCTTTGATGAGGCAGCCTTCAGAAAAAACTGCGGGGACCTTGGGCTGCCGCTGGACAAGCGACTGAAGGATTTCTCAACGGGTATGAAGGCCAAGATCCGCGTGTTGGTGGCTTTAAGCCATGGGGCCAGGCTGCTTATTCTGGACGAGCCCACAGCGGGCCTGGATGTGGAGGCGCGCAATGAAATTCTGGATATGATACGCGCCTATCTTGCGGAGGATGAGGAGCGGTCCATCCTTATTACATCCCATATTTCTTCGGATCTGGAGGGCTTGTGCGATGATATTTACCTGATCCACGATGGGAAAATCATCTTGCATGAGGATACCGACAAAATCCTGGGCAATTACGCCCTTCTTAAGGTGGATGACGCCCTTTACGCGAGAATGGATAAGCGCTACTTGCTGTCCACAAAGCGGGAAAGCTATGGTCTGGCCTGTTTTACCAATGAAAAGCAATACTATGTTGAGAATTATCCGGGGATTGTGGTGGAAAACGGCAGAATCGATGATCTTATTCTAATGCTGACAGGAGGTAAACGATAATGGCAGGTCTATTCGTTAAGGATTTGCGTCTGCTCATGCAGAGAAAACAGTCTATTATTCTCTTTCTCGGCATTGCCCTTATCATGGGCTTTACTATGGATGGCAGCTTTATTATGGGATATTTGCCCCTTCTGTTTGCTGTCCTGTCCATAGGCACCATTAGCTTTGACGAGGCCGACAATGGCTATCCCTTCTTAATGTCGCTTCCCATTAAGCGCAGCGACTATGTCAAGGCCAAGTATATCTTCTGCTTTCTTGGTGCGCTATGCGGTTGGGTCATGGCGATTGTAATCTACTTTATCGCCAACAGGACCAGAGGCGTAACCCTGTCCATGGGCGAAGAGTTAATGACCGCGGCCATGTTTATTCCGCTGCTCATCATCGTTTGTTCCATACTCATAGCCCTTCAGTTAAAATTTGGTGCTGAAAAAAGCCGCATTATTCTGTTGATGATCTACGGTATCTTTGCCGTATTGGCCGTTTTGGGCAGTAATTTGCTGAAAAATACGGATCCTGAAAAAATGGCTTGGATTAAAAACCTGGATCAGGTCTCGGGAGGCACTTTTGTTGCCGCGGCCTTTCTATTATCCATTATAACCTTTGTCATATGCTATCTGTGGAGTGTGTCCTTCATGAATAAGAAGGAATACTAAAAAGCCGCCGGGCTATGCTATGATAGAAGCTAAAGTATAAGAACCCACAGGTGAGCAACCATGAAGGAATACCATGCCCTTGTCAGCCGGCAGCGACAGTTTTTTCAAACGGGCAAAACCAAGGATATAGAATTTCGCATTACTGCCCTGCACAAGCTGAGAGATGCCATTAGAAGTCATGAACAAAGGATTATTGAAGCCCTTAAAACAGATCTGAACAAGTCGGAGTTTGAAGCCTACTCCACAGAAATCGGTTATGTTCTGGAGGAGATAGGCTTTACTTTACGGCATCTTCGTGCCTGGGTCAGGCCCAGACGCGTGAAAACACCCCTGACCCATATCGGTTCAAGAAGTTATATCTATTCAGAGCCCTATGGGGTGGCCCTGATTATCGCCCCTTGGAATTACCCGTTCCAGCTCCTGATGGCCCCGCTGGTTGGCGCCATTGCAGCGGGGAATTGTGCTGTGCTTAAGCCCTCAGAGCTGACCCCGAGAACTGCGGAGGTCTTGGAGCGGTTTATCAGAGAACTGTACCCCGAGGAGCATATCGCTGTGGTCCAGGGGGATGCGGAGGTAAGTCAAGCACTTCTCAAGGAGCAGTATGACACCATCTTTTTCACCGGCAGCGTAGCGGTGGGCAGGTTTGTCATGGAGGCTGCCGCAAAGCATTCGACCCCCGTTATCCTGGAGCTTGGCGGGAAAAGTCCCTGTATTGTTCATGAGGATGCCAATCTTAAGATTGCCTGCAAGCGTATTGCCTGGGAAAAGTTTATCAATGCGGGACAGACCTGTGTGGCCCCTGACTATGTCTATGTTCACAAAAACATCCGGGAGGGCTTTCTCAACGGTCTAAAGGAAGCCATTAAGGAGCTCTATGGGGAGCATCCCATTCATAATCCCAACTATACCCATATTGTCAGTCCACGGCACTTTGACCGACTCCACAGCTTTTTGGATGACGGCGAGGTTTATCTGGGCGGAGCCAATAACAGAGAAAACCTGGTGATTGAGCCTACCGTTTTAACCCATATTACCTGGGAGCATGCGGTGATGCAGGAGGAGATTTTCGGCCCCATCCTTCCCGTTCTGGATTATGAGGATTTGGACCAGGTCCTTGAAGGCATACAGCATCACCCCAATCCACTGTCCCTGTACCTGTTTACTGAAAGCAAGGCCACAGAAAAGAAAGTAATCCAGGCTGTTTCCTTTGGCGGCGGCTGCATTAATGATACCATCTATCATCTGGTGTCGCCCTACCTGCCATTTGGGGGCGTGGGCAGCAGCGGCATGGGTGCCTATCACGGCAAGGGCAGCTTTGATGCTTTTTCTCATAAGAAGAGCGTCCTTAAGCAAACAAGCCGCTTTGATATTCCGCTGAGATACCCCAATGTGAAAAACGGTTTGAAATGGATAAGGTACTTTTTAAGGTAAGGCAGCAACAGTTTTTACCACGTCCTTAACTGGGTAAATATCTTACAGTTATGTTTTTTTGTATGCTCAGTAAAGTTTATTTTAAGCTGTTAGAAAGGAACCGGAGGGTGTACTGATGGGAGACAACAAGTATAGGTGGGTGGACTTCTATACCGAGTTTGCCCAAAAGCTTCTTGCCTATAAACTGGATCGAAGGGCTCTTATTGAAAAAGTAAAGCTCATTTATAGCATCACGGGTTTGAATATGCCCACATTGGAAAAAGATAATCGTCTTGTTGATATTGATCCGTTTACTGTCTTTGGCCTGTTCAACAAAAGTTCTATGAAGGCAGAAAAACGCATCAAAATCCTATCTGCCATTGCGGAGTTGTTCGATATTCGGGTAGAGGTTCCCGTTACCTTTGACAGCATCCCGCTGCTTAATAATCAGAATGCCACATTCTATTGGTTTATTGGATACAGGGCAGAGCACGATATTGATGATTTGTGGAACTTATTCGAGTCAGCACTGAAGTATGCCCATGATCCATCCTATGAAAATCGTCAGAGTCTATCCAAGCATTTCGATGTAGCCATAAATATTAAGGGTAATGCTAATAGCAAGATTACCATGGCCCTTTATTGGATTGCGCCCCATGCCTTTCTTAATCTGGATCAGCGTAATACATGGTATATCTATGAATCTGGAAAGCTCCCGGAGGATTTTGTTGCAACACTGCCTGTTTTTGAGGGCAAAATTCCGGCTTATAAGTATTTCGATATCGTTGAAAAGCTCCATGCCTTTCTCAATAGCCAACAAAGCAGCATAAAGAGCTTTATGGAACTATCCTTCGAGGCTTGGAGATACTCGGAAGAAATTAATCAGATGAAAAAGTCCCAGACGACTCAGAGCCAGCGCGATGACAAGGGCACTGCGCTCGCTGACGAAGATGTGGATACCGTGCATTATTGGCTTTATGCACCGGGTGATGGTGCGTATAAATGGGATGAGTTTTATGAAAAAGGCATTTTGGGTATCGGTTGGCATGAGATAGGGGACTTAAGGCAGTATGCCACTAAGGATGATATGAAAATGGCCATGAAGGAAAGGATCGATCCATCTCGGCCTTTTAAGAATGCTGCACATGCTACCTGGCAGTTTCTTCACGAAATGAAACCGGGAGATATTGTGTTTGCAAAAAAGGGCATGTACCAGATTGTGGGTCGCGGTGTGGTAACCTCCGAATACTACTATGATCCGACTGTGGATGACCATTACCCCAATTTACGCAAGGTGAGATGGACTGATAAAGGCGAGTGGAGCCATCCGGGTCAGGCTGCGGTAAAGACCCTGACCGATATTACGCCCTATACGGATTATGTTGAAAAACTTACCGCCTTATTTGCAGAGAGTGAAGAGGATGTCAGGATTGAAGAGCCCGAAGCCTCCTACCCCGCCTATGATTCTGAGAGCTTTCTTGAAGAAGTGTTTATGGATGCAAAAAGCTACAAAACCTTGGTAAACCTTGTGAGAACTAAGAAGAATGTGATTCTCCAGGGTGCGCCAGGGGTGGGCAAAACCTTTGCTGCCAAGCGACTGGCTTATTCTATGATGGGACTTAAGGATCCGGAGCGGGTGCTGATGATCCAGTTCCATCAGAATTATAGCTATGAAGACTTTATTGAGGGCTTTCGCCCGGCAGCAGCCGGGAATGGCTTTGAAATCAGGAAGGGCTCCTTCTATAACTTCTGTAAAAAAGCTGCCGAAGACTTTGAGAATGAATACTTTTTTATCATTGATGAAATCAATAGGGGAAATATCAGCAAGATCTTTGGTGAGCTGTTCATGCTCATTGAGAATGATAAACGCGGTAATGCACTGCAGCTTCTTTACTCTGATGAGAAGTTCTTTGTTCCAAAGAATCTTTATATCATTGGTATGATGAACACCGCAGACCGAAGCCTGGCCTTGCTTGATTATGCCTTAAGAAGACGTTTTGCCTTCTATGAGATGAAGCCTGGCTTCCTTACCGATGGTTTCAGGGAATACCGCATGCAAAAGATGAATGAAAAATTTGACCGTCTGATCACCTGTGTGGAGAACTTGAATGATATCATAGCCGCAGATGATTCCCTGGGGGAGGGCTTCTTAATCGGACACAGCTATTTCTGCAATCTCAGTGAAATAGACGATGAGGTACTCTCCAATATCGTTGAGTACGAGTTGATTCCTTTACTTAAAGAGTATTGGTTTGACGAACCCCAGAAGGTTAAGGACTGGGCCAATAAGTTAAGGAGCGCTATACTGTGATACCCATACGGAACATTTACTATATGCTGGCCTATGCGTATCAAGCCTTACAGGAGCAAGGCTATAAGAATATTGCCACCGAAGAGTTCAATAATGCAGCGGAACTCTGTGCGACCATTCTTTTAAAAGGGGTCACAAAGCAGCTTAAGCACGGTCTTGCCCGGGAATATATACCCGAAACCGATACCCTGTCTTTTATTCGAGGCAGAATGGATATTACAGCCTCCATCAAAACACGTTCTCTGCTAAAAAGACAAATGGTGTGCGCCTATGATGATTTTTCGGTTAACTCATATATGAATCGGATTATCAAAACAACACTCCTGCTCTTACTTCGGGTGGATATATCTAAAGCGCTGAAAAAAGAGTTGCGCAAGATTTTAATATTCTTTCATGAGGTGGATGCACTGGACGTTCACAGTATTAACTGGAAACTGCAATACCACCGCAACAATCAGACCTACAGAATGCTCATATCGATATGCTATCTGGTGGTCAAGGGGCTTCTCCAGACCAATGCCAATGGTGACACAAAATTGATGGATTTTATAGATGAACAGCATATGTGCAGACTCTATGAACGGTTCATTCTGGAATATTACAGAAAAGAGCATCCTTGGCTGAAAGCCAATGCATCACAGATTTCATGGCAATTAGATGACGGCATGAATGCAATGTTTCCGGTCATGCAGACCGATATCATGCTTTCCTATCAGGAGAAGGTATTGATCATTGATGCCAAATACTATGAAAAGACCACACGCACACAATATGACGTGCAAAAGCTCCACTCTGGAAATCTTTACCAAATATTCACCTATGTCAAGAACAAGGAAGCAGAACTGCAACAGGAGCCTCATGAGGTTTCAGGCATGCTGCTCTATGCTCAGACTCAGGAAGCTGTGACTCCCAATTATACCTACCGGATGAGCGGCAATAAAATCAGTGTCCGTACATTGGACTTATATTGCGATTTTAAGCAAATAGCCGCTCAACTTGATGGTATTGCCGAGGAGTATTTTGGTGTAGGTAAAATGATATAATAGGTCCTAAAGCAAACTGGCTGGAACAGATGCCGATTCTAGGAGTGATGCCTTATAAAAAGCAACGAAAGAGTATATAAAATGAGCTTTTCAAGCGTTTACCCGCTGTATATCCAAAAAGTGGAGCGGAAAGGCCGAACCCAGGCCGAGGTGGATGAAATCATCTTTTGGCTGACTGGATATGATAAACAGGGCCTGCAGGTTCAAATTGACAGGGAGGTTGACCTGGAAACCTTTTTTCGGGAGGCCCCGCAGATGAATCCTAATGCCAATAAGATAACCGGTGTTATTTGCGGCTATCGTGTGGAGGATATCCAGGAGCCGCTGATGCAGAAAATAAGATGGCTGGATAAGCTCATTGACGAGCTGGCCAAGGGAAGGCCCATGGAGAAAATCTTAAGAAGCTGAGTGGATGCCTCGTTAACCTTTTACAGGCCGGGAGTGTATTTTTGCACTTTTCATTGGACGGATGGATTTACCCTTGCTATAATATGTTTGATGATTATGGCATGGACAGGGATTTACGGCTCCATGGCCGATGATCACCTAAAAGTAACAGTCCGTTTATCGAGGTGTCTATGAAAATCATACGTGTGCTGGCACCGGTTATCAATATACTCCCGGAAGGTGTTATACGGTTTATCGGGCATCTGGCATCCGATTATATTCTGACCAGGTATGCCAAGCTGGAGGTAGAAGGTGCCGAAGGCCTTACTGAGCGCATTGGCAAGCCCACTATCTTTATTGCCAATCATTTGAGCAATGTGGACGGCATTGTGCTTAATAAAATACTGGAGAAGAACAATGTGACCTTCATTGCAGGCAAAAAGCTGAAGGAGAATCCCTTCACATCGGTCTTCCTCAAGATTGTCAAACATATTATCATTAATCCCAATTCGGCTGACAGGAACGCTTTGAAAAAGGCCGTGGCCGTTCTTAACAGGGGAGAGTCGATCCTGATTTTCCCCGAAGGCACCAGAAGCCGGACAGGTTCCATGATACGGGGCAAAAAGGGATTCGTACTGTTGGCGCGGCTTTCCAAGGCCGATATTGTGCCCATTGCCCTTGAGGGCACCGAACAGATGCTGCCCATAAACCCCAATGATATGGGGCTTGAAACGCCTAAGCATGCCAATGTGCGCGTAAAAGTCGGACAGCCCTTTCAGCTTGAGCCTAAAAACCCGGACAGCGAGGATCCGGATCAGGAATGCGTGGACGCAGCCATGCGAAAAATTTCCCAATTGTTGAGCCCTCAATATCAGGGTGTCTATCGGATTAACCCATAGACGCGCTTCAAAATGTCCAATTTGAATAAATTCTCCTCTTAGTCGGATACTTTTTATGTAAAGAAAACCCGTAGACATTCGAGCAGAAAAAGCGACAAGATTGTCGAATCCTCGGATGGGTCTACGGTGCCGGTGCGGCTTACATAATCTCACCCAATACCAACCCCGAGGTGATTCGGTATACAAAGCAGCAGGGCCTTGTCTCCATTCCGGGCGCCATGACACCCTCCGAAATCCTCCAGGCCCATGACTGCGGCGCTGATTTTGTCAAGCTGTTTCCGGCAGCCACCCTGGGCTTGCGCTATGCCAAGGACATCATGGCACCCATCAGCCATGTGAAGCTTATTGCCACCGCCGGCATCACCGAGGAGAATTTCGGTCAGTTCCTGGACCTGGGCTTCGTGGGTGCCGGTATCAGCGGAAGACTCACCGAGAAGCGCCTGATTGAAGAGAAAAACTGGGATGAGCTGACCAAGCGGGCAGAGGCCTTTGCCCGGATTGCTCAGGGGAAATAATAAGCCCACAGCGGTTTTGGCAAAAATAGAAGAATAAATCCATGGAGAAAGGCAATACTATCCAGTAAATTATGGATTAGGAGTGTTTCAAAATGGGTGTTAAAAACGCAATGACTGCGGACTTTCTCAGATCGGCCTATGGCGGCGAGAGTGCGGCGCACATGAGGTATCTTATCTGGGGAGAAGCAGCAGAAAAGGACGGATATCCGAACATCGGGAGACTCTTTAAGGCCATTGCCTATGCCGAGCAGGTCCATGCCACCAACCATTTCAACGTTATGAAGGACTTGGTGGGGGATGCCACGGTTACAGCAGGGGCCGTCTTTGGACGTACCAATGTGGTGGAGAACCTTCAGGGCGCGATCAATGGTGAGCTCCATGAAATAGAGCAAATGTATCCCGTGTATCTGGAAACGGCTAAGTTCCAGGAAGAAAAGGATGCGCAAAGGTCCTTCCGCTATGCGCTGGAGGCTGAAAAAATCCATGCAAAAATGTTCATGGATGCCCAGGCCAGGGCCAAGGAGGGCAAGGATATCGGGGATGAAACCGTCTATATATGCCCTGTCTGCGGATTTACCGAAAGCGGTGAAACCGTGGATTCTTGCCCGGTATGCGGAGCCAAGCGCGAGCTGTTCAAGGCCTTCCCCAAATGAGCCTGGTTATATAAAAGCTTTTTGTTCAGACACAAGAAAAAATGCACCCCGGGGGGTGCATTTTTTATGCTGTTTTTATCCGGCACTCTAAGGTGGCAAATCATGGGGCAAAAACATAGAATGCAACGGTATATCTATTCACAGGAGGGCATGTGCCATGCTCTCAAACACTGAATTCGTCAAACAGTCTTTGGGCCTGCATCTGTTTTTCGCAAGAATTATGAAGGAGCACTCCTTTTTCCTCGAGGTGGGGTTTACGCCGAGGGACGCCAGCTTTACCCAGCAGGCAGACGCTTTTCGCAGGGAATTTGACAGACTCTTGGGACAAGTTGTGGAAATCTCTAATGGTGTGGTCAATCCCGAGGTCCTTCAGTCAGGGGAGGTAGTCACTCCGTATACCTTGAATGCTGAACGGGCAACCACCTACTTTACGGGCATTCAAATACCCACCCAGCTGACCCGGGCTGAATTGGGCCTGGACGGCAGCGGCAGGATACCAGCCCATGCCATGCTGGAACGGCAGGTGACAGCGCTCAATCAGCGGGCCATAAGGCTTACCACATCCCTCATTCACTTCAAGGAGAACATTCTTACCAATGTGTTGGCCTGTAAGATGTTCACTGTCAATTACCCCTTGCTCATTACCCATATCATCCGTGAAGCAGAGCTCTACCTCCAGCAACTCTTAAGGCTTCAGAGCAGGGATGCGCTGAACCTGGAGAGAAGAACCTATGAGATGGAGTTCTTCTGGAACCGGCAGATGGCCGAACATGCCAAGTTTATTCGGGGGCTGCTTGACCCATCCGAAAACGACCTGATCCAGCAGGCGAACCTTTTTGGCAATGAGTTTGACCAATTAACGGTAAAGGCCAAGGCAGCCATGGATTTGACAGCACCTCTTGACGAGGTCACAGCCCAAAGCCTGAAGGCCACTGAGGAGCTTCGGAGCTTTAAAGCCCAGGGCACCCAGGGCATACTGGAATGCAAGGTGAAGTCCATCATCATTCCTTTACTGGGGGATCATGTGCTGCGTGAAGCCAACCATTATTTACGGCTGCTCAGGATGTTTGAAAGAGGATGAGGAGATGAAAAAAGAACTGTCCCCAGAACTAAAACTGGAGGCAGTTCTTTTTTATTTCTGAATGTCCATGGAATTTTTTAACTTTAAAAAATTCCAGATCGGTCGGACAGGTTTTTGAGCCGGCCAATAAATTACCCTTATCCGATAATTATCTCTATTTTGGTTTACTCTCCTCTGAAATAGAATGGCATTGTTAAAATTAATATTTTGGAGGAATGCTTATGGTAAAAAAGTCAATCGCGTTGGTACTGATACTGACCATGCTGGCCGTTCTTATCACCGGATGCGGCCAGGCCCAGTCTACCTCGGGTTCAGGCAAGCTCGTTGGCGTAACCATGCCCACCAAGTCCCTTCAGAGATGGAACGAGGACGGCGCCAATGTTAAGGCTGCTCTTGAGAAGAAGGGCTACAGAGTTGACCTTCAGTATGCCGACAACAAACAGGATGTGCAAAATAGCCAGATCGAGAACCAGATCACCATGGGCTGCGATGTGCTCGTTATTGCATCCATTGACGGCGGCGCGCTGGGCGGCGTGCTTGAGCAGGCCAAGAAAGCC
>Ga0116192_1000498_pt1 | contig 30026 bp, 30 predicted proteins | sample AD_UKC113_MetaG_FD_89876 | JGI IMG/M metagenome (GOLD analysis project Ga0116192, IMG submission 89876) | Active sludge microbial communities of municipal wastewater-treating anaerobic digesters from Hong Kong - AD_UKC113_MetaG | ecosystem: Engineered > Bioreactor > Anaerobic > Digestate...
GCGCGGCACCGTTTTCCATGCTGACATCGAACTGCGTCTGAATCTGTGACGTCAGGGCGCTTGCACGCATATAGTTCAGTCCAAGACCTCCCCAACGCCGAAAACTACGGTCCAGGATGTGGTGCGTCATGATCGCATTCTCAAGGATGGAGGCCGGCAGACTCGCCCCCATCTTCCCACGGTCCTGAGGGACAAACGAGATGTACCTGCGCCGGGCAAGAATATCTGCATGGGTAAGGTCGAACCCCTGCACCGACAAGCTGCCGGCAGTGACGGGGGAGAGGCCCATGATAGCATTCACCAGCTCAAACTGCCCATTTCCCTCGACACCGGCCACCCCAACGATTTCTCCCGACCGCACCTCGAAACTGACATGGTCGAGCGTTTCGCGCCCATCTGCGCCCATGACGGTAAGTCCCTGCGCCACGAAGACTGGCTCGCCAGGTTCTGCCGGCGAACGTTCGGCAGCGAAGACAACGGACCTGCCGACCATCTGACGCGCAAGCTCTTCCTTGGTCAGGGCCGATGCCGGAGACGTAGCCACCACCTTCCCTTTGCGCATGACTGTCACCTGGTCACTCAGACCAAGGACCTCATCCAACCGATGCGAGATGAAGAGGATCGTGTGTCCCCTGTCTCTCAGGTGTTCCAGTTCTGAGAACAGCTGGCCTATTTCCTGTGGCGCCAGTACAGCCGTCGGTTCATCAAGAATCAGGACCGAAACGTCACGGTACAAGAGCTTCAAGATCTCGACCTTCTGGCGAGCCGCGACCGAAATGCCGCTCACGGGAGCGTCGGGGTCAAGGTTGAACTGGAACTCCTCGATCTTCCTGGCTACGCGTTCCCTCGCTGTTCGGGTGTCAAGGGTGCAGAGCCCACGCACGGGCTCAGCACCCAGGACGATATTCTGCCACACCGTGTACTCGGGAATCAGGAGAATCTCCTGGTGCACCATCCCGATACCTGCTGCGATGGCCTCCCGAGGGTTCCGAAAGTCGACGTGTTCCCCCCTCAGGAGGATGTCCCCGCGGTCACGACGCTCCAGACCGTAAAGAACCTTCATGAGGGTGGTCTTGCCGGCGCCGTTTTCCCCCACCAGGGCGTGAATCTCGCCGAACCGGAACGCCACCGAAACGTCCGACAGTGCCACCGTTGCCGGTGGGAAAACTTTTGAAATGTGCTGCAGGTCGATCAGGGCGCCGTCCATTACGCTCACTGCTGATACTTGGGGACCTCGAGCGTACCGTCGATAATCTCCTTCCGGACTTCACTGATGCGGTCAAGAATGGTCTGAGGCAAGACCTGTACCTGCGCCTCTGTTACCAGGTCCACGGTTCCCGTCTTGAGACCATAGCGGATGACTTGTCCGGGCTGATAGGTCCCGTCCTTGATTGTCTTGTACACTTCTTCGATCGTCTTGCCCACGTCCTTGATATCCGAGGCAATCACGTGGCCGGGTTCGATGTCGTTCTGATTCGTGTCAACACCAATAGCGTACAGGTCACGTTCCTTGGCTGCCTGCAGTACGCCGAGCCCGGTTGCAGCAGCGACCTGGAAGACGACGTCGCACTTCTTGTCGTACAGGCTCAAAGCTGCCTGTTTGCCCTTGGTCGGGTCATCCCAGATGCCGGCAAGCACGACACGTTCCACCTTGATGTCCTTGTCCACGTAGTGGACACCATCCTCATAGGCACGCACGAACGCCATGACCACAGGATCATCGGCGGCAGCGACAACACCCACGATCTTGTCCGGGTTGATATTCTTGATGCTGGTGTCGGTAGTCGTGAGGCCTGCGCAGACGCCCGCGAGGAACGCGCTCTCCTCTTCGACATACTTGACCGATGTGATGGTATTCTTGCTGTTCTGCACGATCGTATCGATGTTGACAAAGATCTTGTCGGGATACTTGTCCGCCATGGCCTTCAGGTTGTCCTCGAACGCGTACGAGATGACGAAAATCACGTCACTGTACTGGGTTGCAGCCTCCAGTCCTGGTTCGTACTTGCCGGCATCGAAGTTGCATTCAATCGTCCTCGTCTCCACACCGTACTGACTCTTGAGGGCGTCGATCCCTTTCTGGCCCGAATCGTAGAAAGCATTGTCCCCGAGAGCGCCGTTGATGAGATACACGACTTTGTTCGTCTGAGGACCCGACGTGGTGGGTTTGCAGCCACCAACCGAAACAACAACCAGCATCACGACGAGCATCGTTCGCAAGATTCTCTTCACGTCTGTTCCTCCCCTTTCTGGTCCATGATTGTGCTTCCTGAAACCGATAGTACACCACTTGACCGGGAGCCCAGGAACCGGGCAACCTCTGCTCCATCCGGCATAGACTGTTGGGCCCCGCGACGCGTGACTGTCAAGGCACCGGCTGCCACTGCGCGCATGACTGCCTCGTCCTCGCCCAGCCCCTGATCGACGGATGCAGCAAGGGCTCCCTGGAACGAGTCTCCTGCGGCAGTCGTGTCAACAGCAGTCACCGCAAACGCTGGCACCACAGTGAATTCCCCCGCGTGAAACAGCACGATGCCATCTGCTCCACGCTTTACGATCACTGTCCGTGCGCCCATATCTGCGAGTCGCCGGGCCGCGTCCTTAAGATCGTCGGTCCCGCCCAGATTCTGTGCCTCACGTTCGTTCGGCGTCAGATAGTCGATATCGTCAAACACGTGAGAACCCAGTGCTACACTCTGCCACGGCGACGGGTCGAGAAGAACAGTCGCGCCTCCAGCATGAGCAATCCGCGCTGCTTCCCTCACCGCTGAGAATGGAACCTCGCACTGCATCATGACGACGGTGCCGGGGGCCACGAGGCTCTGCAGAGTCGCGACCTCCGACCGCCCTACCTCTCCATTGGCTCCCGGTACGACCACGATGCGATTCGCGCCACCCGGCTCGACAAGAATACATGCAACACCGGTGGGCGCGGCAGGGTCCACGGCCACGCCTCGGACCTCTACACCATACCGCGCCAGGCCGCCGACGGCCTGCTGCCCGAACGAGTCCTCGCCAACTCTCCCGACCATGGCCGTCTGCGCACCCATCCGTGCGGACTGAACCGCCTGGTTTGCCCCCTTGCCCCCTGGATTGACCAGCCATCCCGTTGCAACAAGTGTTTCGCCTTCCAATGGCAGTCGGTCGCACAGGACAACGAGATCCATATTGATGCTGCCGAACGAGATGACCATGTCAGACGGCCCGATTCCAGGTCCTACCGGCAGCCGACGGTCGTGGACCCGTGGAAGCTCTCACAACGAGTTCCGTAGAGAACATTGTCGGTGCGGGAACCGTATGGTACTCCCTCATGTGGACAATGGCCTTGACAGCCTGTCTGCCCATGGTGTACGTTGGTTGTCGGACTGTCGTCAGTGCAGGAGAAAGCAGCTTCGAGAACGCAATGTCATCGAAGCCGGTGACCGAGACACCGTCGGGAACTGACACACCCGTCTCCTGCAGACGGGACAAGGCGCCGAACGCACACAGGTCGTTGGCACAGACGATGCCCGTTGCTCCATCCATCAACGGCTCAGCCTCCTTCATGGCCGCGTACCCATCATCAATCCCAAACCCTGCACGCACTACTGCAAAATCCATTGCATGAGCTCGGCACTGGTCGGTAAAACCCTTCAGTCGGTCATCAGCAGTTGAAATTCGCGCTGGCCCGGACAAGTACATGAGACGACGGTGGCCAAGCTCGGCCAGGTGGTCAACCACAGCTCTGCTTCCGCCATAGTTGTCCGCCGTCACCTGCACGAACCGCGAACCGGAGAGCGTTCTGTCCATCACTACGACGGGTAGGTCGTTGGCAAGGTCCGTAACGTATGTGTCGCTTCGTGACGCACTCGCCACAATGATTCCGACTACATTCAGATCTCGAAGCGAGCGGAGGTACTGTTTTTCTTTGGAAAGGCGACCATCACTGTTGCACATAATCAGACTCAGACCAGCCCTTCTCGCCTCGTCTTCAGCTCCTCTCACAATGGCAGGAAAAAACGGGTTAGTGATGTCCGGCACCACGAGGCCAACGAAGTCGGACTGACCTTTCACCATTGCACGCGCAATCGGATTCGGCTTGTAGTCGAGCTCCTTCGCCATCGCGAGAATTCGTTCACGCAGTTCCGGCCGAACCAGTTCTGGCTTCGAGAACGCCCGCGACACCGTACTTGTCGAAATGCCCAGCCTTCGCGCGATCTCTTTCACGGCTATTCCACCTTCGGCAGCCAGATGCCCGTCTGGTTCTGGTACTTCCCCTTCTTGTCACGGTACGATACCGCGCACGAATCATCGGAGCTCACGAACACGACCTGAGCAATGCCTTCGTTCGCATATACCTTGACCGGCAGCGGCGTAGTATTGCTGATTTCAATCGTGACGTACCCCTCCCACTCGGGCTCAAGCGGTGTAACGTTCACGATGATTCCTGCGCGGGCGTAGGTACTCTTGCCGATGACAAGGCACAGGACATCGCGGGGAATCCTGAAGTACTCGAAACTTCGGGCCAGAGCGAAAGAATTTGGCGGAATGATGCATGAGGCCCCCTTGAGGTCGACAAAACTTTCTTCCGGAAACCCCTTGGGATCGACAACCGTGCTGAACACATTTGTGAACACCTTGAACTCGTCGGCGACCCGCATGTCGTAGCCGTACGACGAAAGCCCATATGAAACGACTCCCTTCGGACATGCAGATGCAAATGGTTCAATCATTCCTTGGAGAGCTTGTTGTTCAATCCACCTGTCAGACTTTACCCCCATCTTTCACCCCACTTCTCCTGTATCGCCTGCAAACGCTACCATTCTCGTCCCACGCATGGTTGCGTCAAGCAGGCTCCCTCTTGCAGGCGCCAGCGACTATGATCACTCGTCGTAGGTGTCCGGAAGGTCGTTCTCGAACAGGACTGTATCGCCGGGACGCACTATCGTTCCGATGAGGTGTGTCACCTCATCCAGCGAGCGCACGCTCACAATTGCCTCTACTGGAAAACCTGCCGCTGTCAGACCATCGCGCAGCGGCTGCGTGTGCCTGGCCCCCACCAGGACAACCAGGTCTGCAGCCTTGGCGGCCTGCATCCCGGCCTGTCGGTTTGCCGCTTCCTCGAGCGGCCCCAGCGAGACCAGACCAGGAGTAACCAGGATACGGCGCGGCGGGAACGACGCCAAGACTTCCATGGCCATTGCAAACCCCGCGGGATTGGCGTTGAAGGCATCGTCGATGACACGCACTCCTGGTGAGGTTGTGAGGATTTCCAATCGATGAGGAGGCGACTTCAGCAGCGAGGCCCTCGCCTGCAGCTCTTCCCAGGAAACGTCCAGCTGCCGCGCAACCGCTAGGGCGAGCAGCACGTTGATGACGTTGTAGCGGCCCAGAACGCTCGTATTGAATTGGTATCTTGTGTGCTCTGATGAATCTCGTACCTCAAACGCCAGGCCGTCCGGTCCAGCCACGATTTTGTCCGCGCAGAATGCCCCGGCAGTGTCGCCGCCGGCGGTGCAGACCCGAATGATGGTCTTGTCATGGGGAGAGGGCACCTGTGCGAGCACCGGGTCGTCCCCGTTCAAAATCACCGCCCCCCCGCTCTGAGGCATCGCGACAAAGTCCTTCATCGTCCGCTCGATGACATCGGCGGACCCGAATTCCTCCAGGTGCTGGATCCCAACAGAAGTCACGACGGAGAGGTCGCAGGGGACAATCTCGAGCAGGTGACCGAATCCGCCGGGTTCATTTTCCGCGAGTTCCACCACGAACACCTCATGCTCAGGGCGGAGCTGCTCTCGGACGGTTCTCGTGATCCCCATTGCCGTGTTGTAGCTGGCTGGTGTCTTCAGTACGTGATAGCGCGACTGCAGTAGCTGTTCGATGAAATACTTGGTGCTTGTCTTGCCATAACTGCCCGTCACGCCGATGACGACTGGATCATACTGGCGAAGAATCCTCTGCGCATCTCGGATGAACCAGCGACGTATCAGTGCCTCAACCGGCTCCACGAGCATTCGACCAACGAGAAGAACTACCGGGGTGACCAGCGGAAGTATCGCAAGCACGGCATATGCGGCTGGCTTGTCGAGGTACCATCCGCAGACAACCAGGCCAGCATCCACCACCATCGTGCTCGAAAGAAGACGCCACGCGCGTCCGGTCATCACCAGCGGTTTCTTGGCAGGTGTGCGGCCCGTGAGGCGCCGTTCCACGAGAAAGCCCGCGATTCCCAGGAGCGCGGCGATACATCCAGCGACCCACAGTGAAGGGACTGAGTCCGGACGCACAACCAGCGCCAGAAGGCCTGCAATTGCCAGAAGGTCCACCCAGAGATTTGCCACCAGCCGTTGCACGTGGCCCACTGCCCAGCGCGTGAACGCGCGCACACTGTATTCTTCCAGTTGAAGCATATGCAGGAGATACAGTGTCCGTACGACAAGGCAGGCAGAAACAGCCGCTCCACCCACCGCCAGCAGGACCGCGGCAGCGACTCTCATGTGGTCTTGGGCCCTCTTGTTCCGTCGACGAACGCGCTTACGACAGCACCCACGAATGCAGGCTTGTCGAGATAGCTGAAATGGCCGGCTCCGGCAACGACAATGAGCCGCGATTCAGGGATCAGGCACTCCATTGTCTTTCCGTCGCTGAGAGGTGTCTCCTCATCCTTGTCACCCCACAGGAGGAGCGTCGGCACCCGGATATCAGGCAGACATGGCAAGAGATCCAGCGTCACGGTCTTGACAAAGGTGCCCCTCATCACACCCGAGGTCGCACGATAGTCGGGGCTTCCAAACCTCGTCGCCAGACGCTCCTGCAGCGCCATGGTCCTCGACCGCCAGAATGGCAGTCTCAGCACCGCCTTCCCAGCCTTGTAGAAGAAGCTGCGAACCCTCCGCCCCGGCGTCGCCGGCTGCCTGATTCCGGCCGCGTCGATCAGGACCAACGCCTGGACAGCCTCAGGATGGTGAGCCGCGAGCCAGATAGCAACACGCCCTCCAAAGGAGTGACCAACATAGGTTGCGCAGACGATGCCTAGGGACTTGGCAGCCTTCCAGACGAACTCTGCATACTCTGGCGTTCCCCATGGTTCAGGAGGGGGATTGCTCTCCCCGAATCCGGGAAGATCGAATGCCAGTACTCGATACCTTGTTTCCAAAGCCACGATCAGGGGCATCATGCTTGCAGCCTGTCCTCCCCAGCCGTGCAGGAGAATAACCGGGTCGCCAGAGCCCTTGTCAACATACGCCAGCCTGATGCCCTCAACGACCGTGGTCGGCATGGGGGAGATCAAGGGTTCTTCGAGCCAGACTTTCCCTGGGAACCCAGCTTCAGGAGGTCGGACACCTCGTAGCTGACAATATTCGACCTTCGGTCGCGAAATGCTTCGAGGGCAAGATCGATTGCCCGCGTGAGCAGGTCCCGATACTGCATGCCTGCGGCTTCCCACAAATAGTACGACAGAGCTCCTGGAATCGTGTTGATCTCGTTGACATAGACGACTCGAGACTCGTCTATCAAGAAGTCGACCCGTGCAACTCCTCGGCAGTCAAGTGCAGAGAAGGCCCGGCATGCAAGGTTTTGCACCTCGTGCGTGAGCTCCTCACCCAGGTCCGCCGGCACGCGCCGCGCCTCACCTTTCTCTACTCCTGAGCCCCCGTCGGAAGCTTTATACCCAACCCGGTACTTGGCGTCATAGTCAAGAAAGGTATGAGTGCTGAAGACTTCTTCGCATGCAGACGGCAGGGTATCATCATTCCCGAGGACAGCGCAATTAACCTCGCGCGGATTGATGACGGCTTGTTCCACCAGCAACTTGCGGTCAAAGTGACTGGCAACGTCCACAGCGTATCGGAGTGTTTCCCGGTCAGTGGCGCGGCTGATGCCAACGCTCGAACCAAGGTTGGCGGGCTTGACAAACATCGGGTACCGCAGGTGTTGCTCCGCCGACACAAGGCAGGTCTCTGGATCCTGCAGCCAGGCTCGTCTGCTGAATGCTACATGAGGAACGACAGGGATGCCTGCCTGCAGAAAGACCTTCTTCTGAAGCACCTTGTCCATCCCCAGCGCAGAGCCAGTCACCCCCGCCCCCGTGTACGGGATGCCGAGCAGTTCGAACAGACCCTGCATAGTCCCATCCTCGCCATTTGTCCCGTGATTGCAAAGCAGCGCTACATCAACGCTGAGGGGTGTTGTGTCGACACCGTGCGCCATGAGTCCATGCCTTGGCGACTCGACGGACAACGTCATCTTGCCAGAAAAGGGATGCAGCGATATCCGCTGGGCTCGTGAAGGGATGCCGCCAAGGTCCTGGAACGCATCCATGGTCCTGAGATGGGGACCGGTATACCATAGTCCGTCCTTGGCAACATAGACAGGAATGGCCTCGAACCGTTCCTCGTCCAGAGCGTTCATTGCCTGCACAGCGGTAATGATAGATACCTCGTGCTCAACTGACCGGGAACCGAAGACTACGGCAACCCTTGTTTTCATGGCTGACTCCTCACCTAATTGCTGCACAAACGCGCATCAATGCGTCGTTGCGTGTTTCTTAAGTCTAGCTTGTTCGGCGCTGATTGCAACGTCCGGAGGTTGCGGGATGATTCTCAGAGGCTTCTCTTGAGCAGCAACTGGACGGTTTGACAGGCGTCACCAACGATATATATTGGAATACGAATCATTCCCTGGAAGGACGCGCCATGAACTATAGAACTTTTGGAAAGCTCGATTGGAAAGCATCTGCTCTCGGATTCGGCGCCATGCGCCTGCCCGTCATCGGGAATGACCCGACCGCTGTCGATGCGCAGCTGGCAATTGCCATGATACGCACGGGCATCGATGGCGGCATCAACTACATAGACACCGCCTACCCGTATCACGGGGGAAACAGCGAAGTTGTCGTTGGGAGAGCCCTTCAGGACGGATATCGGCAGCGAGTGCACCTGGCAACCAAGATGCCATCGTGGCTCATCAATTCGCAGAACGACATGACACGGTATTTTGATGAGCAGTTGCGTCGTCTCGGTACGGATCACGTGGATCTGTATCTTCTCCACGGCCTGACCGCAGATCGCTGGCATCGTCTTGCGGCAGCAGGAGTTCTCGAGTGGGCAGAGGCCCGCATCCAGGACGGCACGGTTGGCTCCCTCGGCTTTTCCTTTCACGACACCAACTCTGTCTTTCACGAGATTGTCGACGCCTATGACAGGTGGGGGTTCTGTCAAATCCAGTACAACTTCCTGGACGAACTGACGCAAGCCGGCACCGAGGGACTGCAGTACGCCGCCTCAAAGGGACTGGCCGTCGTCGTCATGGAGCCACTCCGAGGTGGGAAGCTGGCTAATCCGAGCCCTTCGGTGGCCACGCTTTGGGACTCCTCCCCAGTACGGCGAAGTCCGGCCGAATGGGCGCTGGACTGGGTCTGGAACCACCCAGAAGTGTCACTGGTGCTGAGTGGCATGAGTACAATGGCTCAAGTCAAGCAGAACCTGCTTTATGCCGACGCCTCGCACCCCGGCATGCTGTCGTCCGACGAAGTCGCTCTGGTCGCTGAGGTGCGCGACGCCTACAACGCGCTGATCCGTGTTCCGTGCACGTCGTGCAGATACTGCATGCCATGTCCTCAAGGGGTCAACATACCTGGGGTGTTCCAGCTCGTCAACGACGGTTCCATGTTCGGTACGATGGCTCTGCAGCGTGACAAGTACAAGGCAATGAAAGCAGACAACTCCAGTGTGGACAGTTGTATCCAGTGCCGGCTGTGTGAGCTGGCCTGTCCCCAACACATCTCGATACCCGAGCAGCTAGCCGCCTGTGCCGCGGAACTGGGCTGAGCGGTTGCCGGGCGCCCGCCGAAGCTCTGCCTGCCGGCACTGAGGGCAGTAGCCGTACAACACCAGACTCTGCCCGATCACCTCGCAATTCGGTCCACTGGCCATCTTGCGCTCGCCCTGGGTCAGCGGACATGGCTCAATCGGAACCAGATGGTGGCAACGGACGCACACAAGGTAGTGCCGGTGACGTCCCTTCGTGAACTCAAACAGCATGCGGCCGTTTGTACCCACAACCAGCGGTTCGACGGCCCCCCTGCGGATGAGTTCCTTGAGATTGCGATAGACGGTCGACAGTGCGACAGTCTTCAGACGTTCCTGGACCTTCCGGCAGACGTCCTCGGCGCTCAGTGGCTCCGTTGCTTCGGCCAGCACATCGAGTATTAGCTGCCGTTCCCTGGTCATGCGGAATCCTTGCTTCCATGAGTGAGCAGAACCGCGGCGTACGCGAGTCCTCCCCCCGACAGTCATCTCGCCACCCCCTGTGCGAGTTGGATCACGATGCCCGTCGCAATACTGATGCCAAGGAGCCAGCCCACGACCATCGCCGTGTTTCGGGCATCATGGTTCTCCCGCACGAGCACGAGGAGTCCAAGTCCGCCTGCAGCACCTAGGCCCGCCACAACGGAGCCGAAGGTAATGACGCCGCCCACATATAGCTCCGTCAATGCGACGCTTGCAGCGCAATTCGGTATCAACCCTATCAAAGCAGCCAGTACGGGCTGCAGCAATGTGTTGTTGAGAAGGAGGCGGGCCAGCTCAGCTTGACCAATTCCATTGATGAGCAACCCGATGCCGAGCGATGTCAGGAAAACGAAGAGAAGGACCTCTGCTGCACGTCGCAGCGCAGAAGACAGGATTTCTCTCCAGACCACGTTCCGGCCAGCTGGTTCGCATGAACGGCGGGTGTCCTCGCAGGAGCAGCTGTCCTCCCCTATGTGTCTCGCATTCTGCTCCGCCTGCGCGCGGTTGCAGCACTCTGTTGCGCGCCGGCGATTAGTCTTCGACATGACAGCGTCTGTCACGTATCCTCCTGCAACTGCCATTACCACTTTTACCCCAATCAAGGGCAACACGACGTGGGACTGACCGGGCTTCGAGAGCAGGACGGGAAGAGCCTCATCCGACGTAGCGAGATACGTGGCAACGAGCGTGCCCATGGTAATGAGGCGCTGGGTGTACAGCGCGCTGGCCATGACCGAAAACCCACACTGTGGAATCGCTGCGCCGAGGGATGCGACCAGGGGGCCAACTCGACCCGCATGTTCGACGGCGTCAACGATCGGTTGCTGCCAACGGGCCTCCACGTATTCGAACCCAATGTACAACATCAGGAGAATCGGCGCCATGTTGAGTGTGTCTTTCAGCGCATCAATAATAACGTTCATTGTTATTCAGCACCCTGGCCACGTGCAAATGAATTGCAACAGCGTTGCAAGTATACGGCCCTTCGGAACACAGCACTACTGGAAAAACTGAGAAGACGGCAGGGCGCTGTACGGTCAGCTCATTCGGGATACAATGAACATCAAACACACCATGCACAAGAGGAAACATGACGGACAACGAACAACTCATTGAATCCATGATCAGATCCGGACAGGCGGACCTGTGCGCCGCTGTCGGCGGGCAAGTAGTGTTCCGGGAGGATGGCCCGGGGGTAACATGCCTGCTGGCAGCCATTCAGAATCCACTCCTCAGCTCGCTGGGGCCACTTGACTGGGGCGACAAGGTTGTCGGGCGTGCTGCAGCCCTGCTGTTCTCACTGCTGCCGGCCAGATCCGTGTTTGGCTCCACTATGAGCGCGGGCGCCCAGGAAGTCCTGGCCGCCGCCGGCATTCCATATCGTTGCGACGCGACCATCCCGGTCATACTGGACCACTCAGGCACGAGGCCATGCCCTTTGGAACAAGCTGTTTCCGACACTGCTGACCCGCATGCTGCCTTCGATGCGCTTACCCGCCTCCATGCAGGAGATCCCGCTATGCAACCACCACCCCGAAAGGAGACCGCATGAATCAACTTGTAGAACGCTTCCTGCGCTATGTGTCCTTTGATACGCAGTCGGACGAGAACTCTGTGACGTTTCCCAGCACTGAAAAGCAACTTGTCCTTGGTAAGCAGCTGGTGAAGGAGCTCATGGAGCTTGGCCTGACCGATGCCGAGATAGACGCAAACGGGTATGTCACTGCAACGCTGCCCACCAATTGCGAGAACGGCGACCAGGTGCCTGTGATTGCTTTTCTCGCCCACATGGACACGTCCCCCGATGCCTCGGGTGCAGGAGTCAGACCACGCATCGTCCATGACTATGCAGGGACCGACATCGTTCTGAACACCGAAAACGGGCTCGTCCTCAGCCCGAAGGAGTTTCCCGACCTCCTGGAGTATCAGGGCCAGGACCTCATTGTCACGGATGGCACGACCCTGCTGGGGGCAGATGATAAGGCCGGCATCGCTGAAATCATGACCGCACTGGCCTTCATGCTTGCTCACCCCGAGGTACGCCATGGCACAATCAAGGTCGCGTTTACGCCGGATGAAGAAGTGGGACAGGGAGTCGACCGGTTTGATGTCGAGAAGTTTGGTGCAACGTATGCGTACACGCTCGACGGAGACAAGCTGGGCGGGCTGGAATACGAGAACTTCAATGCTGCCTCAGCAGACTTCACCATCATCGGCAAGAGCATCCACCCTGGCACGGCCAAGGGCATCATGAAGAACGCTGCGCTTATCGCCGCGGAACTGACCGCACTCTTTCCAGCAGACGAGACGCCCCGTGCAACGGAGAAGTACGATGGCTTCTACCATCTGACTTCGATCAACGGAACATGCGAGAAAGCAGAGGTCAAGTATATCATTCGAGACCACGACCGGCACCGATTCGAACTGCGCAAGAGCACTGCAGGCGCAATCTGTGACTTCCTGAATGCGAAGTATGGCGAGGGGACGGTGAGTGTCCGTGTACGTGACTCATACTACAACATGCGCGACATCATCGAACAACACATGCTGCTCATTGATGTGGCACAAAACGTCATGGAGCACCTTGGAATAACTCCCGTTGTGAAACCCATTCGAGGTGGTACGGACGGTGCACGGTTCAGCTACATGGGGTTGCCATGCCCCAATCTCTTCACCGGCGGACACAACTACCACGGCCCGCTGGAGTACGTCGTCGTACAGTCCATGGAGAAAGCCGTTCAGGTCATCGTGGGCATAGCGGAGGCATTCGCCACTTCAGGTTCCCTGCAGAGCTAGCCGCGCGATGAGACGCTAATGCACCAGGGCAGGACGCGTGTCCTGCCCTTTCGCATACCTTTCCCGCCTGGCTACTTCTGTGCCTCCCGCAAGGCGTTCAGGACTCTCTCAGGGGTATAGGGGCTTCGATGCAGCCGTACTCCGGTAGCGTCAAAGATAGCGTTTCCAATAGCCGGTATCGGGCCATTGATACCGATCTCAGCCACTGACTTGGCCCCCAGCGGCCCCGTCGGCTCATAGTTGTCCACGACGATTACCTGGACTGGAGGCATATCCCTCCGCGAGAGTATCTTGTAATCGAACAAGGACGGATTTGTCATAGCGCCGCGAGCGCTGAAGTGATACTCCTCCGTCAGTGCAAACCCGATGCCATTCGCCACGGCCCCCACGACCTGACCCCGCACCAGATTCGGGTTGATCGAAACCCCGCAATCCACGGCGGCGACATAGTTCACGACAGTGACCTTGCCAGTCAGGTCGTCCACCTCCACCTCCGCAAAGTGCGCGGCAAATGGTGGCGGAGAATACGGCGATACAAAGGATTGGGTCGATGCGATCTGGTGCTGGCCTACCTCGTAGTAGGCTCGATACGCAATCTCGGACACCGAGACACGCCTGCCACTGCGCACCGATACAACATAGCCATCATCCATCCTGTAGAAAGAAAGAATAGGATCTGGCTGATCGTTGTCGCCTTCGACCTTCGGGTCACTCATCACAAGCATCGGATCCAGCTCCTCCCCCAGCACCTCGGCAGCGACGGAAAAAATCTGGTTTCGAATGGCCTTGGCTGCCTTCACGACAGCACCGCCAGAAACAAAGGTAGTGGAAGAGGCATACGCCCCAACGTCGAAGGGCGTGAGGTCAGTGTCGCTCGAAAGGGTGCTGATCATGTCCGCACCGACCCCGAGAATCTCAGCGGCCATCTGGGTCAGTATGGTGTCGGACCCTGTGCCGATGTCCGTGGCCCCAACAGCCAGGAAGTACGTTCCGTCTTCATTGAGTTTCATGGACGCCGCGCCCATGTCAATCAGGGGTATTCCTGACCCCTGCATATGCATCGACATGCCTACGCCACGCACCTTATGGCCAACACGGGCTCTCTTGCCACGCTTCTCCTGCCAGCCAATGGCCTGAGCGCCCAAGGCAAGCAGTTCGGGCAGGGAACTGCTCTTGATCGTCTGGGCAACACCCTGGCGACCCTCTCCCAGCGCCTCGAAGATTGGCGAGCCCTCACCAACCTGAATCATGTTCATTGTGCGCAGCTCGATAGGGTCCATGTGCAGCTTGGCTGCAAGGTCATCGATCGTCGTTTCGAGGGCGGCGTATCCCTGCGTCGCACCATAGCCACGATATGCTCCAGGAACAGGAAGGTTGGTATAGACGGCATCTCCATAGAACCGGACATCGTTCGCCTTGTTGTACAGGGGCAGCGTCTTGCTGCCCGTGTTGGACATGACTGTCAGGCTGTGGCTGCCGTATGCACCAGTATTGCTGAGGACGTACATCTTCAACGCCTTGAAGTGGCCTGCAGTGTCACACCCGATGCTCATGTCGATCTTCATCGGATGGCGTGTCCGCGACGCAATGAACTCCTCTTTGCGCGTCAGCTCTATCTCACACGGAAGACCTGTCCGCAGGGCCGCGTACGCGACCAGATCATCAATCAGTATCTCCTGCTTTGCTCCAAATCCACCACCGATGCGGGGCTTGATGACGCGCAGCTTGCTCATCGGCATCCCCAGAATCCGACTCACGATGCGCCGTACGTGCCACGGCACCTGCGTACTCGAAACAATCGTAAGTTTGCCGGTGTCGTCCACATAGGCAAGGGAGGTATGCGTTTCCATTGGAACATGCTGCGCATAGTGCGTTTCGAATGTTTCGGCAATGGTAACCTCTGATGCGGCGAGTGCCGCATCCACATCGCCCACAGCAACGTCGACGTGCGCGGCCACGTTGTGCGCCGGGTCATAGGCCCCCTTCGGGTTTTCAGGATGGACCAGGGGAGCACCTGGTTTCATGGCGTCTGAGGCATCCAGCACAGCCGGTTCTTCCTGGTAGGTCACCTTGATACGGTGGAGAGCCTCTTCTGCAGCTTCGACAGTATCGGCGAACACCGCAGCAACCCGGTCACCCACAAAGCGTACTCGTTCGGTAAACATCTGGTTGTCATATGGCGAAGGTTCGGGCCAGCCTTGCCCGGCCGTCGTGTAGAAGGTCCTTGGTGTGTTCTTGAACGTCAGAACCAGGTGGACTCCGGGCAGTTCCTCAGCAGAACTGGTATCTATCGACGTAATCATGCCCTGTGGTATCGGACTTCCCAGTATCTTCCCATGAAGGCGATGAGGAAACTCCCTGGCAGCAATGTCATCGGTATAGACTGGTGCTCCACTTACAAGGGAATAGCCGTCAATCTTGTCAACAGATGTTCCAACGACGTGCGTGAGTGGCAGCCCCTCAGCCGTATGGCGGAAACCCTTCACATGGTCGCTCACCGATGTCCCTCCTTGCGAAGCTGCTCAGCCGCATCCAGGACGGCCTCAATCTGCTGCTCGTACCCGGTACAGCGGCAGTAGTTGGCGTCCATCGCCAAGCGCACCTCGTCTTCTGTTGGTTCGGGGTTTTCGTCAAGCAAGGCTTTGGCGGAGACGATGGCACCAGGGATGCAGTAGCCACATTGAGCGGCACCATTTTCAACGAAGGCTTTCTGCAGGGGATGGGGATGGGTTCCGTCTCCGATTCCGCGAACTGTGGTCACCGAATGTCCATCGACCCGCGCTGCAAGTGTAAGGCACGACGCTACCGGATGACCATCCACTAGGACCGTGCAGGCTCCACAATCGCCTGCATGGCACGTACCCTTAACCTCAAGGTAGTCCGCGCCGCGCAGAACGTCCAATAGCACATCGCCAGGGTCCACATCGAGGGCGCACTGTGCGCCGTTTACCGTTATCGAGATTCTCATTGTTCATCTCCCGTCATCCACTCGCCCAGACTGACAATCGCCGCACGGACCAGTTCCCGCCGATACTCTGCAGTCGCGCGGTGATCCGCGCCCACGTCTACCAGTTGCTGTGCAGTCTTGGCCAAGCCCTCGAAGGCATCATGTGAACTGCATCTGTCTACCAGCTCTTGCCCCAACTGTGGGTAGAGCACGGCATGTCCGGGTCGCCCCGCAAACACGATGTTCGCCTTCGCGACGCGGTTTCCTGCGGTGTCAATCAGTGCTGAACAATGGAGTACTGAAATGTCCTGCTGCGTGCGCGTAAATCTCCACATGAATCCTCTTGCGTTCCTATTGACAGATGGCAGTACAACGCTTTCAATCACAGCCCTGGCGCACTTCGCGCCGATGTAGGACACGAGCGGTGTCTGATGCTCGGCGCCGTCGAAGTAACGTACTTCGGCGCCGAGGGCAATGAGATGAGGGACGAGGTCATTCCACGGTTGATTGCGGCCGATAGACCCACCCACGGTAATCATGTTGCGCAGATTGTTCTGGGCAATGCGGCCACTCCACAGTGCGAGCGAACCACCTGCATAGTGTTTCAAGAGAGCGCTCTTGCTCATAGCCGCCAGGGTCACTTGTGAACCGATGAGGATACCACCCTGAACCTCCAGGATTTCTCCAAGCCCACACTGCGAAAGATCAATGAGGGTGCTGATTTCTGGATTGCGACGCAGGACCAGCTCCACCCCACCACCAACGTATGCTGCTGATGGCCCGAGGCGCTGAGCCGTTCTCACCGCGTCCTCGATAGAACCAGCCCGATAGTACTCCACAATTCTGCCCATGGGACCTCCCGAAGTCACGTCACTGAAACCAACGCTATCATACAGCCCCGCCAGACGCAATGCAACCGCCCGATCGGTCCAAGGCTTCGGGGGGCCATCTGGCCTGAACCTTCTTCTTGCCCTCCCGCCCCTACCACCGGGGCACGGAGCAAATGACCGCCCCTGGCGCTGGGCTAGTCGGCCCCGGAAGCAGCCTCGATCTGGAGTCGCTCTTCCTGTTCGCGCCGCCTGGCCCGCTGAATGCAGAACGCCAGCTTGAGGAATTCTTGAGAGATGTCCACTGGAATGACCGGTGTCTTCTGGGGCACCTTGATGTTCACTGGCGCAAAGTTGACGATGCCGAGCACCCCGGCGTCGCATAGCAGTCCAGCCACTGCCTGGGCGCTGGACGCTGGCACGGCGATGACGCCTATCTCGACGCGCTCACGCCGAATCACTGTTTTCGCGTCATTGATGTGGTACACGGGAACGCGCCCTATGTGCACACCAACCTTGTGCACGTCTGAGTCAAAGGCAGCAGCATAGCGGAATCCCCACCGCTGCGTCATCCGGCTGGATATGAGCGCCGTGCCGAGCGACCCGGCTCCTACCATGCAACACACCCAGCGTTCTCCGTCTACCCGGAAAATGTTCTCAACTTCCTCTCGCAGCCGCGCAACGTCATAGCCGCTGCCGCGTTTGCCAAATCGTCCGAACAACGCCAGGTCCTGTCGCACCTGTTCGGGGCTCACACCTGCAAGTTGCGCCAGTTCACGCGATGAAACAGCGGATACACGCTGCTGTTCCAGTGATGCCAGACACCCAAGATACGTCGCCATGCGTGATACCGTGGGCATGGGTATGTCACTTCCAACACTGTACCTTCTCAAACGTTCCCTCCTGCCCTACGTCGTCGACGACCCGTCATCCCTGCGTGAGGCATCGGCCACCAGGTCAGCCTCCCGTTCCTGCAGAAAGCGCAGCAGCAACTGCTGGGCACGGGGATCCGAAAGTTCACCCGAAGGAAACACCCCTTCCAAGTCTTCCGTTGTCAGTGTATACCTCTTTCTACCCTCCCCCCGGGAAATGTGCCAGCGCACCGGACTGCCACAGGTCAGCAATGCAAACAAAGCGCCCGCGATGTCACCCGTCGGGATGCAGTCGATGTGGTCAGTATGGAACACTGTGGACACCGTGGTTCCTACCCCGGGGTGGCTTTGCAGCCCGACCGTTCCTCCCGTCAACTCCGCGTTCTGGCGCAACAGCGGCAGTCCCAGGCCGAACCTGCGAATCGTGTGCGGCCGGGTGGTAATGAAAGGGTCAAACACCTGTTTTTGCAGGTCGTCGTCCATGCCGCGTCCGTTGTCGCGAACCATGAACGTGAACATATGCGCCTCGGGATCGGATGCAATATCCAGCCAGACATCAGAAGCTCCCGCTGCAATACTGTTCGAAGCAATATCCAGAATGTGGTCGGCGATTGTTCTCACAGGAGGCGCGTACGCCGCCCCCCTTCATGTCTGAGAGCAAGAAGGACTTCTGGCACTGAGATGGACTCCAGCTCCAGCACGCAATGAGGCGGTCCAATCATGTCCAGCGCGTGCGAGTCGCTGTTGCTGATGAATTGCGCTTCCTCTGGTAAGTGCCTCGCGACCACTGCTGTATCAGCCGGCCGTGCGACTTCATACGTAGGGAACTGCATTCCTGGAGTCACGATTCCCAACTGATACAAGAGCCCATTGCGCCGCTCCACATGACTGGGGACAGCCACGCCCCCGAATTGCCCCACTAGGTCCTGCAGCTGCCCAAGACTCAAGAGGCTTGCCATTGACAACAGAAAAGGAAAGTGTCCCACAAACTCATCATGTTCCGTGCACACCAGCTGGTAACCAAAAAGCTCGGGATCGTTGTGCACACGCGGATATGCTGCAAACAGGGCCCGGCTGAATCGCCACAGCGCCACGGCTGCTTCAAAGTAGCAGAGGACATGAACCTCCTCCGATGTCGTGACTTCCATCCCAGGAACCAGCAGAATCCCGTGTCTGCTGAACACACGCTGGAATACGCCAACGTTGCATGCCGCATTGTGGTCCGTGAGCGCCGCGATGGAGATTCCTGCGCGCTCGAGGCGTGGCCAGACTTGGCCTGGCAACATCGTGATGTCGGCGCACGGCGACAGACATGAATGCACGTGCAGGTCGCAGGGCACCTGCAGCATGGGCTACCTCAGGCCAAGCGCGTAGAGTTTGCCTGACACCGTATACGCAGAGTCCCTCGACGAAACAATGGTCAAGTTCTCCTTGACAGCGTGCTCTACTGCGTCAGGCTCACACTTGCGGCCCTCACAAATAACGACCACAGCAGCCCCAACCATTGCAGCAACGGCAACAATGTTTACATGCGTCTGGATGGTAGCCCACGCGGTCCCTGGAACGGCCTTGGCAATCACCTCGGACAATAGGTCACACGTATATCCCGACAGCACTTCGCGCTGCGAGTTTCCCTCGACGATGACCTCTGCTCCGAGCGCCTGAATGACCTCCTGTACCGTCATGCCGCCTCCTATTCCTTGTCCACAAGAAAGATCATTTCCACCTTGGTCGGCTTGTCCTTCCCGGAGATGATGACCAAGTGGTCCGAGAATCGGCGGATATTCGGCAGGCCCATCCCGGCTCCGAACCCCAACTCCCGAATCGCATCCGTTGCCGTAGACCAACCCTCCTGCATCGCAAGGTCGATGTTCTCGATCCCGGGTCCCTCATCCTCAACGCGGACAATGATCTCGTTGTCCCTTGCAATCGCCCGAAGGGAGCCCTTGCCGGCGGCATGGATGCAGACGTTGATCTCAGCTTCGTAGGCACAGACGCTTGCCCGGCGCACGACCGATTCGGCATATCCCTTGCTCTGAAGAAACGCCTTCAAGCGAGCAGACCCTTCGCCAGCATTCGTGAGTCCGCTTGAGCGAATGTCATATGCAAAGTCCGAGCTGTTCTCGAACTCCTTCGAAAGGTCGGCAAAGCTGCCCAGCGTCAACGTGCGCCGCTGGTCGTGCACGTAAACAGAGTAGAAGCTGCGAATGATCGCCGACAGGACGTCCGTGTCGGTAATCATTCCCACGAGTCTGCCGTCCTCACCTACGACAGGAAACCGCCCAAACTTGTACCGCTCGAAGTACGACAACACAGTCTCGAACGAGTCGTTTGCTTGCAGTGAGACCACTGCACGTGTCATGACCGAATCAACCGAATCCGCCAGACGTCCATCTGCAAGCGCCTCAATGATCTTGGAAACGGAAATGAGGCCGACAAGATGGAACTGCTCATCGACGATGGGAACACCGGATATGGAGTTCTCTCGCATGACGGCCCTCGCCTGAGCCACCCGGTCTTGTGGATGCAGCGCATACAGCCTTGTCGACATAATGCTCGACGCGTCCAGGTTGCTGAACAGCCCGAGATACCGGAGGGCTTCTACGCTCTCTTCAAGGGACATCGTCAGCCTGGCAACCCATGTCCGTAGAGTTTCCCTGAGGCAACATACATGATGTCACGCGTCGCGAGCAGACATATGCCCGACGCCCGTGCCAAGTCGACCACATCGCGCGGCACTTCCTTGCCTCGTGCGACAAGAATGGCCGGAAGCCCGAGAACCTGAGCAGTGCGGACTATCTGAGCAGTCGTCAGCCCCGTGATCAGCAGTGTATCAGGATGCGTCATCGCAAGCACATCACTCATGAGGTCGGAGGCAAACGCATGATTGACTTCCAACAAGGAAAGATCCTCGCCAACGAGACAGGTGGCCCCCGTGATTGCAAGAACTTCGCTCAGCTTCAAGTGTGTCGCTCCTCTCAACCAATAACGATTAGACCGCTTCTTCCTGTGACGGTTCCGGAACGTGTGACTCGGCGAGAGCGGCTTCGAACTCGCCGCGGAAATTGCGCACCGCAGACTCGAACGCGAGGGGAACTGCCTGGCCAAGGCCACAGAACGACGTGTCATTCAGCAAGGCAAGCAGTCTTGCAAGGCGCTCCAGAGTGTCGGGTGCTGCCGTTCGATTCACAAGGCTGTCCATCATCCACTTCACTTGAAGAGTGCCTTCACGGCACGGTGTGCACTTGCCGCAGGATTCATGCCAGAAGAAGTGCGCTACTTCTGCCAGGAATGGAAGGAGTGGAACATCCTGAGACGCAACGAGCACAACACCTGACCCGATCGAGATGTTGTATGCCTTCATGGAGGCAAAATCGAGCGGAATGTCCAGATACTTGTCAGACACCACCGTACCGGCGCTACCACCAGTCTGAATGAACCCGATGCGTTTGCCGCCCTTGACTCCACCGCCGAAGTCATAGATCAGCTCTCGCAGCGTTACCCCAAGGGGAGTCTCGACGATTCCACGGTTCACAACGTCACCGGAGAGCGAGAACACCTTGGTGCCAGTGCTGCCTGCCGTGCCGAATGACTTGAACCACTCGCTCCCATTGAGGAGAATTGGCGGAATATTGGCGAATGTTTCCACGTTGTTCACGACTGTGGGCTTTCCAAAGAGACCAACCTGCGGTGGAAATGGAGGCTTGTTCCGTGGAGTCCCGCGCTTGTTCTCAATGGACTCCAGCAAGGCGAACTCCTCGCCACAGACATAGGCCCCGCCGCCCCGATATACCTCTATATCGAATGAAAAGCCTGTGCCCAGGATATCATCGCCAAGCAGTCCGTACTCATGCGCGTCTCCGATGGCCTTCTTGAGGCGTGCAATGGACAGAACGTATTCCCCGCGAATGTAGACAATGCCAGTGCGCGCTCCCGTGGCATAGCCCGCAATCGTCATGGCCTCGACAATACTGTGCGGGTCCCCTTCCAGTATCAGACGATCCTTGAACGTGCCAGGTTCTCCCTCATCGGCATTGCAGACGATGTACTTCTCTGCTGAGGGTTCTTTGGCAACCATGCTCCACTTCAGTCCAGTGGGAAAGCCTGCCCCGCCACGTCCCTGCAACTTGCTGTCAGTCACAATCTGGATGACTTCCTCCGGCTTCATTGCCAAGGCTTTCGCCAGCGCCCCATACCCGTCGCGCGCGATGTACTCATCAATGCTCTCCGGGTCGATGAGTCCAGCGTTGCGAAGAACTATCTTCTGCTGGCCCTTGCCGGTTTCCTTTTCCACCAGACGCTTCGTCGACAGGTTCTTGTCGATGACAAGACGCGAGACGACACGACCTTTCAACAGATGCTCCGTGACGATTTCCTCGACGTCCTGCGGGGTCACTCCGCCGTAATACACGTCATCCGGGAATACGGCCAGCACGACACCGCTGTCATAGATTCCCAGGGCTCCAGTTTCAACGACCGACACCTGGCCCGCAAGATTGAACCGAGCAATGGTCTCTTCCAGAACGTGCTTGACTTCGAGCGCGCCCTGAAGGACAGAACTCGAGTCAACCGGCACAAGAATCTGCGTTGAGAACAGTTTCATTGGCGGCCTCCGTTGCGCTTTGCCTCGAGAATCCGGGGCAAGTCCTCGGGTGTGAGGTTGCCGTACGCGTCTTCATCGATCATGATTGCAGGAGAGACCCCGCAGATGCCAAGACAACTGGAATCTTCAAGGGTAAACTCACCGTCCGCCGTCGTGCCCCCCAGTTCGACGCCAAGCAGCTGCTTGAGCGCGCTCAACACTGCTGGAGCTCCTGAAACATGGCAGGGACCACTGGTGCACACTCGAATGACATGTCTGCCACGTGGCGCCGTAGACAACATCGTATAGAACGTCACAAAGCCATTGAGCTGTGCAGGAGAGGTGTCGACCAGCCTCGCCACCTCGGCAAGAATCGGACTCGGAAGCGAGTTACCGTAACGATGCTCCAACTCGAACAGGATGTCCATGTAGGAAATCCTGCCATGATGCTCTACACGATTGGCTTCGACTAGTGCCTGCAGAAACACTCTGTCTGTATCTGCGAGCCGTTCGCTGGTTCCCGCAGGCCGCGCTTCGCTATTCAACTCCATGGTTTCCTCCCTGATCGTCTTGGTCGGGAGCACTGCGGCTCCTCGCACACATCCGACCGGACCCCGTCAACAACAACCAAGGAGCCCCGTCGTTTCAAGCATGAGCTGCCATTGCTGCTGAAACGATTTTCACATCGCGCACGATCTTCCATCAGCCGTTTCCAGAGCGATCGTTTCCACAGGCCAGTGCCGTAGTCCGCTAGTCGCAACTCCGATCGCAGTATTCAGTGTGAAGAAGGTGATGTGCTTTCTCGCTGTTCGGTTCGCCCAGGAATTCCTTGTAGATCTCCAGGATCTCGGGGTTCTCGTGCGACTTGCGGATCGGCTTGCCCGCATCCTCACGATATATCGCTTCCGCGCGTCGCTGCTTGACATCGGGATGGTCAGAAATGGGCTGGCCGCCTCCGCCCAGACACCCTCCGGGGCAGCACATGATCTCAATGAACTGGTACGGTGACTCGCCCTTCTGGACCTGGTCCATGAGCGCCCGGGCATTGCCCAGCCCGTTCGCAACCGCGACCCTCAGGATTGTGCCATCAATATCGACTTCAGCACTCTTGATTCCGGCTAGCCCGCGAACATCCTCGAACTCGAGTTTCTCAAGTGTCCTGTTGGTCAGCACCTCGTATCCTGTCCGCAGGGCAGCTTCCATGACACCGCCTGTAGCCCCAAAGATCACTGCTGCGCCAGAAGACTCGCCGAGCGGCCTGTCAAATTCCTCATCCGGGAGGTTGGCAAAGTCCATGCCGCTTTCCCGAATCATCTGCGCCGCTTCCCTAGTTGTCAGAACGTAGTCCACATCGTTGAAGGCCTCGTCATCGCGCAATCCCAGTTTCTCCTGCCAGTAGTGGAACGCTGTCTTCATCTCCGGACGTTCCTTCTCAAACTTCTTGGCCGTGCATGGCATGATAGAAACAACCACCACGTTTCTGGGATCGAGGCCCATCTTTTCGGCCCAGTAGGTCTTGGTCACAGTTCCAAACATCTGCTGGGGAGACTTGCAGGACGAAACATGATCCAGCACGTTCGGGAAGAACGTTTCTGCAAACTTGATCCACCCCGGAGAACACGACGTTATCAGGGGCAGCGTTCCACCGTTCTTGAGCCGCCCAATAAGCTCGTAGCCTTCTTCCATGATGGTCAGGTCGGCGGAAAAATCAGTGTCGAACACCTGGTTGAATCCGAGCCCCCGTAACGCGGCCACCATCTTTCCGGTGGCCTGTGTCCCATCGGGCATGCCAAACTCTTCTCCGATTGCCACACGGACAGCGGGGGCTGTTTCGACCACGACAACCTTGTCGGGATTTCCCAGCGCTTTCCACACCCCGGGAATCTCACTCCGCTCGGTAATCGCTCCCGTAGGGCACACTAGAAGGCACTGGCCACAGTTTACGCACTCAACATTTCCAAGTCCCTCGTCGAGGAAGGTCGAAACCATGCTGTTTGAGCCCCGCCCTACGATGTCAATCGCATAGACGGATTGTACCTTAGCGCATACGTTGACACAGCGTCTGCACAGGACACACTTGTTGGGGTCCCGTATGAGCGACAGCGACGTTTCGTCAAATGGCAGCCACTCACTTCGTGTACGGGGGAACTCCACCTCCCGTACTCCAACCTCCGCGGCCAGTTCACGCAGGCGGCAAATCTGGTTTTTCTCGCACGTGAAACAATCCGTCGGGTGGTTTGCGAGAAGCAGTTCGACGTTCAGCTTCCGTGCCTCCCGCACGCGGGCGGTATTGGTCCATACCTCCATACCGTCGGTGACCTTGACGACGCAAGCACGCTGGAGGTTCTTGGCACCCTTGACCTCCACGACGCAGATTGCACAGGCCCCCTCCTCGCTGATCCCTTCCAGATAGCACAGGGTAGGAATGTCGATGTTGGCATACTCCTGGGCAGCTTTCAGAATGGTGATGCCTTCCGGCACTTCATACGCCCTTCCGTTGATCCGTACGTTCAGCATTCTCGTCTCCATGGCGTTCCTCCGGTTCGATTACTCTTTCTGAATCGCACCAAAACGACAAACCTCGTAGCATGTACCACACTTGCTGCACTTGCTCTGATCTATGACGTGAGCCTTCTTGACCTCGCCGGAAATCGCATGCGACGGGCACTGCCGCGCGCACGCCGTACAGCCAACGCATTTGTCTGCACTGACAGAATACGTCAGAAGATGCTTGCAGACGTGCGATGGACACTTCTTGTCGTAGATATGGGCGCGATACTCGTCCTGATAGAAGCGAAGTGTCGACAGCACAGGATTGGGGGCAGACTGGCCAAGTCCACACAGCGACGTGTCCCGGACAACTTCGGCAAGCCGACTCAACTGCTCGATGTCGCCGTCGCGTCCCTTACCCTCACAGATCCTCTCCATCGTATGGTACATCTGACGTGTTCCCTCCCGGCACGGCGTGCACTTGCCACACGACTCATCCACCGTGAATCCCAGATAGAACTTCGCCACGTCGACCATGCAGCTGTCTTCGTCGAGAATGATGAGGCCACCAGACCCCATGATGGTCCCTAGCTCCTTCACCGTATCAAAATCGATCGGCATGTCGAGATAGTCTGCCGTGATGACTCCTCCAGATGGGCCGCCGGTCTGCGCCGCCTTGAACTTCTTGCCCCCGGGAATACCGCCGCCGATATCGAACACCAGCTCCCGAAGTGTCGTCCCCATGGGAACTTCCACGAGCCCCGTGTTCTGGACGTTTCCTGCCAATGCGAAGACCTTCGTTCCTGGACTCTTTGGTGATCCAACACTGCGGAACCACTGTGCTCCCTTGGTGATGATCTGGGGAATGTTCGCATAGGTTTCAACGTTGTTGATAAGGGTAGGCCGGTTCCACAGTCCGGCCTGTGCTGGGAATGGAGGTTTGACACTTGGCGTTCCCCTCTTACCCTCAATGGACCGCAGCAACGCCGTTTCCTCGCCACACACAAACGCTCCTGCACCAATCCGGATCTCAATATCGAAGCTGAAGCCACTGCCAAGAATGTTCTCCCCCAGGAATCCATACTCGCGGGCCTTGCGCAGTGCCCACTCGAACCGTTCAATCGCCAGAGGATACTCCGCTCGAACGTACATGTAGCCTCGCTGGGCCCCAACAGCATATCCAGCAATGGTCATGGCTTCGATTACCGAGTGTGGGTCGCCTTCGAGCACACTTCGGTCCATGAAGGCTCCGGGATCCCCTTCATCGCCGTTACAGACGACGTACTTCGGACTCCCTTTCGCATCACGTGTCGCCTTCCACTTGAACCCGGTAGGGAAGCCCGCCCCGCCACGCCCGCGCAGACCCGACTCTGTGACAACACCGATGATGTCCTCGGGAGACATCTCCAAGGCAGTTGCCAACGCAAAATAGCCGTCCCTGGCGATGTACTCCTCGATAGACAATGGATCAATGACTCCGCAGTTTCGCAGGACGCGCTTTACCTGCCGTGTGTAGAAAGGAATCTCCGCCCCACTCGCCACCTTCTGCTGGGTCTCAGGCTCCGTGTACAGCAGACTCTCGACCACGCGCCCCTTGACCAGATGTTCGCTGACAATCAGGCGTGCTGTCTCTGGAGTGACCTTCTGGTAGAAGGTCCCTTCCGGGTAGACAACGACAATGGGCCCGAGGTCACACGCTCCCATGCACCCTGTTTCGATGACCTGTACTTCCTCTTGAATAGAATGCGAGTTCAGTTCCTCGATCAACGCATCTTTGACACTCTTTTCGCCGCTCGTGATACAAGCCCCGCCTGCACATATCAGTAGTTCGTTTCGTATCATAGCCTATCCCCTTGCGCCCGGGCGGGTCAGATGTTCTCGCGCTTGATGACCAGGTCTGCCACGACCTTGCCAGCTCCCACATGTTCCCGGATGATTCTGCGCGCGTTCGCATCGTCCACGTCCCCATAGACAACTGCTGGCTGATCTTTCATCGATACCTCGACTGTCGGCTCTCTGTCACACAGCCCCATACAGCCGGATTGCACGACCTTGACATCATGAATCCCCTGCTTGTCCAACTCGTCAATGATCGAAAGCAGGGTGTCCTTCGCGCCTGCTGCGATACCGCATGTGCCCATCGCCACGACGATCTTTCCCCGCTCCTTCGCCTGCCGCAGGTCCATCTCCTTGAGAGTCTCTTCCTTGATGCGCTTCAACTCTTCCAGCGACTTCATTCGTTCCTCCCGCTTCTCTGAGGTTACACGTACTTGTTGAGCAACGCAGAAACCTTCTCCGGAGTCGAACGTCCGTATGTATCCTTGTCGATGACGACAACAGGCGCGAGCCCGCAGGCGCCGACACAGCGCACGAGATCAAGGCTGAACCTCCCGTCCTTGGTCGTTTCGCCCGCCTTGATGCCAAGAGTCTTCATGACCTTCTCGTACACAGCGTTCCCTCCCCGGACATAGCATGCCGTTCCCAGGCAGACACTGACCGTGTGGCGTCCCTTCGGCACACGTGAGAAGAAGTGATAGAACGTGACGACACCAAACACCGTCGAGCGAGGCACGGCAAGTCTCTTCGCTACGTGCTCAAGTACCTCATCCGGAAGGTAGCCGAAGATCTCCTGTGCACGATGCAGCACATTGATGAGACTGCCCTCAGTACTCTCCAAGCTCGCAATGTACGCGTCCAGCGCGTCGAACTGCTTGCGGAGCTCAGGGTTTTCCTGCAGATGGTCCTCTAGGTTCATCTTCATGTGTGTTCCTCCTGTAAACACTTTTCACGCCTGCTGAGCATGCGCTCTGCCATAACGAGATCGTCGGGGGTGTTGACATTGAAGAAGGATGCCAGCTCCTCGTCAAACTGCTGAACAAAGGACCGGTTGGCGATGCCTACGCTCAGGTCTGAGCATTTGAACAAATCACGCACCGAGTGCCGACCTGCAGCCAGCAATCCGCCTGCAATGTCCGCCACCCTCTGGGAATAGATGGCAAACAGGGGTTCGACCAATCCATCAATTGATGGGTACAGAATATCAAGGCCCTCGGTGACAGCGCGCTGCTCCATGGCCTGTGCGAGCTTTGGCGACCCGCAAGGCATGTCGGCACCCATAACCAGGTTGATGGCGCTGGCAGAGGCACCAAGTCCCGACCAGATGCCCCCAAGGGGGCCTTCGTCTGGGACTGCGTCGCAGACAACACGCACACGGGAGCGCTCAAGACTGGTGACGCTCTCGCTGTTGCCCACAACGATGACACTGTCGCAGACGGGAGCCATCCGATCAAGCACATGATCATACAGGGACTTCCCCGCAAGCATCATTTCATACTTGCGGCTGTTCCGCATTCGCGTTCCCCGTCCTCCAGCCAGAATAATGAGGTTCACAGGCTTCTCCCTCTGCTCAGTGCCCCGCTCTTCATCCGGCAGGCATGCAAACGCCCACTACCGTGGGCCACCGGAAGCAGACTGTTCCCTTAAGCGCAAATACGAAACCCAGTACAGAAACGCAACGAAGAACACGCCGCCGGTCAGGTTGCCAAGCGTGACAGGGAGCAGATTGCGTACCCACAGGCCGCTCCACCATGTCAGCTTGTCCAGGCCTGCCACAGGCCCGGCAGCCTGTACGACGGCTGGAACACGTCTGAGCAGCAGCCCCATGGGAATGAAGAACATATTGGCAACGCTGTGTTCGAAGCCCGAAGCGACAAACACCGTGACTGGAATCATTGCCCCCAAGATCTTGCCAGTCACATCATCGGCTGCCGTCGCCATCCACACCGCCAGGCACACAAGCCAGTTGCAGAGAATCCCCCGAAGAAACGCAGTCCCAAACGGCATATTCACTTTGGCGACCGCTATCTTCAGGGCGTTTGCGCCGACGGTGTTGTCGCTGAACATGTACTGCCGTGTCCCGAACAGCATGAGAGCAAAGATAAGAGACCCCGCCAGATTGGCGAGGTACACATACCCCCAGTTCCGCAGCACTCCGCGCCAGGGAATCCGGTGCGAAAATGCCGCCATGGCGACAAGGCTGTTGCCAGTAAAGAGTTCGGCCCCGCACAGGACGACCAGTACCAGGCCAACGGAGAACGCCACCCCGCCGAGCAGCCGACTGAGTCCATAGCCTGCCACCTTGGACAGGTCACTGGTGACCAGTGTGAACAGCTGGGCTCCGAAGGCGATGTAGACGCCACCAAGAACACCCAGAGTCGCAAGCCTGAAGCCTTCCAGCCGTGACTTGCGTTCACCTGAAGTCACCGTTGCTTCGCCAATCGACGATGGCGGTAAGCAGTTCATGGCGCCTCCCAGCATTTCGCACAGCGCACCAGTGCGGACTTGCACCGTGCACGCCTTCTTGTCGGTACCTCAGGCGTGCAGGCAATGCCTCGGCCTACACGACCAGTGTCCGCCATTTTTCCATGTGAAGTTTATAACTAGGGATACAGAAGTCAAGTCTGATTCGTCCGGAGGGCGTCCACCCCGGGAGGCGTGGCACGCACGGGAGTCTCGTCTCACCTGAATCCACGGCCGCAGGACCGTCTTCTGCCTGGACTGCTCCTGGTAGGCTGTGAACCATTGACATCCCTATGAAAAACGATACAGTAAATGAGATATCGTCCACGACACAAAGGAGAGTTTCATGCCTATCAAGAAAGCTTCTATTAAGGACGTCCGCAAGACCAAGGCCCGGACCGCCTTCAACACGGAACATACAGCAAAGACCAAACTGGCGCTGGACATGGCTCGTAAGTCAGACTATGCGCCCGAGAAAGTGGTCGACGCGATACGGCAGTTGGACAAACTCGCACAGAAGGGTATCGTGCACAAGAATACCGCTGCACGCAAGAAGTCTCGCCTGATGAAGAAGGCAAACGCCGCAGGTTCTGCTTCTAAGCCGGCTGCATCGTAAGCGCGACTTCGGAAAGTAGTTGTTCCAGGGCCGTCAGCGCACTGCTGATGCGCCCTTTTTTGGTTCCGTACTCAATGTCCTCGAGTTTGTCAAGCAACAGTTCAATGTCCCGTAGCTTGACGCGTGCTGCTGCGGCAAGTATTGCTGCGACCGATCGGTCATCAAGGTACTGGTGCTGGGATCTTAGACACCATGCCCTGAGGTCAGCCTTCGGGCGATTGGACCTCGACACCAGCTTGGCGTTCAATAGCCTCATGAAGCCTGTCTCCACATCGTAGAGAACAGTGGTGTCGGTAACACCGGCAGCCGCAAGATCAGCCAGC
>Ga0116192_1000499_pt1 | contig 30016 bp, 20 predicted proteins | sample AD_UKC113_MetaG_FD_89876 | JGI IMG/M metagenome (GOLD analysis project Ga0116192, IMG submission 89876) | Active sludge microbial communities of municipal wastewater-treating anaerobic digesters from Hong Kong - AD_UKC113_MetaG | ecosystem: Engineered > Bioreactor > Anaerobic > Digestate...
ACAGCGGTTAGGGGACATGTCTCTCTTGGAGGAATGTCCCCAATTTGTGTCCGCGAAAGCCTGAACCGCAACAGGATGTGAGTGGAAGTCGGCCCAATAGTGGTAATGCGACCCCCTGTTTCACCCGACGCGAAGCATATGAGCGAGCGTTTCAACCTGTCAACAACCTCGACCGGGATTTATCCCGGTTTTGTTCTTTTGTGGGGAGGTATTTTCGCAACGGCCGAGAACTTAAAGAAAAAACAGCATGGCGGGAGGGGTATTCGTGTTTTTCAGCAAAGTGAAAGATATCGAGGGAATAAAGGTGAACATTCCGGGCGCCGTCAACGCAATCAAGAAGACTTTAATCGGCCCCGGACAGGGTTGGGAAGGATGGGTCATGCGCCTGTTTATCCTGAAGGAGAGAGGGAACACGCCTCGCCACGCCCATCCCTGGCCGCATGTCAACTACGTTGTCGGCGGCAACGGCGTTTTAATTCTCGACGGAAAGGAAATACCCGTTGAAGAAGGCGCCGTGGCCTACGTTCCCCCCAATGTCGATCATCAGTTCCTGAGCGGCAGCGACGAAGACTTTCTTTTCATCTGCATTGTTCCGGAAGAAGGAGACAAATAACGAGCCGGATGAAATTTCTCATCATTCAGCATTAAGGCCGGACTGCCGGCATTGTTGCAGGCGGGGGGGCGGGCGGCGACTAGGCCAGGTCCACAACCGTCACTCCCAGCCCGCCCTCACTTTGGTCTCCCAGCCGGAAGGACCTTACCCTGCGGTGGCCGCTCAGCTGTTTGTGCACGGCCGCCCTCAATGAGCCAGTCCCTTTGCCGTGGATGATGCTTACCCGTGACAAACCCGCAAGACAGGCGTCGTCAAGATATTTTTCCACCTGCAGCACGGCCTCGTCCGCGTACATCCCCCGTAAATCCAGTTCCGTCGAGACATCCCTCGCCTTGCCGAGCATTACGCCGGCAACCTGGCTTTGCCCTTCCCTTTTTTCCGGCTTTTCCACCCGGCGCAGCTCCCTTACGGGAAAGTTCATCTTAAGAATTCCCACCTGAATCTGCACCTCGCCGTCCGGTCCGGGAGGGCTCAGAACATAACCCCTCTGATTGTAATTGGGCAGGAATACTTCTTCGCCGGGACGCAAGTCCCCGGGAACCACGCCTTCCAATTTTTTTTCAGGCAATACTCTGCTTATGTCATCATGGATCGCCTTGAGCTTTTCCCTCGCTTCCCGGACGGCGCTTTCCCTGTCCCGGGCAGCTTCAGCGGCAAGTCTTTGTTTGAGTTCCCTCACTGCGGCCTCCGCCTCCGCGCCGGCCATTTTAACCAGGTTTTTCGCCTCTTCCCCGGCTTTCGCGATAATGGATTCCCGCCTGCTTGCAAGCTCGGATTCCATTTTTTCATATTTTTCTTTTAAAAGCCGGGCTTCCTCGGAAAGCCGGACAGCCCTCCGGAGTTCGGCTTCAGCCTCCTGTTGCGTTTTCTCCAGCCTGCTCATCAGTTCGCCGGTCACAATCTGTTCCTCTGTAAGAAAACTCTTTGCCCTTTCTACAAGGTCCGCGGGCAGGCCGAGCCTGTACGCAATTTCGAAAGCGTTGCTTCGCCCCGGTTTACCGATGGAAAGCCGGTAGGCAGGCCTTAGAGTAACGGCGTCGAAATCCACGCTGGCGTTCTCCATTCTCTCCAGCACGCAGGCAAAGTCCTTCAACTCACTGTAATGAGTGGTGGCTATCGTTTTGGCCCCGGAAGAATGCAGCCTCTCCAGTATTGACCGGGCCAGGGCGGCCCCCTCGACCGGGTCCGTTCCCGCCCCCAGTTCGTCCAGAAGGACAAGGCTGTCCGGTCCGGCTCTGCGGATGATATCCACTATATTGGTCATATGGGATGAAAACGTGCTCAGTGACTGCTCGATGCTCTGCTCGTCGCCTATGTCAGCGAAGACCTGCCGGAATATCCCGATCTTTGAGCCTTCACCGGCGGGAATGTGCATGCCGGCCTGCGCCATCAGAACAAGCAGGCCGGCTGTTTTCAAAGCAACCGTTTTGCCTCCGGTATTCGGGCCGGTAATAACCAGCGTGTCGAAATCGTAACCCAGCCGGATGTTTAAAGGTACAACCTCCCCCTTCAAAAGAGGATGCCTTCCCTGCCGGATGTCGAGGGAAGCCTCCCCCTCAAATACCGGCGCCCACGCGTTCAGACTGCGGCTGTACCTCGCCCTGGCCATAATAAAATCAAGCTCTCCAAGGGCTTCAAGGGCAATGCTGAGGGAATCCGAATTCTGGGCCACTTCACCGGATAGCCCGGCCAGAATCCGGTGTACTTCCTGCTGTTCGGCCGCGAACAGGCGCCTCAGCTCGTTGTTCCTTTCCACCACAGTCATCGGCTCTATGAACAGGGTTGCCCCGCTGGCCGACTGGTCGTGTACGATACCTGGAATCTGCGAGCGGTGCTCTATCTTTACCGGCACCACGTAACGCCCTTCCCTCACCGTAACGATAGGGTCCTGCAGGTATTTCTGGAACTGCGGGGAGCGAACGAGCACTTCCAGATACTCCTTGATGTCGGCCTGGGCGTTCAGTATCCTGCGGCGCAGCCGGGCAAGTTCGGGGGAAGCGCCGTCCGCAACCCCGCCGCCGGGCGTGATTGCACCTCTTATTTTCTTTTCCAGACCGGGAAGCGATACCATAGAAACGGCAAGCTCGCTCAAAAGGGGGTAGCGTTCCCAATTCTCTTCCAGAAATTTTTTTATCAGCCTTGACGAGGCAAGCGTCTCCGCCACCGCCCAGAGGTCTTCCGGTTCAAGCACCGCGCCACGGCCGGCTTTCCGCAACTGTACTCTAATGTCTTTCCAGCCGTTTATTTCCGCAGTCGGATCGAGCCTCATCAACTCCCGCCCCTCGCTGGTTTCCGCCTGCCATTTGAGAATTGCCGCCAGTTCGCTTACCGGCTCCATCTCCATAACGCGTTCTTTCCCCAGCGGCGAGTTGGCGAAAGAGGCAAGCTGCTCCCGGATTTTGTTGAATTCGAGTCTTGCCTGAATCCTCTTGTCCATAATCACCTTTCCCGCTCTATCGATGTCATATGATTAATTCCTTCGCCTGCTGAATCACACCCCGGTACAGGTGCCCTTTGGTAAAACCCTGAGGGCTGTACTTCGCCAATCGATCCTTTAAAACCGACAACTTTTTTTCGTCGGGTATTTCAGGAAGCCGCTCCAGAACTGCCCGGTAAGCGGCAACGGCCTCACGGGCGTAGTCTGCTCCGGTTCGCCTGGCCTCAATTCTCAACACGGAGACGCCTACTCCGGCGAGAAAGCCGATATCCTCGATCATACAGACATCCCGGGAATTAAACAAGTGCATGCGGCAGAACTGGTCCTGTTCCAACGGAAAAACAATCCCCTTGCGGTCTTTTAACGCGCAACGGCGGCTGCCGCAGGGAGCGGGGCAGCCGTCCGGTTTGCCGCTTCCCAGCAGGCCTCCCGCGGGACAATATTCAGAAACCATCAGGGGCAGAGCTCCGTGCACAATCAACTCGGCCGGCAGCGGCAACAGGGGGACAAGCTTCCTCAGCTGCTCCAGGGTCAGCTCGGGCGAAAGAGCGACCCTGCCGGCCCCGGCCTCCTTTAAAAATTCAGCGGTCGCGCGGTTGAACACGTTGAGGGAGAAGTCCGCGAAAACCGGCTTGTCCGTGATTTCGCGGATTGTCCTGATCAAACCCAGGTTGCCCGCCTGCACCCCGCCCAGGTTCCTCCCGGCGATATTTTTCAGAAGACGGCAAAACCATTCCATTTCACCGTCCTGCAATATCCGCGGTGAAGAAAGCACGAAACGGACCCCCGCCTTTTCGCAGACTTCAATTCCCGAACAGATGTCTTCCAGGGTTACAGGTCCCTTCGAACGGAAATATTCACCCCCGAAACACACTTCATCCGCGCCGGCCTTTACCGCCGCCTTCAGCGAGGCGAGGTCGGCAACCGCAACGGAAAGAAGCGGGCCGTTTTTTTTGCCGTTTCCCGCTTTTTTTACTGTAAGGGCGGCCGCAAGACGGCGGCTGAAAACCGTCTCCTCCACGGGTGCACGCCTGTAAGCGGCGGCCCTGCTCTCTTCCAGACCGGCCAGCGCCTTTCTGCGGGCATCATTGATCTCGCTGACCGGGACCATCAGTTCGCCGTCGAGTGAGCACCGCAATTCTTTCATTGCGAAAGGAGTGTTGCCCAGCCGGGACAACTGCTTTTCCAGATACTCACAAGTCAACGGGCGGCTCACCGCCTCCCCGGCCGGCGAATTTGTCTCGGCCAGGCCGGCATGTCCCTCCGGATCTTCAACGCGGATCCTGAGTTTTTCACCGGCGCGACCCCGGACTGTAAAAACAAGAGGTATCTTCTTTTGCTCCTTCGGTGAAGTGAAACTCGCCCTCGCCCGCTCGATCAGGTCGGCGTTGTGATTCTTAAAAACCCTGTCGCCCGGGAAAACACGGCCGGGCAGGTCCAGATGGACAAGGGCGCCGGCCGGCGCGCGGTGGACAGATGCGCCGTCCAGAATAATACGGTGCACCTCGCCGGCAACCCGCCCGCCCTCGCTGACCCAAACTTCTATGCCGTCCCCGACACGCAGCGGCTCTTCCAGGGATATTTGCGCAAGGCGGCTTTTCCGGTCGAATCCTTTTACCCTCCCCAGACGTATGCCGCGGTTGTTCGGACGTTTGCAGCTCATCAACCCGCTGCCCGGGCGGCCGTAGAAGTAACCCGTGGTAAAACCGCGGTTGAAAATCTGGGCCAAATCCCTGGCCTCTTCCGGCCTTACGGCAAAACGACCTGACGCTGCCCTGTCCAGCAGTTCCCGGTATATCCTGACCACCGTGGCCACGTACTCCGGCCTTTTCATCCGCCCCTCAATTTTGAAGGACGCAATTCCCGCATTGATCAGATCGGGCAGGCAGCCGCTCATGTTCAGATCCCTCGGGCTCAGCAAATATTCCCCAACCGCCTGCGGGTCTGCGATTTTTCTCCCCGCGCCGTCAACCAGGGTATAGCTGAGGCGGCAGGGCTGGGCGCAACGCCCCCTGTTGCCGCTCCGCCCGCCGATAAGGCTGGACATCAGACACTGGCCCGAATAGCAAATACAAAGGGCTCCGTGCACAAAAACTTCGATCTCGACTCCGCCGTGCTCAACGATCTCCTTTATTGCCTCGAGAGAAAGCTCCCTGGCCAGAACCACCCTCGCAATACCCGCTTCTTTCAACGCATGCACGGTGGGAAGATTGTGCACGGTCATTTGGGTGCTCGCGTGCAGGGGCAGTTCGGGAATTACCCCGCGGGCAAGCTTCAACAGGCCCGGATCCTGAATCACGGCGGCATCTGCCCCGCACCGGTAAAGAAAATAAAGGAACCTCAACGCCTCCGGCAGTTCCCTGTCGTCAAGCAGGATGTTGACGGTTACATAAACTTTTACCCCCCGGACATGAGCGAAATAAACCGCCCGGGAAATTTCTTCGTCGTCAAAATTGGCAGCCGACTGCCTGGCGTTGAAATGTTTGCCGCCCAGGTAAACCGCATCAGCCCCGTTTTCCACTGCTGCCACCAGGGAGTCCCAGTCTCCGGCAGGGGCCAGCAGTTCCGGTCTTCCGGGCATCAAGCCTGCTCCTTTCGCTCACATCTCAAGAGACCTGCGCACGGGATAATCTCCAAACCCCGCCTGGCAAGCTCGTCCAGGAAGAGGTTCATCCCCAGCGAATCACTGGCCATATGTCCCGCCACAACGACGTTGACGTGATTTTTCTCGGCCTCCTTGCGGTGCTTTTCCCCGATGTGCATGACCACGAGGGTGCCGACCCCGGCCACCGCAAGCTTGGCATAAGCGTCCTCGGAGCCGCTGGTCCCCCCGGTGACGTCCACCATGATCTTGCCTGCGCGTCTGTCCTTATTGCCCACCATTATTGTCGGTCCGGCGTTGTATCTGACCGCCTCCGCGTATTCCGGGATTTCCTTCAGCGCCTTTACAACATCGCCGAGGGTGTCCGGCTTCTTCTCGTCCAGATAAGTCTGAAGAAAATCGCTTACATGGTTGTCGGCCGGTGTATGCACGCACATGAGAGGTATGTCCAAAAGCCTTGCCGCATCCACAGCCCGGTTGTGGTTCAGAGGCAGCAGGCCGCGTTTGACTTCGTTGATCCTCGAGTCCATTATTCCTTCAGCCACATTTATCGGAACACCGAATTTGGCCAGCAGGTCCTCCTGGAGGTCCATCACCCTGTAAAGGGCGGACATGGCCTTTCCTTCCGGATGATGCGCCAGTATCAGATCAATTTTTTTGCCACGGCTCGACAATCTGTCGGCCAGCAAGACTTCGCCCGTTTCCATATCGATGCCGGCAATTATTCTTTCGACCTCCCGCTCGGGATCGCCGTAAAGGATGCGGGTGTCGCTGTACGGGTTGAACAGGCGGTCCCGGTCAAACTCTTTTTTTTCTTCTTCCTTCATTTCATCGTACAATTTTTTTTCTTTTCCCAGCAGCTTTAAAACAGCATCTTTGGAGCGCGGGTCTTTTTCAATTCCCCTTTCAACGGCAAGCTCGTAAATTTCCCTTATTTTCACCGGTCTTTCCTCCTTTGTTTTGGTTCATTTTCTGGATACGAAAGGGTTTCCCCTGATATAAAACCTGAGCGGCAGGTCGGTTCCTTCCGCTATGCCGATCCGGGTGGCGGTCACGATGTCCTCCTGCTTCACGGAATTTTCCCCGCAAATGAAGAGCGGCCCCGAAGTCAGATCGATCCCGTTGTGAAGGCGGGTTATTCCCATTGCCTGCACCAGTTTGGCCGGCCCGCTGCACAGCTCGGCAAGCTCTCCCCGCCTCCTCCTGGCCTGCATTAACCGCTTACCCCGCAGCGGCTCCAGGGCCCTGACCAGCACCGCTTCCCCGACGCCTTCGCCGGCTGTTACGGCGTTAAAACAGTAATGCATGCCGTAAATAAAATAAACGTAGGCGTGCCCGGGCGGACCGAACATAACCCGGTTGCGCCGGGTCATCCCGCGGGAAGCGTGGCAGGCGGGATCCCCCTGGATATAGGCTTCGGTTTCGACAATCACGCCGGCGGTGATTCCTTCCGGAGAACAGTTTACCAGTATTTTGCCCAGAAGTTCTCTGGCTACAGTCACTGTCTGCCTGGCGTAAAAAGAACGGGGCAGGATAACCCCCCCGCCGGCCTTCTCAATACATTCCTGCACTCTCACCCGGCACCTTTCCAAATATATCGGCAACGCGAAACAACTTACTTTTTCTTTAAAATCTTTCTCAGCTCTTCCCAGCCGGCGGTATTTACGACATTCTCCCGCTCAAGCCAGGCCCGGCGGGCTACGGCCACTCCGTAAGGCATCTCGTCCATCCTCTTCAAATCGTGGGCATCGGTGCTGACAGCCATCCTGATTCCTCTTTCTTTCGCCCTGCGGGCGTTGACGTCATTGAGGTCCAGCCGGTCCGGCGATGAATTGATTTCTAATATAGTACCACAGTCGGCGGCGGCTTCCAACACCCTTTCAACGTCCAGGGCATATTCATCCCTCTGACCTATCAGGCGTCCGGTGAGGTGCCCGATAATATCCACATTTCTGTTTTCCACCGCCGAGATAATACGGGCGGTCATGGTGTCCCGGTCCTGTTTGAAGGCGCTGTGCACGGAAGCTATTACCAGTTCCGTCTCCTTTAATATTTCCTCCGGACAATCGAGTCCGCCTTTGGGGAGAATATCGACTTCTATGCCCGTGAGAATGTAAAAACCGTCAGAATTCTCATTTAAAGACCTGATATGTTCGTGCTGTTTTTTCAATCTCTTGGGGGAAAGCCCCCTGGCAATCTTCAAGGACTGCGAGTGGTCGGTGATTGCAATATACTGGTAACCCTTCTCTCTTGCCCTGGCCGCCATCCTTTCCACGGAGTGCAACCCGTCGCTCCAGTCGGTGTGAATGTGCAGGTCTCCCTTGATATCCCGCAGGTCGAACAGTTCCGGCAGCCTGTTCCCCAGCGCCGCCTCCACCTCTCCCCGGTCCTCCCTCAATTCCGGGGGAATGTAAGGCAAACCGAGGCAAGAGTATATATCTGTCTCATTTTTATATGCAAACCGGACCGGGCTCCCGGGAAAATCGGCAGAAAGCCCTTGTCCTTGTCCAAGCTTCCGCAGCCGCCCGAGGTGGGCCTTGCTTCCCGTACTCAAAAACAGAGCTGTTTCAAAAAAGTCCCCGGACACCACCTCGACGTCGACCACAATACCCCAGCCGGTTTGAAAACTTCCGCTCTGTCCGTCTCTCTCAATTACCTCCTTGATGCGGGGATGGCTTTCGAGAATGTCCAACACCTTGCCGGGATCATCCGAGGCGACCACGAGGTCGATATCGCCCACTGTCTCCTGCCAGCGGCGTATACTGCCTCCCGCCTCGACCCTGGTCGCTCCCGCAACGTCCTTCAAGTAGCCGGCAAGCTCCCCGGCCAACTCCCTTGCCGTCACCAGCAGCGTCCGTCCGCAACTGTTTTCCCGCGCCTCGATGTATCTTAAAATTGCGTTTTCCGTCTTGCCGCCCATCCCGGGAAGGCTCTTTACCCTTCCTTCCCTGGCGGCTTTTGCCAGTTCCCCGATGCTGGACACACCCAGGTTCTTGAAGATTATCCCCGCCCGCTTGGGGCCAATGCCGGGCAGGGACATGATGTCCAGAACCCCGGAAGGGATCTCCCGCAACAAGTCCTCAAGTTTCCGAAGGCGCCCGGTGGTCAGAATCTCGTCGATTTTGGCGGCAATGTTCCTGCCTATTCCCGGAGTTTTTACCAACTCTCCTCTTTTCCATATCTCTTCCACGGACTCCTCGAGACCGGCCAAAATCCTGGCCGCATTTCTGTAGGCGCGTATCTTGAAAAAATCTTCCCCTTTCAGCTCAAGCAGATCCGCCAGTTCGTGAAATATCCAGGCCACCTCGATATTTCGCATGTGAAAAACGCCCCGTTTCATCCGTAACTAATTTTCCCCGAAAAAACGGGGGTTAGCCGTTAAAAAGCTCATGAAGCATGCTTCATGAGCTTTTTTTATTATTACTTTTATCCGGTTCCAACATTCTTATCAGCTCGTCATACTCCGCCTGGAGCCTCTTTAATTCCTCCGCTATATTCAGGGCGGCCAGCACCGCCGTCTGGGCCTTGGTCAACCTCGGATTGCGACCGGCCAGCTGTTTCATCCTGCGGCTGACGTACTGGGCCAGCGAAATCATATTTTCCGGCGGACAGTCCCCCTTCAAGGTGTAATACTCGCCGAAAATTTCAACTTCTACCCGGGATTCCTGTTTTAACATAGGCGCCTCCAGGCTGTAAGAATTTTATCGTTATTTCGCCGCATTTCCCCTTTTTTCCTGCAGTAAAGGAAAATTTTTAGCCCGGCGGCGCTCCGGCTGCTGGAAAACTCCGCTCCGCCGCTCAGCATGTTCCAGCGGTACTGTGCAGGATTTCTCCGGCACTACGGAGAAATCAACTTTAGCTAAAAGGAAAGGATGTCGACGATGATGAAATGGGACATCACCAGTCTTTTCATAATCCTGCTGGTTGTTTTTTTGATCACTGCCCTGCCTACTGCAATAAGAATTGTCAACCAGTACCAGCGTGCCGTACTTCTCCGTTTCGGCAGATTCGTCCGCGTCCTCGACCCCGGTCTGAAGTTCGTTCTCCCGTACGGCATCGACCGCACACTTTACGTGGATTTGAGGATAGCCACCATCGACGTCTCCGGGCAAGACATTATCACCAGGGACAATGTCCCGGTTTCCATAAACGCGGTGGTGTACTTCCAGGTATTCGATCCCAAGCCCGCCGTACTGAATGTTGAAAATTTCCGGCAGGCCACCACGCTCCTGGCACAGACCCTGCTGAGGTCCGTCCTCGGATCACACGAACTGGACGACATGCTCTCGGAAAGGGAAAAACTCAGCAAGGTGCTAAAGGACGAACTGGACAAGTCCACCGAGCCGTGGGGAGTTCGTGTCGTCACCGTAGAAATCAAATCGGTCGATCTGCCGGAAGGCATGAGAAGGGCCATGGCCAAGCAGGCCGAGGCCGAACGTGAGCGTCGGGCGAAAGTTATTTCCGCCGAGGGCGAATACCAGGCATCCGAAAAGCTCCTGGAAGCCGCGACGGTAATCAGCCGCAACCCATCGGGGCTGATGCTCCGCATGCTGCAAACCCTCACCGAGATTTCAATTGAAAAAAACAGCACCGTAATATTCCCTCTGCCCGTAGAACTGCTGGAATTTTTCAAGGCAAAAACGGAGGAAAGCCGTAAGGCTTGAAACCCGTTTATCAGCTTAATACCGCCCGGGTTTACATCTCAGGAGGCGAAAGCTCTGCTAATGATCAAAGTGGAACTGCACGTAGCAGGCGCCGTTTTTGCTGTAAGATTTAACCCGGTCCGCGTAATGGCGCATCAGAAAACCAGAAAGCTTGATGAAGGCGTCTTCTTCATGCAGCAGTTCTTCCTCCGTCGGGCGCTCACCGGGAAACTCCATTAAAACTCCCTGATAGCAAACGCTCAGGTCCAGGTTGAACTCGTCAAAACTGGCCTCCATAGTCACTTTTCCGTCAGTCAGTTTCATCGCCGTCAAAGACTCCATGAACTCATTCAGTGCCGAAACCGCGCGGTTGACCACTTCCCGGCGGGCGCCCCAGGCCCCGCCCTGGACCTCCATGAAATCGACAATCTTTTTATAATTGTCTTCTTCCGGGACCAGTTCGATCTTTTCCCGCCTGGCTATGCCTATCCGCAAAATCAAATTCAGGAGCAGCACCGTTACCGTCGCCACCGTCAGCGAGGAGCTTAAAAGGGGCTGCAGGACGGGGTGAGCGTTGCTGTAAAACCCCGGCAGCATGTCCACGCTGGCGCCGAATACGACAGCCGAACCGATGATAATGGTTTTCCTGGTATCGATCATGCGGGACATGATTATTTGAATTCCGGACAGCAGCATGAAGGTTATGCAGAATATTAAAATTGCCCCCATGACCGGCTTGGGCATAATCGCAAACATCGCTGAGAGCTGGGGAAAGAAGGCCAGCAGGACGTAAATACCGCCCGTCGCATAGGCGATCACGCGGCTCGTGGCCCCCGTAGCCAAAGAAAGGCCGATGTTCGACGAACTGGTGGAATGCGCCATGCCGCCGATCAGCCCCCCGAAAACCGTTTTTACCGCTTCGGCCAGAATCCCCCTCCCGATGTTGTCCATGTCCGGCCGTTTCCACCCGGCGTCGTTGATTTTCTGGCAGGTGGTGATATCGCCGATGCACTTGAGCGAGGTGCAAATCCCGGCAATAAGAAACGGCAGGAGCACATCCGGATCGAAAGACCAGCCGATATGCCCCGTGTAGGGCAGCGCGATCAGGGGAGTCCTGGCCAGCAGTTCAAAATCGGAAACGCTTAAAAGGCCGAATACAAAGGAGAAAATATAACCGGCTATAATGCCAATTATCAGGCAATATTGTCTCAAGCTCCCTTTGCCCCAGACACCCGTTCCCACCATGACCGCAAAAGTGATGAAAGCAACGGCGGCGTTTTCGCTCCGGCCGGCGGAAGACGCACCGCCAGCGCCGAAAAAGAGGTTAACGGCAATAGGTATAATGGAAACTCCGACCATAAACACCACCACCCCGGCCACCTCGGGGGGAAACAGGAACCGCAGCCGGTTGATCACCCGCGACAGCATGGCTTCGAAAAAACCGGTAACGATGGTCATTCCAAACATCAGGGGATAGCCGCCCGTCTTTACCGCCAGTACGGCCGCCGGGAGAAACGGCTCGCTGCCCCCCTCGGGGGCAAGATAACCAGACCCCAGGGGACCTTTCCTCAGACCCTGCAGGATGGTCCCCACGCCTCCGGCGATCATGGACAAGCTGACCAGACCCTGCACTTCTTCCGGCGAGCTGCTTGTTATCTGCGCTACCAGCACGGGGAAGATCAGCGCGCTGGACATCAGCAGAACGTGCTGGACGGCAAGAACGGCCGTGATCATTAAAGGCGGCCGGTCATCTACGCCGTACACCAGGTTGACAGGTTTTAACGGAACACCGCTTGCCAATTTATCACCTCTTTGGGTAAGGGCCGGTGTTACAAAAAATTTTAGCATTCAAAACCTTAAGTGAAAGAGAAGGCAACCTTAACTGAACCTTAAATCTGCCTTAATTCCGGCGCTTTTTACGATTCGCCCGGACTTTCTGCAAAAAACAGAACCCCCGACGGTGCTGCCGCGGGGGTGAAAAGCCTGTTCCGGTCCATTGTTTTCGCGGCGGCCGGAAACCAGCCGCAGTTCTCAAATCAGAACAGCCCGGCCGCCTCTTCCCTGGTGGAGCAGATCGGGAAGATGGCGGTAAAGCCCGCGATGTCAAAGACCTCTCTGACGTGTTCCTTCAGGGATGAAAGAACAATTTTCCCCCCAATACCGCCGGTTTTCTTTGCGGCCATGAGGAGCACCCTCAAACCGGCGCTGCTGATGTAATCCAGCCGGTTGAAATCCAGGATGAAACACTTTTCCCCTGCACCCAGAAAATGCATTATTTTTTTCTCCAAAATGTCTGAAGTGCTCGCATCCAGCCTGCCGTCCAACTCCAGCACAACCGCCGATCCGCTTTTGCTTTCCTGGATTTTCACTGACACTCCCCCTGTTTTAAAAAGTCGGGTCAATTCTCATGCTCCGCCGCCGGGGTCCGTACGGCCAAAATAATTGCGCCGGCAGCGCAGAGCCTTAAATTATTTTCTTTTTCAAATAAAGTATATTTTTTCCCTGCCGCCTTTCGTATTTTAGCTCATCCATCATTTTCCGGACAAAATAAAAACCGAGACCCCCCGTCCTTCTCTCTTCCAGGGGCAAGTTCAAATCCGGTTCGGGAATCTCCAGCGGATTAAACGGCACGCCGTCGTCCTCCACCCTTATGTGCAGAGCTTTCCCTTCAATAGACAGGTGAATTTTGATCAGGTGCTGGTCGTGATCCACAAACCCGTAGGACACAATGTTGGTAAAAATCTCATCCAGGGCCAGGTTTACGTCCATGAGGGTTTTCAGCGGCAGGCGGTGGCAGTCCCTGAATTCTTCCAGGGCAAGGCTCAGCCGCTCCAGTTCGGAAAGGGCGTTTTTCAGTTCGATCAGGGTTTCTTTGTCCAAAGCTGCCTGCCATCCTCTCTGTTATTCCAGGTAACCCCTCAATTAAAAAATTCCCATTCTTTTTCTGAACGTATAAAAACAGATAAATTCATGTTATCCCAATTTTTATATATTCACAATATACTACATTTTAAAGATATTTTCCTTATTTTGAGCAAAAAAACATGTAAAATTTAAATGTTTCTCCCCGGTAAAAACTTTTTCACAGGCCTGCGGGAGGAGCCGGGCAGCCGGCAAAGAATAATTTTACAATATGCCCGGTCTTGCAGCAGTATGCCGGCGACTCTAAAAAGGAGCAGGTTGAACTCATGCAGGAAAACCTTTACCGCAAAGAAGCCCTGAAACACCTGGAGACGCCGGGGCAACTGGATACGCTGATGGCCGTAACCAGCCCGCGCGGGTGGCTGGCGCTGGCCGCCGCCGGTTTTCTGCTGGCCGCGGCGATCGTCTGGGGAACACTGGGCAGTTTGTCCATAAGCACCGCCGGTCAGGGAATCATCCTCCGGCCGGGGGGAATCATTCAGGCAGCCGCAATGACCGGCGGCCTGGCCGGTAAGGTCCTGGCGGCGCCCGGCGATTTGGTCCAGCCCGGCGAGGTCCTGTTCAGCGTCAGCCGGCCCGAACAGGCCGAAGAGGGCCGTCCCGGCGGGGAAACGGTTCAGGTTACGCGGCTGGCCGCCTCCCAGCCCTGCCGGGTGCTGGACGTGCTGGTAAAAGAAGGCGACCTGCTCAAAGCCGGGGACCCGGTTATGATCCTGGAGCCCGACAGCGGCGGGGAGAGCCTGGAAGCGGTCATATACGTACCGGCTGAAGAAGGCAAAAAAATCCGTCCCGGCATGGACGCCTTGATCTCCCCGGCCTCCGTCAAGAAAGAAGAGCACGGTTACCTGCGGGGTCAGGTCAAATCCGTATCCGGATACCCTTCCACCTTTGAGGGCATAGTCCGGGAAGTGGGCAGCAAGGAACTGGCCCAGCGCCTGATGGGCGCCGGCGCCCCGATTGCGGTGCGGGTAAGCCTGACGCGCAATCCCGGCGCACCCAGCGGCTATAGCTGGACCAACGGAAAAGGGCCGGACCTGCCGGTCAACAGCGGAGTTCTCTGCCAGGGTTCAATTATTGTGCGCAAGGTGCGGCCGGTTTCCCTGCTTTTTCCCGCCCTGACGGGAAGGTGACCTGCGCGCGGCCGGTAACTCAAGCCGGTTGGCACGGGATGCAAAACAAAAAATGACAACGCGATAAAGCGAGAGGTTCTGTGTAATGATTTTTTCCATGCGGCCGGACCGGTCTGGAAGAGCTAAAGGGCCGCCCGCAGAAACAAAACAGGACAAAAAATCTATCCCCCCGGCAAGGCGCGTCAGGGTCCCCACAATTCTGCAAATGGAGGCCGTGGAGTGCGGCGCGGCCTGCCTGGCCATGATCCTGGCCTGCTACGGCCGGATTGTTCCCCTGGAGGAACTGCGCCAAGCCTGCGGGGTGTCCCGCGACGGCAGCAGGGCCAGCAACGTTGTCAAAGCGGCCAGGAGTTACGGCCTGCTCGCCGGCGGCTACCGCCGGGACCCCGACAGTCTGAAAACAATGCGGTTCCCCATGATCATTCACTGGGAGTTCAACCATTTTGTCGTCCTGGAAGGTTTCAAAAAAGGCCTGTTTTACCTGAACGACCCGGCCTTGGGCCCCCGGACGGTAACGGCGGAAGAGTTCGGCCGTTCCTTTACCGGCGTTGCGCTAACCTTTGAGCCGGGGCCGGTCTTTCAGCCCGGCGGCGTAAAGCACGGCCTGATCCCGGCCCTGCGCCGCCGGCTGGCCGGCCTTGAGCCGGCCCTGGCTTACGTCGTCCTGGCCGGCCTGTTTTTGCTCCTGCCGGGCATGGCCATTCCCGCCTTCACCAGGGTTTTTGTGGATTATATCGTTGTCGGCGCAGCCTTTTACTGGCTGCCGGCGCTGCTGGCCGGGCTGGGGCTGACGGCCGTCCTGCAGGGAGCCCTGACCTGGCTGCAACAGTATTACCTGCTGCGGCTGGAGAGCAGGCTCGCCCTCGGCACTTCCAGCCGTTTTTTCTGGCACGTGCTCCGTCTTCCCGTAAATTTTTTCTCCCAGCGCTACCTCGGCGACATCGGGAGCAGGGTGGCGCTCAACGACCAGGTGGCCCGGCTGCTGTCAGGCGATCTAGCCAGTACGGCGGTAAGCCTGGCGGTGGTAATTTTTTACCTGACGATCATGGTTCAGTACGACCCCGTACTAACTGCGATAGCCGTTCCCCTTGCCCTGTTGAACCTGTTGTTTTTAAAGTACGTCTCCCGCCGCCGGGTGATTGAAAACCAAAAGCTTTTGCAGGAAACGGGCAAACTTTCCGGAGTCACCTTCTCCGGCCTGCAGATCATCGAATCCATCATGGCCGGCGGGCAGGATGCGGAGTTCTTCAACCGCTGGGCCGGTTACATGGCCAACGTTCTCCGTTCCGGGCAGAACCTGGGAGTTGCCAGCAAGTACCTGGCCGTTTTCCCGCTCCTGGTGACCGGCTTTTGCAACACGGCCATCCTGGCCGCAGGCGGTCTGCGGGTTCTGGAAGGGCACCTGTCCATCGGCATGCTGGTGGCTTTTCAGGCTCTCCTCGCCAGCTTTATGGGCCCTTTCGGCAGTATGGTCAACCTGGGGGCCACCCTGCAGGAAGTGGAGGGGAGCATGAAACGGCTGGACGACGTGCTGCAGTACCCGGTTAGCAGGGAACTGGCGGTTACCGGCGAGGATCAGCCGGCAGGCGGCCGGGACGGGGCATCCGCCGGGGAACCGGCGGGGGGAAAGGACGGCGAATCCGCCGGCGGAGTGCCGGCCAAACTCGAAGGGTACGTTGAATTCCGCAATGTGACTTTCGGCTACAACCGCCTGGAGCCGCCCCTGATCAAAGACTTCAGCGTAAAGCTGCGGCCGGGCGACCGGGTGGCCCTGGTGGGCGGCTCCGGCAGCGGCAAGTCCACGCTGGCCAGGCTGCTGGCCGGACTCTATGAGCCTTGGTCGGGCGAGATACTTTTTGACGGAAAGCCCCGCTCCGCCTGGCCGCGCCGGGTGATTTGCAACTCGGTGACCGTGGTGGATCAGGATATCAGCCTGTTTGAAGGAACCATCCGGGAGAATATCACCCTTTGGGACCACTCCATTCCGGACGCCCACGTGGTCCGGGCGGCGAAGGACGCCTGCATTCACGACGACATCATGGCCCGCAGCGGCGGCTACGCCCACCCGGTGGAAGAGGGGGGGCGCAACTTCAGCGGCGGGCAGCGTCAACGCCTTGAGATTGCCAGGGCGCTGGCCGGCTCCCCCACCGTCCTGGTTCTCGATGAAGCCACCAGCGCCCTGGACCCCGCAACGGAGAAGGAAGTGGACGACAACCTGCGGCGCCGGGGCTGCACCTGCCTGATTGTGGCCCACCGCCTCAGCGCCATCCGGGACTGCGACGAGATCATTGTTCTGGAAAACGGCCGGGTGGTGCAGCGGGGCACCCACGATGAGATGAAAGATGCGGACGGGCCATACGCCCGCCTGATCAGGGAACAATAGCGCCTTTAAATATTGACAACCAAAAACTGTTATGGACATCGGCCCTTTAAGAGCAGATTCGGCTTTACACGGAGGTTTCTTATAAAATGCCGGAAGGACTGGAAAATTTTTTACAAGCGGCAGCCGCGGCGGCAAGCGGCAGCCGGCCCTTTTTGCTGGCCGGACCGGACGCGGCCTGGATTGTCCGGGGAGGGCCGGCCGACATTTTCGCCGTCGATGTGCGGGACGGCCAGCCGGCTGGCAGGCGGGAGCACCTCTTCCGGGCCGAACCCGGCTCGATTCTGTTCAGCCTGGATCCGGAACGCTACGGCAAGGGAATCGGGCTTGTGGCGGTGGGCAAGGAAGCCTCCTTCCTGAAAACTGACGTCACCGGCCTGCGGCAGGCCGCCAGCGATCCACGGCACGCCGGAGAAGTCGCCCGCCTGATCGACAACTGGGTGGAAGGCCTGGCCGCAGGCATCTGCCGGGAAGTCCCTCCCATCACTTACCGGGAACTGCAGCCGGGAGAGGTAACCGTCGGGGAGGAACTGCCCCTGCGGCCCAGGCGCAAAGTGCTCTGGGTGTGTCATGAGGAGAGCGATCTGGCCGGCCTGTCCATGCTTCTTACCAGCATCAGCACGGTGGTAAAGAGAGACGCGTTCTTCCCCGTCACCGCCTACACCTGGCTCTACTCCATCGGCGAAAACCGGATTAAAGTGCTGGACACGGCCGGCTTTCTTCAGCAGGACACGGACTGGTCCGGCCTGGAGGAATTCCACAAGCTGGTCCTCGACATCATCGCCCTGAACCGGAAGCAGGCCCGGCTGGACGAGGGCCTTCTGCTGGACAAAAAAACCGGCCAGGAGCTGGCTTTCGCCCGGAAGGCACTGACCCGCCTGGCCGCTTCGGTGCAAACCGGGCGAAAAAAACCCGGGGCGGATCACGACGGCGGCAACGCCATGCTGCAGTCTTGCATTGCGGCGGGCGAAGCGGCCGGCATCAAGATAGTCGCCCCACCCTTTTCCCGCGACGGCCGCAGCAGGGACCCGCTGGGCGACATCGCCAGGGCTTCCCGGGTCAGGACCCGCCGGGTGTCGCTCGGCGGAGAGTGGTGGACCCAGGACGGCGGGCCCATGGTGGCATTCATGAAGGAAGACGAACGGCCGGTAGCCCTCCTGCCCGCTTCTCCCCGCTCCTACACCCTTTATGACCCGGGGGAGGGAAAAACCCTGCCCGTAACTGCCGAAACTGCCCGCCAGCTTAAATTATCAGCCTACAGTTTTTTCCGGCCTTTTCCGGCCCGCGCCCTCTCCCTGTGGGACCTGATAAAATTTTGCGCCGGCAGCGGCTGGAAGAACGACGTGGCGACGGTGGCGCTGACGGGCGCGGCCGGCGGCCTCCTGGCCCTGGCCCTGCCGGTCGCCACCGGCTTCCTTTTCGACAGCATCATCCCCGGCGCGGAACGAGGACTGCTCCTCCAGACGGTCCTGTTCCTGCTGGCCGCGGCGGCCGCAGTCTCCCTGTTTAAAATGACCGGGGAAGTGGCGCTGCTCCGCATTGAGGGAAAGATCGCCGTTTCCCTGGAGGCCGGCCTGCTGGACCGGCTGTTAAGCCTGCCGCTGCCCTTTTTCCGCCGTTATTCCGCCGGCGATCTGGCGGTCCGGGCCGGCAGCGTCAAAATTGTTATCGGCAATATTTTCCAGACGGGCATTTCCTCTTTGCTGGGCGGTATTTTCTCTCTTTTCAACCTGGCCCTGCTGCTCTTTTACGACGTCAGGCTGGCCCTGGTGGCCGCGGCCCTGGTGCTGGCGGCCGTCGCCGTAACCCTTTTTCTCAGCCTGGGGCAATTGCGCTATCAAAAAGAACTGGCTGAAATCCAGGGGAAAGTTTCGTCCCTGGTGATGCAGGTGCTGGGCGGGATTGCCAAGTTCCGCGTGGCCGGGGCGGAAAACAGGGCTTTCTACCTTTGGGCGGGCGAGTTTGCCCGGCAGCGCCGGGTGAGCTTCCGGGCCCGCCTCAACGCCGGCTGTCTCACCATGTTCAACGCGGTGTTCCCGCCCGTAACTTCGCTGGTTATCTTCGCCGCCTACGCCTCCACGGCCGGGTCCGGCCTTTCCACCGGCCGCTTCCTGGCCTTCAACGCCGCTTTCGGAGGGTTTCTAGCCTCCATGCTGGCCCTTTCCTCGACGGTTCTCCAGCTCCTGAGCATCGTACCGGCTTACGAACGGGCGCGGCCGATTCTGGAAACGGCGCCGGAGGTGGACGAGAGCAAGGCCGATCCCGGTGAGTTGAAGGGAGACATCGAAGTGAGCCACGTCTACTTCAGCTACGGCCCCGACGACCCCCCGGTGCTGAAGGACGTGTCCATACGCGTCCGGCCGGGCGAATTCGTGGCCGTAGTGGGGCCGTCGGGGAGCGGCAAGAGCACCCTCCTGCGGCTGCTGCTGGGCCTTGACCGGCCTCATTCCGGGGCCGTGTACTACGACGGCCAGGACCTGGCGGGCCTGGACGTGCGGGCCGTGCGTTCCCGGTGCGGCGTTGTAGTCCAGAACAGCCAGCTCATGGCCGGGGACATCTTCACCAATATCGCCGGGCTGGCCAACCTGACCATGAACGACGCCTGGGAAGCCGCCCGCATGGCCGGCATCGACGAAGAAATCCGCCAGATGCCAATGGGCATGTTTACCATGATCAGCGAAGGGGCCGCCAACATTTCCGGCGGGCAGAGGCAGCGCCTGCTCATCGCCAGGGCCCTGGTCAAAAAGCCGCGCATCGTCTTCTTCGACGAGGCCACCAGCGCCCTGGACAATCACACCCAGGCCATCGTCAGCCGCAGCCTGGAAAAGCTGCAGGCCACCCGGGTGGTGATCGCCCACCGCCTGAGCACCATTATCAACGCCGACCGGATCTACGTGCTGGACCAGGGACGGGTGGTCCAGAGCGGCAGTTACGAACAACTGATGCGGGAGGAGGGATTGTTCGCCGCCATGGCCAGGCGCCAGCTGGCCTGATGAGCTATTTGCGGGCGGGTTTTCCGGCAGGCTCCCATACGCCTTGTGCGGCGCCGGCATTTAAGGAAGAAAAAGCAGTTTTATGGAAAGGCTGGGATGAAAGATAAAAGACATTTTGGATCTTCTGATTACCCTGATCAAGAACATGTCGGTCATCATCGTCATGGCGTATGTGATAACCAGGAGCCGGCTGTTTGCCTCCGTCTTAAAAGGAGAGCTCGATTTGAGAAACCGGCTGTGGCTGATCCTGATCTTCGGCCTTTTCTCCATTTACGGCACTCTGAGCGGCATTCAGATCATGAGCGCCATTGCCAACATAAGAGATCTGGGACCGATGATCGCCGGCCTGCTGGGCGGTCCTGTTGCCGGCCTGGGAGCCGGGCTCATCGGAGCGGCGCACCGGTACTCCCTGGGCGGCATTACCGCCCTTCCCTGCACCGTTTCCACCCTCCTTGCCGGTCTGGCCGGCGGAGCGATATTCGTCCTGCGCCGGGGGCAGCTGCCCGGGGTGGCTCTGGCCGCGCTTTTCGCCGCCCTGATGGAGTCCCTGCACATGGGTCTGACCCTGCTTTTGACCCACCCTTACAGCGTTGCCCTCACCCTCGTAAAACAGCTTTCGCTGCCCATGATCCTGGCCAATTCACTGGGAATCGGCATCTTCATGTTTATCGCATTGAACCTGCTCAAAGAACGGGAAACCGAAGCCGCCAAAAAGCGCATAGAAGGAGAGCTGCAGGTTGCCCGGGAAATTCAGATGAGCATCGTGCCCAAAATTTTTCCGCCCTTCCCCAACAGAACCGAGTTCGATATCCACGCCATTCTCGAACCGGCCAGGGAAGTGGGGGGGGATTTATACGATTTTTTCCTGTTAAACGACGATACTCTTTGTTTTCTGGTGGGCGACGTCTCCGGCAAGGGAGTGCCGGCGTCTTTATTCATGGCTGTCACCAAGACCCTGTTGAAAGCCGGGGCGCACGAAGCGGCGGCGCCCGACCAAATTCTGTGCGACGTAAACAATGAACTGTGCGCGGATAACGATTCGGCCATGTTTGTCACGGTTTTTCTTGGCATCCTGCACATTCCTACAGGTCAGGTAAACTGCAGCAATGCGGGGCACAACCGGCCCTTTATCATCAGAGCGGACGGCCGCGTGGAAATGCTCCCGAAAACGCGGGGGATCGCCCTGGGGGTGATGGAGGGATTTTCATTTGCTTCCTGCGATTTCACCCTGCAAAAGGGAGATTCCATCCTGCTCTATACCGACGGGATAAGCGAAGCCATGAACCGGGCGGGAGAGCTTTTCGGCGAAGAAAGAATGGCAGAGATTATCAAAAAGAACAGCAACGCTGACGCCGCCGGAATGACCGGGGCATTGAGAGATGCGGTCCGGGACTTTGCCGGCGGGGCGGAACAGTCCGACGACATTACCGTTATGGCGCTCAAGTACCTGGCTTCCGGTTAAAGAAGAAGAGAGGGAAAACTTCGTTTCGAGGAGGTTTTTGCTGTTGTTGGCCCAGATTGCGGAAAAGGTTTCGGGGCCGGCAGGTCAAAAAATCCACCCGCGGGAGGTGGAAAGGGTGATCGGGGCGCTGCTGGTTTCTTCCGAGTTTTGGCGGGTAGTTGCCTTGAGCCGCCTGCCGGCGGAGACGGCGGCGGAAATTATCAAAGCGCTGATCGACGTTGGGCTGGCGGTCCAGGAGGACGGCGCCCTGCGCCTCACGCCCGGCGGAAATGCTCAGGCACGGGCCCGGGGAATAGTTCCTCCCGGCGGGCAAACGTGCCCGGAGTGCACCGGACGAGGGATCAACATGCGGTCCTATGCGGAACTTCTCGCTAAGTTCAAAGAACTGGTTCAAAACCGACCGAACGCCGTTCCGGAATACAACCAGGCATACGTCACTCCGGAGACTACGGTAGCGCGCCTGGCCCTGCTGACCGCCAAAGGAGACCTCCAGGACAAGTCTTTAATCATTTTGGGCGATGACGATCTGGAGAGCATCGCCGCCGCTTTAAGCGGGCTGCCCAGGCGGGTGGTCGTGCTGGAGATCGATCCCCGGCTGACCGGCTTCATAATAACGCTGGCCGAAACTCACCGCCTGGCGATCGAGGTCTACCGGCAGGATCTCCGGAAGCGGCTGCCCGCCGAACTTTGCTGCCAATTCGACACTTTTCTTACCGACCCGCCGGAAACCGTTTACGGCATGGAACTTTTTCTTACCCGCGGGCTGACCGCCCTGAAAGGCCCTTGCTGCGCGGGTTACTTCGGGTTAACCCACGCTGAATCTTCCCTGGCGGAATGGCTAACGATCCAGCAAATCCTCGCCGGCAAACTCAGGGTTGTGGTCACCGATATTATTCATAACTTTAACGAATACGTGACTTCTGGCTACCTGCTGGAAAGCGCCCGGAAAGATTTGAGCTTTGTACAGGTCAGCCCCCGGGCGAACTGGTACTTTTCCTCCATGTACCGGATCGAAACTCTGGTGGATTATAAGCAGGAAAACCGGGACAGAGAAGATCTGGCCCTCTACCCCGGCGAAAACTCATCCTTACGCAGTTCCCAATGACGGGCCGGCGTTCTTTCGATTACTTGTTACCCAAAGGAACAGGATTAACCGGCTAGAATCACCATTTGCTCGAGCTTGCGCACCCGGGCGCTGATCGCCCGGATGAGGCCGATCCCGACTTCAGGGTACAACCGGCAAAGGCGCGCCAGCTCCCGGCCCTCAAGGGCCAACACCACGGCATCGCCCAGGATAACCTGGGCGCTTACCGGTGAAGGGGACTCGTCGAAAGCACTCGTATCGCCGATGAGCTCTTTAGGCCCCATGACCCCGATGGTGCCTTCACGCCCTGATTGGGATCGGGCGCTGATCTCGATGTGGCCGGCAAGCAGGAGATAAACGGTCTGGTTTTGCCTGCCCTCCGTCAGCAGGAAACTGCCGTCCGGCCAGGTTTCCACTCTGGCAACGCCGGCGATCAGCGCCAGTTCCTCAACAGAAAGGCCGGCGAAAAGGGGTGTTTCCTTCAATAAGAGTACCCGGTCCAGCAGTTCAAAATCACGCGCGGTTTCCATATCTTTTCGCTCCCTTCTTCGTTCGGCGGCAACCCAGATCTCCCGGAGCCAGTAATCAGCTTCGGCGGCCCCGGCCCGGAAAACGCCGGGGCACGGATCTTCTCTATCCAAACTGAGCGCGGACGTAAGGTGCCGCGCCAGGGTCCGGGAGAGACTCCGGTCGCCTATCCCTTCGGTCAATATCTCCAAAGCGTTGTCTCTTTTTTCCTCATTCTCCTCCTGCAAGGCCTTGCGTAAAACATTTACGGAGCTTTCCGAACTGAGCCCGGCAAGGACCAGCCAGGAGGCCTCCAGCACTTCCGCCTCTATTTCCTTGATGCGCCGCCCGGCCAGATCGGCTAAATCGCAAGTCCCCATTTGGCGCAAAGCAGGTACCAGAGACAGCATCGACTGGACCTGCCCGACCCGGACTTTGCATTCATCAAGTACCAGCTTTTGCACATTCCGGTCAAACAAAAAATCTTGAAGAACTTTTATCAATACCTTCCAGGTGGAGAAAGGCGGATTTTGACTCAACTGCTCGATCAGAACCGGTAGAACGGCCGGACCCATATCCCGCAAGGCCTTTTCCACGGCGGCGCGGTACTCCAGATCGGCCGCCTGGTAAAGAGCAAGCATGGCGGGAACCGCACCTGTACTGCCAAGTCTTCCCAGGGCGGCCGCCGCCGCTGTTCGCAGGCGGGGCGCTTCCCTTTCCGCCAGCTTTGACGTTAACCAGGGAACAAACTGCTCACATTTACACTCGCCGATGACGGCGCAGGCCATTACCTCACCTTCAATACCGGCAGCCAGGCAACGCCCAATGACCTGCTCCGCTTTCCCCGCAGGCAATTGCCCGTCCAATCGAAGCAGGGCGACAAGGGCGGCCTTGGCCACCTTTACCTCTAAATCATCCAGGGCCTCGTGCAAGCGGGACCGGGCCTGCTCCCGGACAAGCCCGGCGCCGGCAAGACATAAAACAGCCTTTGCCCGCAAATCCGGATCCAGGTCCCGGGTACAGGCCAGCACCTGCTGCCACTCTTGCGGCCCGGCTTCGGCAGCCGGGAAGGACTGCAGGGCCGCCAGCCGTATTTTTCGGGATGCGTCCCCCAACAGCCGGGTCATTACCGGCAATCTGATCTTGCCCGGGCTATTCTTAAGCAGTTCCAGGGCCAAGCCCCGTTTGCGGTCGTCGGGTTGATGCAAAAAGCCCAGCACTGCCTCCAGAATTTCAGGCTTCACCAGGCTGCCGAGTGCCGCACCAACATTTGAAGATGCGTCATAGTAGCCGTACTTCACCGATGCAATTAATTCTCTCATGTACAGGTTCCGGGCCTGACCAGCCATCCAGACCAGGAACACCCCGATTAAGACCCCGGCAGCCGACAGCACAGGCAGACTAACCACACCGGCGGCATGGAGCAGGCTTAAGGCGCCCCCTCCCAACATGCCAACCAGGGTATAAAAACCCCCCGTTAAAAAACGGACACTGCTCCTTTCCCTCGGCGGCACAACGTTGAACACCAACTGGCACGACGGGTCGCCCAGATTCTCGATCAAGAGGCGGGTCAAAACCGTGCTTATAAAAACACCGCCCAGGGGCAGGTTCAAGGTAAAAAGCAAAACCGGGATCAAGAAACAAACCACCAGACCTACGGGCACTACCACCATAGTGAAGCCCACTCCCAGCCAGTTCATGAGCTTATTGAGCAGCCCCACCTCAATCACTACGGCGATGGTATTATATATGGCCATCAGAGTAGCGAAGAAGGCCATGAGTTGTTTTTCATCTGGAAAAAGAGATTCGGCGACGGTATTGTACTGGTAATCCATCAGGAAGTACAGGAGCATAAGACCGGTCAACAAGACCAGCAGCCGGCTTATAAAGGGAGATTTAAAGAAACACCGGAGGCTGTCTCCCAGATTTAAGGCCTCTTCCTCCATCGAAGATGCCAGGGGAACCAGATAGCGCCGTGAACATCCCCGCAAGGACAGGAAACCCCCGCCCAGGATGAGCGCCCACAGTAAATAGATGGCTTCTGTTCCCAGGGGCGCCAGCCAGTGGGCTGCCGCGCCGGATACAATGCACCCGCCGGTATAGCAACCGGCGAGAAGCGGGAACAGCCGCCTGGCCTGCTGAGTCGTCGATATATCCGCCGCTATTTGCCAGATCAGGGGAGCCATTTGAAAATATATTACCGTGGTTGTCACCAGCAGAAACGGGTAAAATAAGCGGGGCGGGGCCAGGCCGCCCCAACGGGAGGCCGCTAAGATAAATGCATTGATCAAAACCAGCGACCCCATGGTTGCATAGGCGCGCTTGGCAAAGGCAGGCTTGGCCCAGACACCTGAAAAATGCGCAATCAAGCCGGTGGTAAGGAGTAAAACAATTGCTTCCAGCGCGTACATCGCGGGTAAAAGCTCTACCCCGTACCGCACGTTAAAAATAGACATAGCCGCGCTAAGGCCCATGACCTCCCCCATACCCAGGGCCCAAAACAGGGGAGCCATAACCAGCAGCTTGGAAACATCATTGCCCTGCAGGGACAAAATTTGCACAATTTTGGACATCGTTATCTCCGGCACAAATCCAACAGGTGATATCAGGCGAAATCAAATTCAAACAAAATATTTATGAACAAAATCCTTAATGCCCCGGGGGCTTAACTCGGCCACGCATACCAACTCATCCCCGCGGACATAGCCTGGATTCACTCTGGCGAAATACTCGATATGGGGATTCTTCAAATGCCTCTCTTTTACGTCAGCCACTCCCGGCTTGACATAATCGCAGCCAGAACGGATTACGCCGCTGGCGGGGTCAAAATCTTTCGGAAACATCAGGTTCGCAAAACCCTCAATCATTGCCCTGACAAGCGGAGGCGTAGGAGCGTCGTACCGGGGCCAGAACAGATTGAAATAATAAGGCAGGTACCGGTATGTTCTATATCCCTTGGACAGCAGCATCCAGTAAAAGTTTCCTTCCTTAAACTCCGGGAGAGATGAAATGTAGTTGAACCAGTTGTTTTGGAGATGACTCCAATTCCAATATGTCCGATCCATAACGGTATCTCCCGAATATAGCAGCTTGATGATCGCACCTTCAATATTAAGCCGGATGATCATGCTGCTGGTAAACCCTACAATTGATCCGTCATCATCCTTGAACAACAAAACATGATCCTTCTCTTTGAGGTCATTTTGGAATATATCGGGGTTAAGATTGGAGTAATATTTGCACATAAGCTCGTACATATGCAGGATGTCGGTCTCGGCAAGCCCGGAAACCGGTAAAACTTCTTTCTTGAGCACAACTTTCCCCCCCACAATTTGAAATTTTGATAATGGCAAAATGCAGGTAAACATGACAGCGCCATTTATCTGCTCAGGTTCAATCTTGCCGGCCAATCTGTTGGACCGGCAAGGAAATAGCTGGTAAAACTTATTGAAAAAGCTTGGGTAATTCTGTGACCAAGGTCCTGCCCCCTATAATGGCCGTTGCCAAGGCTACACATAAACCGAAAACCGTCAACCAAAGCGGGTGTTGATAATCGCCGGTAATTCTTCTGCTATGTACCGCCAGCAAAACCGAAACGAGGGCGATGGGAAGAACCATTCCGTTTAAAGCCCCGGCTGCGATCAATACCTTAACGGGCTTGCCCACCAGCACGAAAACCAGGGTGGACAGGCAAATAAATCCGGTGATTACAAGCGGCTGTTTCTTTTCTATCACCGGGTGGAAGCTTCTGAGGAATGAAACGGAAGTGTACGCCGCGCCTGCCACCGAGGTAACAGCTGCACACCAGAGCACAATCCCAAAGAATTTATACCCTGCATTTCCGGCAGCAATTTTAAAGACAGATGCCGGAGGGTTGGCCGGATCCAAAGGAATACCCGCGGCCACGACGCCCAAGACTGCCAGAAACAAAACGACACGCATTACGGCAGTAATCAAAATACCGCTCACTGAAGCCTTTGAGACCTCTTTCAGGTATTCTTGTCCCTTCATTCCCGCATCAAGAAGGCGGTGGCCCCCGGCAAAGGTGATATAACCGCCCACGGTACCCCCGACCAAGGTTAAAACGGCAAACATGTCGATCTTGTCCGGAGCGACAGATTTTGCAACCACCAGGCCCACCGGTGGGCCGGTCAGGACGGCAATATAAACGGTGATGACGATCATGACCAGGCCCAGAACCTTGGCAAAGCCGTCCAGAGCCCTGCCCATCTCTTTTGAGAGAAAAACAAACACCGCAATCAGCGCGGAAATGAGCGCGCCCACCCGGGGGGTAACGCCGAACAGGACGTTCATTCCCAGCCCGGCACCGGCGATGTTGCCGATATTGAAAGCCAGGCCCCCGAGTACGACGGCAAAGGAAACATGATATCCCAGGCCGGGCAAAACGGCGTTGGCAATATCCTGGCCTCTCATTCCGGTCACGGCAATAATTCTCCACACATTCAACTGGGCGCCGATATCAAGGACAATCGAGGCCAGGATGACAAAGCCGAAACTTGCCGCCAGTTCCCCGGTAAATACCGCAGTCTGGGTCAAAAAGCCCGGCCCGATGGCAGAGGTGGCCATGATAAAGGCCGCCCCCAGCAAAACGCTCCATGATGACTTTTTGACGGGTTTTAACGCCCCCTCTGCCCCGGTAGATGTTGCCTGGTGGTTCACGTTCACACTCTCTTTCTAAAAACACGTCGTATGAATAATTATTTTCCAGACGGGAGGACTCAACGGTTAATGTAACCGAGAGCGCGCTCCAGCACCGCTGCGGCTTCCGCCCGGGTCACGTGCCCGGACGGGTCAAAATAGTCCGATTCCCTGCCACACACGATACCGGCTTCCACCGCCGCGGCCACAGGTATTCTAGCCCAACCGGAAATTTCATCCTGGTCGTAAAACCTGGCGATGGCCGCGTTCACATTAGAAGCTTCCGCAGTAAAGCCCGCCGCCCGAACCGCCCTGACGGCCATCACCGTCATCTCCTCACGGCTGACCGGATAACCGGGGCGGAACGAGCCGTCTTCATAGCCGCAGACCAGACCGGCCTTTGCGGCGGCCCCGACCACATCCGCGAACTGCTGCCCGGGAAAGACATCGGAAAACCCGGCGGCGGACTCATCTCCGGCCAGATCCAGGGCGCGCGTCAGCAAGCCGGCAAATTCAGCGCGGGTAATGTAACCGGCATTTTGAACATTCTTGATTCTCCCTTCTATTTTGGCGGTGATATGGCCGGTCTGCCTTATGTTTTCGGCCAAAGCGTCTCTGAGCAGAATGTGGGTACCGGAGAATTTAACGGTTTTACAAACAGAAAACCCGTCACCGCCCGCTGCCAAATAGTCGTTGACGGCAATCCTGTACGTCCTGGCCGTGTCTGTCATGTCCACGGGAGTACCGTCGGATTTGCTGATACTCTCGATCCTGCTGCCGCTGGGCGCGCCGGGGTTATAGGCAAAGGTCAGGCCGGCCGTCTGGATGCCTTTGCCGCCGTCGCCCACGGCTTGTTCCAGCAGCGCCTTGATCTGGGCGCCGGTCAGATCGGCGGTCATAATGAAATCGCCAAAGGGTAGAAAGGTATAGAGTTCACCCATGGTTACATCGCCCCGGGGAATGTTAACCCGGATAGCGCCGCTGTTGATAAAGGCAAAATCAGCGTTGACTTTCGCTTTCATCACATCGCAAAGCCAGTTGCCGGCCGTCGACTCGCCCCAGGGATATTCCGCCTGGGCGATGGTCAGGGCGGTGCCGGCCGTGCCCAGCACCTGTCCGGCGAGTGGAATCGCCCTGGTTTTGGCGGCGTCAACGATGGCGGACACGGCCTGATCGACGACCGGAGCCGCGGCCTTGTAACCATACGGGGGAATTGTGCTGGATGTGTCGCAATCAATATAGGAAGTATTGAAGGTAAGCCTGCCGTCCTCCTGCATGACAATTTTCAAATCGATAAAGCCCTTGCCGTAACAGCCGGCAACGGCCACCGGCGTGCCGTTGGCGGCGGTTGCCGCAACCACGTTATGAGTGTGCCCGCCCAGAACGGCGTCAACAACGCCTCCGGCGCCTCCCAGCCGGCCGGCCACCTCAAAGACCGGTCCATTTCTGGAATCATAATTATCGCCGGCATGGATCAGGGCAATTACAATTTGGGCCCCTTCCGCCCTGGCTTCTTGAGCCGCCCGCCTGACATTATCCACTATGCTGCCGGCCTCATAATCTTTTAACTGCTCCGGCTTTACAAGGTCCGGCAAATCCTCGGTAACGGCGCCGACAATGGCTATCTTTACCCCGTCCCTTACAAAAATTTTGTATGGTTCGAACACAAGGCTGCCGTCGCCTTTGTAAAACAAGTTGGAACAAATAACCGGATAACCGGCGGCACCAGACCCGGTCACGGTATCCAGGCCCCAGTAGAATTCATGGTTGCCCAACGCGGAAACCGCCACCCCGATATTATTAAAGACATTCATCACCGGTTCGCCTCTGAGCAGGTTGGACACCGCCGACCCCTGATAATTGTCGCCGCCGGAAACAACCAGGGTCCGCCCGGGGTTGCCGCCGGCAATGTCTTTAATGTTTTTGGCCATCACCGCGGCCACCGGGTTGCCTCTGGTGTCTTCCAGCATACCGTGAAAGTCGGTAATCTCAATGATGTTAAAAACCTTTGCGCCGGGATCGGCAGGCGCGTCAACACTAGGAATAACCAGCGCAAAAATTAGCGCCAGAAGAGTAACGGCCCAAAACCCCGGCGACTTTCTGGATATAAACACTGTCTCATGCCCTCCTAAGAAAACGTTCCCCCGGCTAACAGCAACGCTTTATACTCCTTTGAAATTTGTCAGGCGGGAGCAGTCTGTACTTTGCCGGCCACCGCCGTTAAAAGAATATGGGGATCGGGTTTAAATCTTCTTCCCGCAGCGGCTCTTTCAGCCAGCCCATCGCGACCGGCACGTCGTAGAGCCGCCCGGGGGCAAAGCGGGCCCAGAAGTGGCGCAGTCCAGGCACTACCACCTTGACCACCGGCATCCCCACCTCGGCCCGGGTCTGGTCCAGCACCAGCATCTCCATGCCCCGCGCCTCGATAATTTGCCTGCAGTGAGCGATATCCTGCAGGAAATCGCCGCTGTGCTGTTTTGGATAATCGCCAAAACGCCGCGGCGGCTGTGCCGGGTCGGGTGCCAGGTAAGGCTGGTTGGCCAGCGTCGCCTCACGCAGCCAGGTCAGCGTCTCGCGATCCTCC
>Ga0116192_1000501_pt1 | contig 29935 bp, 30 predicted proteins | sample AD_UKC113_MetaG_FD_89876 | JGI IMG/M metagenome (GOLD analysis project Ga0116192, IMG submission 89876) | Active sludge microbial communities of municipal wastewater-treating anaerobic digesters from Hong Kong - AD_UKC113_MetaG | ecosystem: Engineered > Bioreactor > Anaerobic > Digestate...
ACCTTCCAACCAAATAATTGAAATTTCTCACGCTCCCATTCCCATCTCGAATCAGGAAAATGAAGAAGAATTGGAAGAAGACTTTTTCCCCGACAACATTTCGTCTGATATGGAAGAAACCGATCGTTTTGAAAAAATGGATTGGGAGGATTGGGACGAATAATCTTCGTTTTTTGAAATTTTCTAAGTTTTCCACCAATATTTAAAGATTTTTCTTGCTTCAAAAAAAGCATCAGAAAAAATTTTGTGATCTCCTCAGCTTTTTTTGCTATTTTTGTAATACCTGAGAAATGAAAGTTACAGCATTCTCTTTTAACTTCCATTGTCGAGTATTTTGAAAAAACCCATTTTTTTGACTTTGAAATTATATTGATATGACCAATAAATGGATATTTAAGTCGCTCTCCGAAGAAGAAAAAATAATTCAAAAAAATCTGGTAGAAAGTTTGAGTATCAACCCTACCCTTGCCCAATTACTTGTTCAACGCGGTATCCAGACTTTTGATGAAGCACGCAGTTTTTTCCGTCCCGATTTGGCTGAGCTTCATGATCCTTTCCTTATGATGGATATGGACAAAGCTATTGAAAGACTGAACAAAGCCATCGACAACAAGGAAAAAATTCTGATTTACGGGGATTATGATGTTGATGGAACGACTTCTGTGGCATTGGTCTATCAATTTTTGAAAAAATATTATTCCGATATAGATTTTTATATCCCCGACCGCTATACCGAAGGATACGGCATTTCGTTTCAGGGAATTCAATTTGCCGCTGAACAGAATTTTTCGTTGATTATTGCTTTGGACTGCGGAATAAAAGCCACAGAAAAAGTTAAACATGCGCTCAATCTCGGAATCGATTTCATTATTTGCGATCATCATACTCCCGACAAAGAATTGCCTCCTGCTGTAGCTATTCTCGATCCCAAGCGTGAAGACTGCCCTTATCCTTATAAACATCTTTCGGGTTGCGGAGTGGGATTTAAACTCCTGCAGGCTTTCACCATGAAAAAGGGAATCGATTTTTCAGAACTCACACCTTTGCTCGATTTGGTAGGACTGAGCATAGCTTCCGATATTGTTCCCATAACCGGAGAAAACCGCATCCTTGCCTATTATGGTTTAAAAAGACTTAATTCCCTACCTTCATTGGGGATCCGGAGTATCATCAATGTATGTGGACTTGCCGACAGGGAAATTACCATTAGCGATATTGTGTTTAAAATTGGGCCACGCATCAATGCCAGCGGACGTATGAAATCAGCTCGTGAAGCTGTGGAATTACTTATTGCCAACGATGCAGAAATTGCACGACAAAAAAGTGGAAATATCAATGAATACAACAACGACCGCAAGGATATAGACAAAAATATTACCGACGAAGCCATTTCCATCATCAACTCGCAGGATGTTTACAAAAAACGCAAATCCATTGTGGTATATCAACCTCATTGGCACAAGGGAGTAATTGGTATTGTTGCGTCTCGTCTATCCGACGAATACTACAAGCCTACCGTTGTCCTCACGCGTTCAAATGGCTTGATTTCCGGTTCCGCTCGCTCGGTGCCGGGTTTCGATTTGTACAAAGCCATTGATTCGTGCAGAGATTTGCTCGAAAATTTCGGCGGACACATGTATGCAGCCGGTCTTTCTATGAAGGAAGAAAATATTCAGGCTTTTACCGAACGCTTCGAACAATTTGTTTCAGAAAATATTCTGGAAGAACAAACTTATCCTCAATTGGAAATCGATGCTGTTCTTGAATTTAAGGATATTACTCCCAAATTTTTCCGAATACTGAAACAATTTGCCCCTTTTGGGCCGGAAAATATGAAACCACTTTTCGTTTCCAAAAAAGTATTTGATTACGGTACCAGCCGACTGGTGGGAAAAGAGCAGGAACATCTGAAAATGGAACTGATCGACTCGAGCTCGGAAAACGTGATGAATGGAATAGCTTTTGGTATGCACGAATACAATGATCACTTGAAGGCCCTTAATCCGCTTGATATTTGTTATACGCTGGAAGAAAACAATTTCAATGGCAATTCTACCATTCAATTGATGATCAGGGATATAAAGACAGGAGAATATTAACTTGAAACTTCGCTCGAAAAGACTGTGCTTTAATAAGTTTAATCAGGTTGTGGCTCTTCTGAAACACATTCTTCCGAAGAAACAGGCGAGACCGTCTGCTCGGGCTCCGGTACGTTGGGATGTTCAATATTTTCGCCTTTTATAATAAAACGTTTATAATAGGACAATATCAAAGACGTAATGGGTAAGGCAATGATCATCCCTGCAAATCCTAACAGCGAACCCCAGATAGACAGGGAAAGCAAAATCAAAGCCGGATGAAGTCCCGTATATTTTCCCATGATTCTCGGAACTAAAATCAAATCCTGAATTGCCTGTACTGTCAACCATACTGCAGCTATGCTCAATGCAATCATCCAAAAATTCTGATTGGTTTCGGAAGCTTTCAGTAAGGCCAGAAAAACACAAGGAATAATTCCCAGCAATTCGAGATAAGGAACAAGATTGAGAATTCCGATGCACAATCCGAGAACTATAGCCAGAGGCATTTTGATAATACTGAAACCAATCATGTAGAGAATTCCTACACACATGGCTATTAAAGCCTGCCCTCTGAAATAACGATTCATGCCGTCCTGAATATCCTGAACAATATTGGTAATCAATGGGCGGTATTTGATGGGAACAAGTTCAATCCATTTTTCGGAAATTTTCTCGTAATCCATTAAAATAAAAAACAGATAAAGGAAAATAATTACTACCACAGCCAATCCCAGAACAAAATTCAAAGAACTGCCGATAAAGCTCCAAACCTGGGGCAACAGTTTTTGAACAACAGACATAAATTTTTCGTCGCCTAAAAGTGTTTGTAAATCAAGTTGTCTGAAATACTCGGCCAACTGATTTTGCCATGCAATGGGCAAAATAGAATTAACATCCACATTTCTGAAAAAAGAATTGATAAGCACCACGACCTTTTCTATTTCATTGATCATCATAGGAATCAATAGAAAACCAAGACCTGTGAGAATGCCGATAAAAAGCAGCAAGGTTGCAAAAATAGCTACAAAACGATATTTGAATTTAAGTTTGTACTGAAAAAAATGAACTACAGGCTGAAGCAAATAGGCAAGTAACCATGCAATCAAAAAAGGAAGCAAAACACCGCTTAATCGCCGGGTTAGGAAAAAGAGAGCGGTAAGGACAGCCAGTGTGATGACAATGCGCACCACCCGATCGAATGTATAAGGTCTTTCATTTTGTTCCATTATCTTCCAGAATTATAGAAAAGTTAAACTTTCCCCTGACTGCGTTGAATTTCATTGAAACAGTCGCGACAAATAGGTTCATATTCCTGCATTTCGCCAATCAAAACCCGCTTGTTGCTATCCACCAGCCGATGCGAAACATAAGCCAATGCACCACATCTCACGCAAATGGCATGAACCTTGTACACATCTTCTGCAATAGCGCACAATGCCGGAATGGGACCAAAAGGAATGCCGCGGTAGTCCATATCGAGACCCGCCACAATAACACGTATGCCCTGATTGGCCAACTGGTTGCACACCTCCACCAGCCCATCATCAAAAAACTGTGCTTCATCAATGCCCACTACGTCCACATCAGCTGACAACAACAGAATACTTCCCGACGAATCTACCGGCGTAGAACGAATGGCATTGCGATCATGAGAAACAACTTCACTTTCCGAATAACGCGTATCGATAACCGGCTTAAATATTTCTACTCTTTGCCTGGCAAACTGTGCCCTTTTTAAGCGACGAATCAACTCTTCCGTTTTCCCGGAAAACATCGAACCGCAAATCACCTCTATACTGCCACGTCTCGTTGAATGAGAAGTCTGTTCTGAATAAAGCATATCACTTGTTTTGTTGAAATTTACACTTTCTTTTTTTATTTTCTATTTCAATTATTGTAACTTTACCGTCTAAAACGTTTTTTATGGTTTTTCAAGCTGTCTGTCAATGATCCGGGTTTTGCTCGGGAAAAAATTTCAGCTTCAAAAAACAATATCATTGACAAAATTAAAAAAAATAACAAGCAAAGAAATTCTTTTAAAGAAAAAAGATATGAACAAAGATTTAATATTGGCTTTGCTCCGCAAAAACATTCAGGATTTGAACATACTTACCGAAAGTTTTATGGAAATGAACGAACTTCCACCGGCCATTCTCCATCTCACCATGCAAAAAGTCGATGAAATTCACCAATATCTTGAAGAACTGATCAATGAAAGCAGCTCAACGGCAAAACCTGCCGGTAAAGAAATTTTTCATTCGGAGGATTTGAAAAACAAAAAAGAAAACGACTTTTTACATTTTTCGGAACATTCGACAAATGATTTCGCAGAGCCCTCAGAAAATGTTTCGCAGCAAGCCGAAATTGAAGCAATACAAGAAATGAAATTTCAAGTCGGCGAAGAAAATATTGCCCAAGAAATAGAAAAAACGGAATTTTCTTTCACTGAAAGTCCTATTAATGAAACAATAACCGAATGGGATGAAACAGAAAAAGAAACAGCAGAAATTGAGCATGAACCGCTCGAAAACGAAAAAAACCGATTTGTTTCTACCCAGCCCGAAATAGGAAATGAAACTACCGAAATAACACATTCGGAAGTCCATGAAAAGGAAGAACCATCGGCCAACGAAGGCCAAAAAACTGCACCGACTTCAATTCCGCTGCAGGAAAAATTTTCCAAAATTCCGGATAACTCTCTAGGATCTATACTTGCCAACCAAAAAATCGACGACATAAAAAAAGCCATCAGCATTGGCGACCGTTTTCGATTTCAGCGTGAACTTTTCAGAGGAAATGGCGAAGATATGAACAAAACACTGAATTACCTCAATCAGCTGGCAACTTTCGAAGAAGCTGTTTCTTTTCTGCAAGCCAAATACAAATGGGATGGAGAAAACGAAACGGTTCAAGATTTTTTTCAAATTCTCAAACGAAGATTTTTATAATTTCATCTGAAAAGAATTTTTTTAAAAAAATCATGAGTCAGAAAAAGAACAAAACTTCATCGGCGGGGACGACAATCAACAATTTTTCCGCATCCAGAGAAGGAGGTAAACTTTATGTGGTTCCTACTCCCATAGGCAATTTGGAAGATATGACATTTCGCGCCGTGAAAATTCTCAAGGAAGTGAATCTTATTCTGGCTGAAGACACGCGCACCAGCAGTTTTCTGCTGAAACACTTCGGCATAGAAACCCCCATGCAGTCGCATCACAAATTCAACGAACACAAAACGGTTGAAAATATTGTACAACAGCTGAAAAGTGGCCAAATTATAGCCCTGATTTCCGATGCCGGCACACCGGCAATTTCTGATCCGGGTTTTTTGCTGGTACGCGAATGTGTAGAAAATGGCATAGAAATTGAATGTTTACCCGGCGCAACAGCTTTTGTTCCGGCTTTGGTAACTTCAGGCTTGCCTAACGATCGCTTTTGTTTTGAAGGTTTTTTGCCCGTAAAAAAAGGACGTCAGCAACGTTTAAAGGAATTGGAAACAGAAAAAAGAACGATGATTTTCTATGAATCGCCTTTCCGCTTGCTGAAGACTTTGACACAACTATCGGAAGTATTTGGCGAAAACCGTAAAGCTTCCGTTTCACGTGAAATTTCCAAAATGTTTGAAGAAACAGTCAGAGGTACGTTAGCCGAACTAATACGGCATTTCACGGAAAAAACGCCAAAAGGAGAATTCGTTTTGATAGTTGCCGGTTTTGAAGAATAGCTGTATCTTTGCATAGTATTTTAAAGTGTAAAATTTTTATTTTAATTTATTGATTATCATATTATTAATTTTCATTCAACAATTCGTATTTTCTCCATACTCCAAACCATTTTAATTTTCCATCCCCATGAACAAAAATATTTCATACCGCAACATCAGAGTTTTTAGCGTAATTTTTCTGGTAGCTTTTCTGACTGTTTCGTGTGGGAAACAATCGTCCGATTACAAAAAGCTCAAGGCACAAAACGACTCCTTGCTGAAAGAAAAGGCAAAACTTGAAAATGAAGTTGATGACTATTTTTCGAGCATCAATCAGATTCAGGAAAATCTGGAAAAAATTAAAAGCACCGAAAATATTATTTCCGTTGAACCGGCAGGAGAAGAATTATCACAGGATGCACGCACCAGAATCAATGACGACATCAATTACCTCAACGAGTTGCTGCAAACCAATAAAGATGAGCTGGCGCGGCTGAAATCGAGATTGAGCAAAAGTTCGTTAAAACTTACTGAATTGGAAAAAACCATTGCCCGTCTCACAAAAACATTGGAAGAAGAAACGGCGCGCATTGCTTTTCTGGAAAAACAGCTGGCCGAAAAGGACACGCTTATAGCTCAAATGGGCAGCACCATCAGCCAAATGGGAGAAAATATCAATACACTGACTACTGAAAACAAATCTAAGGAAGAAAAAATTAAACAACTCGATGAAAATCTTCATTCGGCATGGTATGTTTTTGGGTCACGCAAAGAACTCATTGATCAGAAAATACTTACATCTAAAGGAATTTTCAGAAAAGCCGAAGTATTAAAAGACACCTTCAACAAGGATTATTTTGTCAGGATCGATGCCCGCAATGCTAAAACCATTCCGCTGTATGCTTCCAAAGCCAAAATACTCACTACTCATCCCGCGTCATCTTATACAGTGGAAAAACAAGATGGCAAGTTGGTGCTCATCATTGTCGATCCGGCTGCTTTCTGGAGTGTGAGCAAGTACCTTGTTATCGAAGTTGATTAACAACATTTTTTGTCTGAAAGAATTTTAAAAAAAAACAGGCGTCGGGAAACTTCAAATCCTTTTTTAGGCTGGCGGATTAATCAAATATGATTTTTAGAAATTTATTTCTGAAAAAGGCTTCCAAATGAACAATAAGCATCCTTACCGATACATTTTTCTCGATTTGGACGACACAATCTGGGATTTTCATGCCAACGCCCAACTTTCGTTGAAAAAAATGTACGAACAGCAGACGCTCAACCGTTATTTTGAAAATTTCGACGAATTTTTCCGAATTTATGCCATGCGAAATATGGAACTTTGGGAAATGTACGGAAAAGGAGAAATCACCAAGGATTTTTTGATGATCGAACGTTTTCGCTATCCGCTTGCCAAAATGGGACTTGACGACTTGCAACTGGCCGAAGCCATTGGGAAACAATATCTGGAAATTCTTCCCGAACAGACGACTCTGCTTCCCTTCGCCCGTGAGCTGCTGGATTATCTCCATTCCAAGTATCCGCTGACACTCATTTCAAACGGATTTGTAGAAGTACAATACAAAAAACTGAAATCCTGCCAAATCGAACATTATTTCTCTCACGTGGTACTTTCGGAACAAGCCGGAGCATTGAAACCCGACCCGGAAATATTCAACTACGCTCTTCACCTGAATCAGGCCTCACCCGAAGAAGCCATTATGATTGGCGATAGTTTTTCGGCCGATATTGTGGGTGCCAAAAATGCAGGAATCGACCAGATTTATCTTCAAAAAAACAATATGCTGCCTTATACCGAACAACAGGCCACTTTTATCGTAAAATCGCTCGAAGAAATTTTTTCGATTTTGTAGCAGACAAAATTCCCTGCATGTTTATCTACAATTCAAAAAAAGCTCAAAAAATATATTTTTGACGAAAACCAAAAAAAGCACTATCTTTGAACGTTTTTAATAGTTAAAACCATTGCATCATGAATACAAACGAAGACAATTTACTCGAATACAGCGATGAAGAAGCCGTAAAATTCATTCTAAAGTCTCTTCCGGCCGAAGTTAAAGACCGCATCGACGAAGATACTGTTCAGTACGTGTTGGATGTGATTTACGATTTTTACAACGAAAAAGGTTATATCGACGAAGATGATACTGCCGAAGAAACCAGCATTGACGAAGAAGAAATGTATGAATACATTTTGGAAAACGCCTTGAAAGATGAAATCAACCTGACGGAAGACGATATTCAGATGATTTTGGATGCTGAATTTGATTACGGCAAATCATTGGGTATTTACAGAGAAGAATAATTTCGTTTTTCACATACCTACTTTTTCCCTCAACACCAACGCATGCAGGTTTTGCTTGGTGTTTTTTTATCTTTGGTATTTTTGTAAAATAACAAAAAACATATGTTTTATGTAATTTATCCGCTTTTGTGGTTGTTGTCCCTGCTTCCCCTGAAAGTACTTTATGCCTTTTCTCCATTAATGTATTTCCTGATTTATCGTGTAGCAGGTTACAGGAAAAAAGTGGTTCGACAAAATCTTCAAAATTCATTTCCTGAACTTTCGGCATCCGAAAGAAGAAAAATAGAAAAGAATTTTTACCGTTTCTTTGCCGATTTGTTGCTCGAAATCGTTAAACTTCTTCACATAAGCGACGAAGAGTTGCTGCAAAGGATGAAATTTGTCAATGGTGAGGAATTTTTTGAATGTTGTCGTCAGGGGAAATATCCAATTTTGATGCTCGGTCATTATGGCAATTGGGAATGGATATTGACCATCAGTTTGTTAATGCCTGAAAATTGTGAGGCTTTTACCGTGTACAAGCGGTTAAAAAACAGAAAGTTCGATCAATTCATGAAGTCGCTTCGTGAAAAACGGGGAGCAGTAATGGTGGAGAAACGCAACCTGGCAAGGAACATGATACGTTGGGCAAAAGAAGGAAAATTTGGCGCTTACGGATTTATTGCCGACCAAAGTCCGAGTGGAAAAAATCTTCGAAATTGGACAACTTTTTTGCACCAGCCGACTGCAATTTTGCCCGGTGCCGAAGAATTGGCAAGAAAATTCAATTATCCGGTTTTTTATGCACGCGTGAGCCGACCAAAACGTGGATATTATTCCTGTGAGATTTTGCCCATAGCCCGAGAGCCACGAACCACTTCCGACAATGAAATTTCTACACGTTTCATGCAACTGCTCGAAGAAGACATCTTGGCTCATCCCGAACTTTGGCTTTGGTCGCATCGCCGATGGAAAATTAAGCCTCCGGTTGATGAGGTGAAAAAAGATAATTGACAATCGCTTTCACTTTGACACAAACATGGACTGTTGCAGCAAAACGACAAATTTTGATTTTTTTTCTGAACGTCTGAATGTTAATCGACATTTTAAAAAAATTTTTTTAAAATTAAAACCGCAAAAAACAAATAATTCTTTTATAGTTGACTATGCAAGTTTCGGTAGTGATATTGAATTGGAACGGGAAAAATTACTTGCAGCAATTTCTTCCCATACTGTTGGAAAAGACGCGTTTGTCGTATGTGGAAATAGTGGTGGCCGACAATGGTTCTACAGATGGTTCACTTCAGTTGCTGAAAGAACAGTTTCCAACGGTGCATATCATTTTATTCGATAAAAATTATGGTTTTGCCGAAGGCTACAATAAAGCCTTGTCCGAAATCAAATCGGATTATTACGTGCTGTTGAATTCCGATGTGGAAGTTACAGACAATTGGTTGCTCCCGCTGGTGGATTATATGGAAAAACATCCACAAACTGCAGCTTGCCAACCAAAAATACTTTCTTATTTTAATCGAACACATTTTGAATATGCAGGTGCTGCCGGCGGTTTTATCGATTATCTGGGATTTGCCTTTTGTAGAGGACGCATTTTTGGAGAAGTGGAAGAAGACAAGGGACAATATGATGAACCGATGAATGTTTTCTGGACATCCGGAGCCTGTATGATGGTTCGCGCAGGGCTTTTTCATAAAATGGGCGGATTTGATGCAGATTTTTTTGCCCACATGGAAGAGATAGATCTTTGCTGGCGATTCAACAGTCGTGGCTATCAATTGACCTGTGTTCCTGAAGGCATGGTTTACCATATCGGAGGAGGCACTTTGCAATCGGAACATCCATTCAAAACTTACCTCAACTTTCGGAATAATTTGTTGATGCTTTATAAAAATCTGCCAAAAAAGCAATTAAAAAGCGTGTTTTTCAAGCGGGCCATTCTCGATTACCTGGCTGTTTTTCAATTTCTTGCCTCTGCCAAACCCAAAAATGCACGAAGCATACTGAAAGCTCGCTCCGATTTCAGAAAAATGAAACCAAATTTTCTGGATAAAAGAAAGGAAAATATCCTCTTCTCCACCGCAACATCCTTTCCCATGATTTATCCCCGAAGTATTGTGGTGGATTATTATTTGAGAAAGAAGAAAAAATTCTCCCAACTGAAGTTTGCTGTCAAGGAAAATTAAAAATATTTTTGTTGCCTCTATCCGAAAATTTTTTTGCTGAAAAATCTATGTGAGCAATTAATATATCGATTGCTGTTAATGCAGCAATTATCTTTATTGCTTTCAACTATTCTCGTTTTTGCTGCCCTGAGGGACAAACAAGTTCCCTTTTCAATTGTCTTTTAAAAAAGAGAAATCATTTGTTTCAACACTTTTCTGAAGAGGTTAAAAAAGACTCTTTAAAGCGCCTAAAATATTTTTTTTATTTGCCTTTTGAGCATGGAGAACAATCATTTAACCATACTTCTGTCCCGTTCGTCGATAAAATAATGCTATTGGTCTATTTTGTTTGGTATTGTGTTGAAAGAGAAATAATTTTGGGACGAAAAAAAATAAACTTTTTAAAAAATGAAAAAGCTATCGATTCTTATCTTTGTTTTATTTGTAAGTATTTTTTCCCTCCAAGCTCAAGCAACGGTTGGGAGTGGCACCATTACCGGAAAAATAATCGATAAAAAAACCAAACAGCCGGTTGCATTAGCCAACGTAAAAGTCCTTCAGCCAAAGGATAGTAGTTTTGTTACTGGTCAAACAAGCAAAAACGATGGTTCTTTCTCTATCCCTGTCAAATACGGTTCTTATATAATTAATATTTCTTTTTTAGGATACAAGGATATTTTTCGGAATGTTCTGGTTACGCCTTCTCGGCCAATGGCCAGATTGGATACACTTTTTATTGAACAGAAAGAACTGATACTCTCGGAAGTCGTGGTAACAGAAAAAGCTCCTGAAGTTAGAGTGAAGGGAGACACACTGGAATTTAATGCCGGTTCGTTTAAGGTTACTGAAAGTGCTGTGGTAGAAGATTTACTTAAAAAAATGCCCGGTGTAGAAATTGATAAAGACGGAAAAATTACGGTCAACGGACGCGAAATTAAAAAAATTATGGTGGACGGAGAAGAGTTTTTTAGTAACGATCCTAAAGTTGCGTCCAAAAATCTCCCTGCCAAAATGGTGGAAAAAGTTCAAGTACTGGATAAAAAATCCGAAATGGCAGAAATGACCGGCTTTGACGACAGCGATGAGGAAACTGTAATTAACCTTGTCATCAAGCAGGGAATGAAGGAAGGATTAATGGGAAACGCCTTTGCCGGTTACGGAAGCAAAGACCGCTACGAAGGCAATGCTATGGTAAATTACATGAAAAATAAAAATCAGTTTACTTTTATTGGCGGATTAAACAATACCAACAATGCAGGATTTACCGATTTGGCTTCAAGTATGTTTGGTAACATGGGCGGACGCGGTATGCGAGGAATGTTTGGGAATCAGGATGGAATTACGACATCGGGAATGGGTGGATTCAATTTCAACACCCAACTTTCTCAAACTTTCAAATTGGGTGGAAATGTTCGTTATGGTTACACAAACAGTGATGTGCTGTCAAAAATCCGAACACAAAACATGCTGAGCACCGGAAATACTTTTGAAAACGAAAATGACACTACGAACAGTTACAGCCAAAATTTCAATATGGATTTACGAATGGAATGGACACCTGACACACTTACCCGGATCATATTCCGCCCAAGCGTTGGTGTGTATGAAAATAGCCGCGACGAAATTAGTAATTTCAATACGACCAATGAAGAAAATGATTCCATCAATAAAGGGGATTCAAAGTATTCTTCGGATGGAAACGTATACAATGTCGGAGGTCGCTTGGAAGTAAGCAGGCAATTGGGAAAAAAAGGACGTGTTCTCAGCCTCCAACTGAGAGGACAGTTGAATGATGCCGATAACGACGGTTCCAATCTTTCCAATACTTATTATTTTGGTACCAAACCTGATGATATTATCAATCAGAAATTTACCAATACCAGCAACAGCAAAAGCTGGCAAAGTTTTCTGTCCTACGTAGAACCTATCGGGCACAATAACTTTATTCAGCTTGCCTACAATTATCAGCAAAATTTTTCCGAATCGAACAAGGATACACGAACCAAAGACGACTTGGGAAATTATACGGTAATGGACACTACCTACAGCAAAAGATTGGAAAACGACTTCGTTAACCAATCGATAGAAATGAATTTCAAAGCAAACAGAGGAAAATATGACTACATGTTTGGCTTCAGTATGCAACCGTTCAATTCCAACAGTAAAACTTATAAAGGAGATTCTCTTTATAACAATACTTCCAATCAGGGCATCAATTATGCACCAAGTGCCCAATTCAATTATCGCTGGAGTCGACAAAACAATTTAAGAATCAGGTATTCGGGCATTACAAGCCAACCTTCCGTAACGCAACTTTCACCGGTGAGAGATGTTTCCGACCCTTTAAACGTAACTTATGGTAATCCCGATTTGAAACCTTCTTTCTCCCATCAATTGAATATTCGCTATATGAATTTTATGCCTCAACAAAAAAGTTCCATCAATTTCTTCGGAAACGCTTCCTACACGTTGAACGATATTGTTTCTTCCACTTCTACAGACGTTTCCACGGGACAAAAAGAAACCACTTACAAAAATGTTAATGGCAACTGGAATGCCAACGGACGACTGATGCTGAATCTGCCAATAAAGAAAACAAATTTTTCCGTTTTTTCAATGTCATCAGGCAGTTATACACATACCAACGGATATTCTAATAATGAAATTAACTTAAGTCAGCGAACCGGTTTGGGACAAACACTGGGGATTGATTTTCGTTCGGGTGTCGTAGATTTCGGCACAAGGGGAAACATCAATTACAACAATATCCAAAACAGCTTGACAGGTCAGCAGGATCGGGAATATTTCAATTACAATGCTTCAGCCAACACCACTATTTATTTACCTTATGACTTATCGATCGACAGCGACATATCCTACAATACCAATTCCGGCTATTCAACGGGATTCGAGCAGGAAGCGCTGATATGGAATGCTTCCATTCAAAAGCAGCTTTTTAAACACAAAAATGGCACCCTACGCTTTAAAATTTACGATATTTTGCAGCAGAGAAGCAACATAAGTAGAAGTGCAACACCCAATTATATTACAGACACTACTACCAACACGCTAACTTCCTATTTTATGGTTCATTTTGTGTATCGTTTCAATATTTTCAAAAACGGCGCAAATCAAAACGACATGATGCCGCGTCGAGGCTTTGATGGAGGACCCGGAGGACACGGTCCCGATGCTGATGTTATCTGAAAATTCCCAGCACTGTAAAATAAACTCCCGAAATTTCTCTGAAATTGCAACCAACAAATTTAAAAACAAAATGTGAATATCAGGAAAATTTTAAACCCTCAACATTATGAAAAAATCTATTCGACAATTATTCGGAATAATAGTATTCCTGTCGCCCTATTTCTCGACAAACGGATTTGGACAGACGATGAACATTGTGCTTCCTGATGGGACAACCAATTCGTTTTCTCTTACTGCTGACTCAAAAATCTATTTTGAAAACGACAATCTGCTTTTCAACGAAAACAACTTTTCGATACCTATCGATCAAATCCGAAAAATAACATTTTCCAATTCATCCGGCGTCAATAATGTTTCGGAGAATGGAAAGAATTTTTTCATCAGCCCCAATCCGGCAAAAGACGAAATTAGCTTGAAAAATGTTCCGAATGAAATTTGCTCGGTAAAAATTTACAATTTAACCGGAAAATTGATGTATTCGAGCAATTTGAACCCTTCTTCTGCAATCATTAATATAAGTAATTTCCCGAAAGGAATTTATCTGGTAAAAGTTAATAATTCAACTGCAAAATTGATTAAACTGTAATGTCAAAAACATGACTTTAATCAGAAAACAGAATAATTAAAAATTTGAGTATATGAAAAAATTAATTGTTACTCTCTCAATATTTGCAGTTGCAGCGATAGGTTTATTCGCCACAAATTATCTTTTTGTTTTTACCAGCGATAAATCGGTTACTGCCATCGATCGCTCGAATATCGACAGTATAAAGTTTACTTCCAATCAAACACAACTTTCCATTTACAAAAACAATTCTATAACAGCAAGTTATGCTCTTACTGCCATCGATAGTCTTACCTTTGGAAGTGTAAATACCAATGAAGTTTCAATTGCCTATTCTGCCTCAGGAATTACAGTAACCAATCCTTTTGCAGGCAAGGGCATCGACATAGCAATAAACGGAGGCGATGTAACCGTAACATCAAAGCTGACTGACACGCAAATAAACTATATTCTTTCAGGGACAACGTCTGATGGCTCATTAAAACTTTACAGCAATTATAAATACCAAATCACCCTCAATGGCGTTAATATTACAAATACTGACGGACCAGCCATTAATATCCAATCAGGAAAAAAATGCACGCTTGTTCTTGCAGATGGAACCACCAACACACTGGCAGATGGTGCAAGCTATGCCAGCAGCACGGAAGACCAAAAAGGAACACTTTTTTCTGAAGGACAAATCGTTTTTGATGGCACCGGCACGCTAAACGTGTCAAGTATCTCGAAACATGCAATAGCCAGCGATGATTACATTTCAATTACTAATGGAAGTATAAATGTTACTTCTGCCGGCAAAGATGCAATTCATACGGGAGATTATTTCAAAATGAGCAATGGGACGCTTTCCCTGTCACCAACAGGTGATGGTATTGATTCGGAAGGTTATGTAAATATTTCTGGAGGAAGTATCACTTTTACAAGCTCTGTTGCCGATGTCAAAGCCATTTCTTCCGACAGCATCATGACCGTTTCCGGAGGAACATTTAACCTGACAGTTAACGGAAATCAATCCAAAGGTTTAAAAACAAAGCAGAATATGACGTTAAATGGTGGAACATATATCATCAATACTGCCGGATCGGCAGTTCTGGAAGCTTCAGGCTCTGGTTACGATCCTTCTTATTGTACAGCCATAAAGAGCGACAGCTCAGTTATAGTAAAAGGGGGCACATTTACCATCAAGGCTACTGGTGCCGGAGGAAAAGGAATTTCAGCTGACAAAAACATAGAAATTTCCGGTGGACAAATTACCATTACCACAACAGGCGGTGGCGCCATTTATACCAATGAAACAGGGACAAAAGATGCCTATAATGCCACTTGTCTGTCAGCCGACCAAAACATTTTGATTGCTGATGGTACAATTACCTTGTCTTCTTCCGGACAGGGTGGCAAAGGAATTTCAGCAGATGGAACTTTCACAATGGGAAGCACTTCCACTACTCCAACATTATCCATTACAACTTCAGGGACAGAAATTACGTCTGGTAGCACAAGTTATGCTTCACCTAAAGCTCTTAAAGCTGATGGCGATGTTAAATTTTACAGTGGGATAACGACCATTTCTTCAGCCGACGATGCCATAAAATCTGAAACCAACATTTACATTGAAGGAGGAAATATTACCGTGACCAAATCTTATGAAGCTTTGGAAGCGCCTTATATTTACATCGACGGAGGAACAACAGATGTTACTGCATCCAACGATGCCGTAAATGCAACTAAAGGCACTGTAAGCGGAGGAACAGAACAAAACGATGGAAGTTGCCTGTATGTGCGAGGTGGAACATTGATTGCTTCCTGCACCAATGGAGATGCCATTGACAGCAACGGGAATATTGTTATCACCGGTGGTTTAACCATTGCTAATGGTCCTTCCTCAGGAGTTGAAGAAGCAGCAGATTTTAACGGAACTTTCAGCATGAATGGCGGAATTTTTATCGGAGCCGGAGCAAAAAGCAATATGAATAAAACAATGAGTGCTTCATCTACTCAACCTAATATGTATTTAACATCAAGTAGCACTATTTCATCGTCAACCTTTATGGATATTCGAATTGGTACGGCAGATGTAATTACATTTAAACCTAAATACGGTGCATCAGCATTTTTACTCTCTTGTCCCGAAATGAGTAAAGGCGCTGCTTACAGTATTTACACCGGAGGCTCATATTCTTCTGCAACCAACATTGGAGGATATTATTCGGGTGGAACTTATACGCCAGGAACACTTAAAAAATCGGGGACGCTTTCGACAAGCAGTACTGTAAATTCCATCAGTTTTTAATGCTTTTGGCTTTGATACTGACATTATTTTTAAATTATTGGTAATGTAATGTGAATTGAACATCGTTTAATGTGAAAATTGAATAGGGAAATCTTATGTAATTAACGACTTCAAGATTATTTACGAAAATAAAACAAGAATTTTATATTTAATCATTGATTATTAATAGTCTGCAATAAATTGAACGAAGTATTGACAACTAAATCGGCTTTATTTGTAAATGTAGGTTATAGAGAAGATTTTTTAAACCTCATTAATCATTTCGATTCCATTTCGCTGGCTGAAATGGATAAAGTGAAACTGCTTAACAGAACCGATATAAAATTTGTTTTTCACAAAGAAAAATTAAATTCTATTTTATCTGAAGCCGCAACTGATTATCGAGTATTGGAGATAGATGGCGTTCGTTTTTCAAATTATGACACCCAATATTTTGATACCGAAAATTATAAATTCTATCTTGATCATCAAAATGGACGTGCAGACCGCTACAAAGTGAGAATGCGAAGTTATGTTGACAGCAACCTGCATTATTTTGAAATTAAGCACAAAACCAATAAAAATAGAACCGTTAAAAGTAGAATAAGGATTCCTTATCAGGAAAGAATAATACAGGGAAAAGCGGCAGAATTACTAAAAAATAAGACTGGGTTATTGCCAGAAATGTTAAAAAGTGCGCTTCGAATCAACTGCAAACGTACAACGCTTGTAAATAAGGAACTTTCCGAAAGGATAACGATTGATTATGATATAAAATATTATATAAACAAACAATGGCATCAATATCCCGAAATAATAATAATAGAGATAAAGCAAGAACGCATGAGGAAATCCGAATTTGTTCAAATTATGCGGGAATGCCATTTACAGCCTGTTTCTCTAAGTAAATATTGTTTTGGAATTGCCAATTTTATTCCGGGAATCAAGAAAAATAACTTTAAAACTCAGATATTATATGTCAACAAAATTTGTAACAATCGTGCAGTCTAACTTTATCTCCATCAGCATAATATTATTTTTGTTGATACTCATTCCCGGAAAAACTACAGGTCAAAACTTAATAGAGGACGTCGACGAACATACCGAAATGGCAGATTCTTCGAAAAACTTGTCCATTCAAACAGCTACAAAATTGCCGGCTGAATTTAAAGCGGTAATCAAACCCGAAAAAACTCAGAAAGAAGTTGAAATAAACAAAAGCTTTTTCATTAATCTTTCCATCGATATCGTTGCATTACTTCTGATTATTGGTTTGATTTATTATCCTAACTACAAGCGACTTGACACAATCTTTACCTTTGTGTTGTTTAATATTTCCATCTATTTGCTCACTTTTCTACTCAATCAGGTAAAAATTTCAATGGGAGCGGCTTTCGGATTATTCGCCGTGTTTTCGATGCTGCGTTACAGAACAGCAGGTATCAGCATGAAAGACATGACCTATCTCTTTGTCTTTATTGCAATGGGACTTTTGAGTGGTATCCAACTGGATGTTATTGAATTGATAATTGTATTTTCGGTTATTTTTGTCGCAATATTTTTATTTGATACAAAATTGCTCATCAAACGCGAATCGACAAAAATCGTCTATTTTGAAAATATTGATATGATTCATACCGATAAAGAACAGGAATTGATTGAAGAGCTGAGAAAAAGAACAGGGTTGAATATCCATCGAATTTCAATCGAAGAAATCTCTTATCTGAAAGACAGTGCTACTATCAACATCTATTATTACGAATAAATAAAAAATCTTATGGTAAAAAAAAGTGTTGTAATTGTAGTACTGTTGATTATCTGCTTCAGTATTCAGGCTCAAAATCAGTTTGGTACATGGACCAGCTTCACTATCGACAAAAAAGTGGATAAATGGACTCTTGAAGCAGAAACCGAATTGCGAACCATTTCAGGAGTTCAATTGATCAATCGCTGGGACATGGGATTGGGAGCGGAATATAAGATCATTAAGCCCCTTAAAGTCGGGTTGGAATATCAGTTTATGAATGTTTTGGATGAAAAATATAATAATTACCAATTTCGCCACAGATTTACGGGAAGTATTTCAGGCACAAAGAAATTCGGCAACTTCCTGTTTGGTTTATCCGAGGGATTACAGGTTACAACCAAAAACGACAGCAAAAGAATCAGAGATGACGGAACCATCGATACCTATAAAGTTAATCCTGCTTCAATGTGGAAAAATTCTGCTGAAGCCGAATACAATATACCCAAATGCAAGTTAACCCCTGAATTTGAATTTAAGACTTATTATTCCTTGAATGATCCCGATGGGAATGCTTTCGACAAATTGCGTTATACTCTTTCCTTGAAATACAAGTTGAACAAACACAACAGCATCAATGTTTTTGGCGTTTATAATAAAGAACTGGGAACAGACGAAGCAGATTATTCCGGCAAATACATTCTTGGCGTAAAATATTCGTACCATTTAAAATAAGTAAAATGAAAAATATTTTTGTTCTATTCATTGTAATAACAGGCACGATTTTTATTAATGTTGCTTGTGATCCCGAAAAAATACTTGGCGGTACGGAAATTGAAACCGAAAATAGCGACGATTCATCGTCAACGAAAACCGAGTCTTCTTCTGATTATATCTGGAACAGTTCAGATGTAAAAACCATCACATTCAATGAGAGTTCAATTTCTTCGTCCTCATCGGATGTCAAAATCAATGGAACAACTGCAACCATTTCCGCCGGTGGCTGTTATTCCATTTCCGGAAGCTTATCGAATGGACAGCTAATTGTTGATGCTCCCTCTGAGGAAGTCAAAATACAATTGAACGAAGCTACTGTTTCAAATTCTACTACCTCGCCGTTCTATATTAAAAAAGCTTCAAAAGTGATTGTATTTCTGGCTGAAGGAACAAGCAATTCATTTACCGATGCCACTACATACTCAAATTCAGATGAACCTAATTCCTGCATCTTCAGCAATTCTTATCTGGCATTTACGGGTACGGGGACATTAAATGTTACCGGCAAATATAACGATGGGATTTCGAGCGACGACCAAATAATTATTAATAACGGTAACATAACTGTTACGGCGGTCGACGATGGCATCCGAGGCAAGGACTATTTGGTTATCAGTAACGGATCGATTTCATCAACAAGTAATACCGGACATGCTCTTAAGTCGGATAACACCGATACCGGTTACGGGTACATCGAAATTGACGGAGGCAAACTAACGCTTGCTTCCACAACAGGAAAAGGAATAAAGGCTGTAAACAAATACACACAAAACGGGGGAGATATTGTCGTTACAAAATCTAAAGAAGGAATTGAAAGTTTCAGCATTAATGTAAATGGGGGCAGTTTGAACATAACTGCATCCAACGACGCCGTAAATGCAACTAAAGGCACTGTAAGCGGAGGAACAGAACAAAACGATGGAAGTTGCCTGTATGTGCGAGGTGGAACATTGATTGCTTCCTGTACCAATGGCGATGCAATCGACAGCAACGGAAATATTGTTATCACTGGTGGTTTAACCATTGCCAACGGACCATCTTCAAATATTGAAGAAGCAGCAGATTTTAATGGAACTTTTAGTATGAACGGCGGAATTTTTATCGGGGCCGGAGCTAATTCAAACATGACCAAGCCCATGAGTACAAGCTCTACACAGCCAAATATGTATATTTCATCCGGTTCGCAAATTTCATCTTCCACTTTTTTGAATATCAAAATTAATTCGACCGATGTAATTACCTTTAAACCAAAATATGGAGCTTACAAATTTTTAATTTCCGCTCCCGAAATGAGCAAAGGCGCTGCTTACAGTATTTATACGGGAGGTTCGTATTCTTCTGCAACCAACATTGGAGGATATTATTCGGGTGGAACTTATACGCCAGGAACACTTAAAAAATCGGGGACGCTTTCAACAAGCAGCACTGTAAATTCCATCAGTTTTTAATTCGCTTAAACTCATAAATGAAAAATTGATTGGATTTGTCACTGTTAATAAGAAATATTTAGACAATACGATTATTGGTAAAATCTGTATTTTAATATTTTTCTCCATTGCTTTAAAGCTGTAAAAAATTAAAAAATGGCAAACAATAAAAGACTTTTGAAGCGGTCACCCAACAATATTCTTACGCATGTTCTGGTTTGGGCTATTGTTTTGAGCTTTCCGCTTTTTTTCTTTGACCGCCGAAATGAAGGTATTAACTGGTTCTATTTCTGGAATGCAGCATCTACAGTATTGTGCTTTATTGTGGTATTTTATGTAAATTATCTTTATCTGATTGATAAATTTCTTTTCGACAGAAAAACAAAAGAGTTTATTCTTATCAACCTGATTTTAATCATAGCTTTGGCAGCATTGATGCATTTTGCTCACGAACTGGTAATTAGTTTAAACTTTGATGGACGACCACCCATGAGAATGAGAGGTAGAAGACCTCGACCTTTATTTCCTCTAAAATTTATTGTTAACAACGCATTCTTTCTAACCCTTGTAGCAGGTCTGAGTGTAGCCATAAAAATGAGTATGCACTGGGTTAAACTCGATAACGAACGAAAAGAACTGGAAAAAGCCAAAACCGAAGCCGAACTCCAGAATTTGAAAAGTCAGATCAACCCACATTTCCTGCTCAATACGCTGAACAACATTTATGCTTTGATAAATTTTAATCCTGTGCAAGCCCAGCAAGCAGTTCAGGACTTAAGTAAATTATTGCGACATATTTTATACGATAATAATCAAACTTTTGTACCTTTGTCACAGGAAGTGGAGTTTATGCAAAACTACATCGATTTGATGCGGATACGGCTGGCTGAAAACGTGAAGTTAACCACCGAATTCAACTTAATTCCCGAGAGTGATACTAAAATTGCTCCGCTCACTTTTATATCGCTCATTGAAAATGCTTTTAAACACGGAATCAGCGGCGACAAACCTTCATATATTCACATCGAACTGATAGAAAAACAGGGAGGAATAGTGCAATTTTCTTGTAAAAACAGTTATTTTCCAAAGACCGATTCCGATAAAAGCGGGAAAGGTATCGGATTGGAGCAAATGCAGAAACGACTGGATATACTTTATCCGGGTCATTATATCTACGATACGGAAATTAGAAACAACGAATATGCTGCTATTCTGATAATAAATGCCAATATCGACACAGAAAATGATACTCAGTTGCTGGATCATTGACGATGAACCTCCTGCTCTCAAATTGCTGGAATCATACGTTCAAAAAACACCTTTTCTGAAGCTGACAGGCAAATATTCGAGCGCTCTGTCGGCCATGAATAATGCAGAAAATCAGCAACCCAATATTATTTTTCTGGATATTCAAATGCCAGAACTCAGTGGCATGGAATTTTCACAGTTTGTCCATTCCGACACAAGAATTATTTTTACTACCGCTTTCAGCGAATATGCCATCAACAGTTACAAGGTCAACGCTCTCGATTATTTACTAAAACCTATTTCGTACAGCGATTTTCTTACGGCTGCCAAAAAAGCCTTGAACTGGTTTGAAATTTCCCAAAAAGCTGCTCAAAACGAAGGAACAGAAAAAACGGGAATTTTTGTAAAAGCCGATTACAAGTTGGTGCAAGTGCTTTTCGACGATATCCTTTTCGTGGAAGGATTGAAAGATTATGTAAAAATCTATGTCAGAAACGATACCAAACCCATCATTACGCTAATGAGCATGAAAGGCATGGAAGATTTGCTTCCACGCGACAGATTTCTTCGCGTTCACCGCTCCTATATTGTTCAAAAAAACAAAATAGAAAACATCAGCAAAAACCGAATCACGATTGCCGGGCATAAAATTCTTATCGGCGATACCTACAAGCAAAATCTTCTTTCCATCATTGGCAACAAATCTGAATCTTAACCCTCGTTGCCAAATATCCGTAAATTGATCTACCACAATTTCTCGTTGTAAATATTCTGCTCAAAAATTGATGAAACGATTAAATTTTCATTCCATACCATCGGAAAAAATTGTTGGTTAAATAAGCCTCTAAATTTACCCATCAAAAAACCATTTTGTACATACAAAAAACGCTTTCGTCGATACATCTCTCCCATTTGTCCTATTCTTTTGCTTAAATTGTATTCCCAAACTATTTTTGCTGAAAAAATAAAAAATAAAACATAAAACATAAAACATAAAACATAAAACAAATGGAAAAAGTCAAGAATAATAAAAAGAAAACGCTGAAAGTTGTTTTGTTCACATTCCTGATGTTGTCAACAGGAATGCTTTTCGCACAAAACAATGCTCTTCCGCAGAAATGGGATTTACAAACCTGTATCGATTATGCACTGGCAAACAATATCCAGGTAAAACAGGCAGAAGCCAGTAAAAAGGGCAGCCAAGTTGATACCAAACTTGCAAAAGCTGCATTACTGCCCACAGTTTCGGCATCAATCAACCAAAACTTAAGTAATTATCCATTCCCCGAAGACAATTCTTCATCAAATTCAGCAACAGGAAGTTATGGAATCAATGCTTCATGGCAAATATTCGATGGTGGAGCCCGCAAAACCGGCATCAAACAAGCAGATATCAATGCAGAAATCGCGGAGTTGAATATTGAAGAAAGTAAAAACAACATAAAACTTTCCATTATTCAAAATTATCTGCAAATTCTTTATGCCAACGAGGCAGTAAAAACCTATGAAAATGCCGTTAAACTGAGTGAAGCACAGCTGGAAAGCAACAAGGAAAAATTAAATACTGGAACCGCAACGAAAAGTGATGTTGCGCAATGGGAATCACAGCACGCATCCGATTTGTACCAACTTACAAATGCACAAGTTTCTCTTGCAAATTATAAACTTCAACTCAAACAATTACTAGAATTGGATACGCTGGAATCAATGGATATTGTTATCACAGAACCGAACGAAGAAGAAGTGATGGCCGTTATACCGGATAAAAATTCTATCCTTCAAACCGCTATGAATTTTATGCCGCAAGTCAAATCCAGCAAGTTGGATACCGAATATTCAACTTTAAGCATAGCAAAAGCTAAAGCTGGTTATTATCCTAAAATAAGCTTGCAGGCAGCTACTGCAAGCGGAAATCTTTATAATTCTTCTTATGATTTTGGGACTCAATTGAAAAACAACTGGAACAATGCTATAGGAATTTCTGTCAGTATTCCCATTTTCTCGAATAGAGAAGTTAAAAGTGCTGTAGAAAAGGCGCAAATAAGCGTAGAAACATCTAAATTGAACGAAATTAATATCCGTAAAGAATTGAATGCCAATATAGAAACGGCTTATCTGAATGCCATCAATTCCCAATCGCAATACGTGGCTGCAAAGGAAAAAGTGAATAGCAGTGAAGAAAGTTACAAGGTTCTCGACGAACAATTCAATCTTGGTCTTCGAAACACCATTGAATTGCTTACCGGAGAAAACACCTTAATCGAAGCCCGGCATCAGCTGCTTCAAGCAAAATACATGGCTTTGCTAAGCCTTAAAGTACTGGAATATTATCAAGGTTTAATATAATTTGAAACAAACATTATCAATATGAAGATTAATTTGAACAAAAACCGAAAAATAGTTTTGCTGTTGACAGGTACAGTCATAATTTTGACAGTAGGGTTATTTTCCTGTAAAAAGAACACCAAAACAGAAGAAAAATGGATTACTTCTACTGTTTCAAAAGGCAACATTTCCAACATCGTTACCTGTACCGGCACTCTTGAACCAATTACGAAAGTCGAAGTCGGAACACAAGTCAGTGGAAGAATAGAAACCATTTATGTGGATTACAACAGCGTAGTAAAAAAGGGAGATTTACTGGCCGAAATAGATCAAACCGTCCTTTCAGCCAATCTTTCGTCGGCAGAAAGTTCTTTAGCTTCAGCCAAAAGTCAGCTGGAACTTCAGAAAAAAAATTACGAGCGGTACAAAACGCTCTACGAAAAGCAGTTAGTTAGCACTTCCGATTTCGAATCGGCACAATATAACTACGAAAAAGCAAAAAACGATTACAACGAAAGTCTCAACAATTACCGAATTGCACACACCAACTTGAGTTATGCAAAAATCTATTCACCTATCGATGGTGTAGTACTTAGCCGTGAAGTTGAAGTGGGACAAACTGTTGCCGCAAGTTTTTCAACGCCTACACTTTTTATCATTGCAAACGACCTCACAAAAATGCGGGTAATTGCCGATGTGGACGAAGCCGATATAGGAAACGTGATAAAAGGTCAGCGCGCTTCTTTTACTGTTGACACCTATCCTGACGAAGAATTTCAGGGAGAAGTTACCGAAGTACGACAATCGGCCACAACCACCAATAATGTTGTAACATACGAAGTTGTAATCAACGCACCAAATCCTGATTTAAAACTGAAACCCGGATTGACGGCAACAGTTTCCATTTTCACAATTGAGAAAAACAATGTGTTGACTATTCCTACAGAAGCCTTGTCGTTTACTCCCGATAAAACTTCCAAGTCAAATGTTCAAAATGATAACAAACAACATAAAGTTTGGGTACTGGAAGGAAACAAACTCATACCCAAAGAGATTGAAATTGGGAGCCAATCCGGAACGCTTACGGAAGTAATCTCCGGCCTCAGCGAAGGTGAAAAAGTTGTTGTCGGTTCAGGTTCCGCAATAGACTCTCAAAGTACCGACACAACAGTTACCTCCGAAAACAGCAGCCCTTTCATGCCCAAGCCGCCGACAAGAGGCAACAATAAGGGAGGAAAATAATAAATAAAAGGCAAAACGATGAGCGACAAAAAAATTATAGAGCTTAACAATATCAAGCGAAATTTTCAGGTCGGAACCGAAACCGTTCATGCACTAAAAGGTATTTCCTTTTCCATTGAAGAAGGACAGTTTGTAACTATCATGGGAAAATCGGGCAGCGGTAAAAGTACACTTCTGAATATTCTTGGTTGCCTGGATTCACCTTCCTCGGGAAATTATCTGCTTGACGGATCATCCGTCCAGTCTATGAACAAAGACCAGCGTGCCAGGATAAGGAATCAAAAAATCGGATTTGTTTTCCAAAATTATAATTTGCTTGCCAACACTACGGCAATCGAAAATGTTGAACTCCCACTCATGTACAATCCCGAAGTTTCCACTTCTGAAAGAGAAAAAAGAGCCATTGAAGCCTTGCAAAGAGTAGAATTGGGAGATCGTCTTTATCACAAAAGCAATCAGATGAGTGGAGGACAAATGCAACGGGTGGCAATTGCAAGGGCATTGGTGAACAATCCCGCCGTTATTCTTGCTGATGAAGCTACCGGTAACCTCGACACCAGAACATCTTACAGCATTTTGAAATTGTTGCAGCAGCTTCACAAAGAAGGAAGAACCATTATCTTTGTAACTCACAACAACGAAATAACTTCTTTTAGCCAAAGGAATATCGTTTTAAGAGATGGGAAAATATTAAGCGACACGTACAATCCCACAATTTTATCAGCCGCAGAAGCTTTGGAAAAATTACCCAAAGAAGAAGACGAGGAGGAAACATTATGAATTTATCCAATTTATTCAGAATTGCATGGAGAGCATTAAACAAGAACAAAATGAGGGCTTTCCTCACCATGCTGGGGATCATCATCGGAGTAGCCTCTGTTATTGCCATGCTGGCTATTGGAGAAGGCTCAAAACGAAGTATCGAAAAACAAATATCCGAAATGGGAGCCAACATGATTATGATTATGCCTTACGACAACAAAGCTGTTGGCGGCGTACGTATGAGTGCTTCCAATGTTCAAACCCTTAAAATCAGCGATTATCAGGATATTTGCAACAAAGCCAAGTATGTTGGAGCAGCTTCTCCTTACGTAAGCAGTGGTGGACAATTTATTTACCAGAACAAAAACTATCCGGCAAGTATTTCCGGCGTTTCACCATCCTATCTGGAAATTCGACAATTAAAAATAAAATCGGGATATATGTTTACCGATTCCGATGTAAAAAGATACAATAAGGTTTGCGTTATAGGAAAAACCATAGCCGACAACCTTTTTACCAATGGTGAAAATCCGGTAGGAAAAATTATCCGTTTCAATTCCATACCATTTCAAATTATCGGTGTACTCGAAAGCAAAGGGTACAATTCAATGGGAATGGATCAGGATGAAATCGTACTGGCGCCCTACACGGCAGTGCAAAAACGTATTTTGGCCATCGATTATCTGCACGGAGTTTTTTGTTCGGCAGAAACTGAAGATTTGGCACCAAAAGCTGTAGAAAGCATTACGCAAATACTGGCAAAAAACCACAATATCAGCAGTCCCGATGATTACGATTTTGAAATACGTTCGCAAGAAGAATTAAGTTCAATGCTTACTTCCACTTCCGACATGATGACCATCCTGTTGGCATGTGTAGCCGGCATAAGTTTACTCGTGGGCGGAATTGGAATTATGAACATAATGTACGTCTCCGTAACCGAAAGAATAAAGGAAATCGGATTGCGCATGAGTGTGGGCGCTCGAGAAAGAGATATTTTGGTCCAATTTCTTATCGAATCCGTTCTGATAAGCATTACTGGAGGACTGATCGGTGTAATATTCGGATTCCTTTCATCTTACGGAGTAAAATTATTTGCAGGCTGGCCAGTTTTCATCGAAGCGTGGAGTGTCGTACTCTCCTTTGTGGTCTGCTCCGCAATAGGTATATTTTTTGGTTGGTATCCGGCCAGAAAAGCTGCAGGCCTCGATCCTATCGAAGCACTCCGTTATGAATGATAATCGGCTAAATGAACCGCAATAGAAAGAGAAAGAGAAAGAAAATGAATATCGGTAAATTAAAAATAAAAAAACAATATACGGAAGATGTGGAACGAAAAGACAATGTATTTGTCCACATCCTTGTTTGGTGTGTTGTTTTCGGATTGCCACCCTTCTTTGCGCTGCGTGGCGGATTTTTCAGTTGGCCCGATTTCTTTTCTTTCCTGCCGATACCCATTTCGTTCTTGATAATTTTTTATGTCAACTATTTTTATTTGACCGAACGATGGTTGTTCAAACGAAAAATTTTACTGTTTATTACCATAAATATCGGACTAATTGTAGGCCTTGCCTTGTTATTGCATGTATGGCACGAAATGGAACAATTATTCGTTTTTTCCTCAACGAAACCCAAACAATCGGGTGAAACACAAATGCCGGAAATAGCGTTTATTGTCCGCGATATTTCATCCCTTACCTTTGTAACCATATTAAGTATTGCCATTAAAATTACCATGCGGTTGTCTCAAATGGAAGCCAGACAAAAGGAAATGGAAAAAGCAATGACGGAAGCGGAATTAAAGAATCTCAAAAACCAGATTAATCCGCACTTTTTGCTCAATACGCTGAACAATATTTACGCCCTCTCCCAGTTTGATCCGCCCAAATCAACTTCAGCCATTCTCGAATTAAGCGAATTGCTGCGTTATGTCCTGTATGACAATGAAAAAAAGTATGTTCCCCTACAGGATGAAATCGATTTTATTCGAAACTATATCGAGCTGATGCAGCTCAGACTCACGGATAATACGAAAGTTGCGGTTAATTTCGATATTTCGGAAGACAACAATACCCTGATTGCTCCCTTAATTTTTATTTCGCTCATAGAAAATGCCTTTAAACATGGAATAAGCAACGATGAACCTTCCATGATTGAGTTTAAACTCAAAGAAAATCCTAACGGTGAAATTCTTTTTTATGCCAAAAACAGCTATTTCCCCAAAACCATTTCCGATAAAAGTGGCAGCGGAATCGGATTACAGCAAGTGAAAAAAAGGCTCGAGCTGCTTTATCCGCATCGTTACGTCTGGAAAACGGAAATCAAAGATAATTATTATACTACAATTTTGATTATTAATACTTTAAATACTGGTGATGATGAATCTTAACTGCTGGATAGTGGACGATGAACCATTAGCTTTGAATCTGTTGGAATCGTATGTAAATAATACGCCTTTTTTGAAGTTGACCGGAAAATTTTCATCGGGCAAAGCCGCCATGAAAGAAATGGAAAACCAAACACCCGACATCATCTTTCTCGATATTCAAATGCCAAACATCAACGGATTGGAATTGGCACAAATCCTTGATGAAAAAACAAAAATCATTTTTACTACTGCTTTCAGAGATTATGCTATCGACGGATATAAGGTGAATGCCATCGACTACCTGCTCAAACCCATTTCGTATGCCAACTTTTTAACCGCAGCAAAAAAAGCCCTGTCGTGGCACGAAACCTTACAATCTGCCAACAATACGCCTGAAAACAAAGTACAAAAAAATGACGGTGTTTTTATAAAAGCCGATCACAAAATTCTGCACGTTTTTTACTGCGACATTTTATTTGTGGAAGGACTGAAAAATTATGTGAAAATCTATACCACCAAGCAATCTTCTCCCATCATCACATTGATGAGCATGAAGGAAATAGAAGAGTCGTTTCCTTCCGGAGATTTTCTTCGCGTTCACCGCTCCTATATTGTTCAAAAAAACAAAATAGAAAACATCAGCAAAAACCGAATCACGATTGCCGGGCATAAAATTCTTATCGGCAATACCTACCGACAGAATTTAATGAATGAGATAGGAAATATTTGATAAATCGATACAGGTTCTGTTTACGTCTTTCTACAAAATTTTATCATAAATAAATCCTATAATAAATTGAAAATCAATATCAATTTATTACAGGATAGAAAAAATTAACTACAAGTTTATAGATTTTATAAAATCAATTTCCCTGATTTTTTGCCAAATTCGTTGCAGCGGGTTACAACTTCAATTTGATCCCCTTTTTTTAGATCAGGAAGTTCGATTTCCACTAATTGAGATGCTGTTGAGGTTTGTTTGTCCAACCGTATCGTTTTCAATTCTTTCCCGTTTACTTTCACAACCACTTGATCAATAAAATGATTGCTGGCATTTCTAACTTTATGCAACGCTTCTACTTTTAACCTTCCATCTTGATAAGTTACATTGACTTTTTTTGCCGGATCGGCCTTCATCAATGAACAGGAAAAAAATATTGCCAATGCCACTAAAATTGTTTTTTTCATATTTCTATCTATTTTTTAAAATTTCTGAAAATTGTTTGGTAATATGGTAACTCTCGAAAATTTTCACTCCAAGCAAAATATTCGGGAACTCACTCACGAAAAGATATTTAAGTAAAGAAATAAAAATACATCATGATAAATCCATGAACTGCCACAATACTGAAAGCAGTAAGTGCCAGTTTTTTGTGAATATGTCGTTTAGGTTTTGTTTTAATTACTCGCAAACCGGTAAGAGCAGCAAAAATTAAAAGAATCAAACCGGCAAGACTCAGATAAACAGCAATTTCCCATAAAATTTGAAGAACGTCCATAAAGATAAATGTTTAAAGATTAATAACAACAGTTGCTACAAACAGAGAAGAAAAAGCCGTAATGGCGGCAGCTCTGTGATAAGGAATCAAATCAGGATTGTTGGGAAGCAAGCCGGACAAAATATCGGTCGTCAGCATGCTTGTAACATGAAGAATGGCCAAATACCTGTGAGCATTTACAGACGTTAAACCTCCTTCTCTGTCTCGCATCGGAGGCGGAGAAAAAAGTGCCA
>Ga0116192_1000503_pt1 | contig 29832 bp, 27 predicted proteins | sample AD_UKC113_MetaG_FD_89876 | JGI IMG/M metagenome (GOLD analysis project Ga0116192, IMG submission 89876) | Active sludge microbial communities of municipal wastewater-treating anaerobic digesters from Hong Kong - AD_UKC113_MetaG | ecosystem: Engineered > Bioreactor > Anaerobic > Digestate...
AAACATTTCCAAACATTGTGCGGCGCTCTACACTTTATAATACACCCGATAGAATGTTTCAAACCAAGCATATGGAATAATCCGTTTCAAGAATGCAGCCGCACGTTGAAACGCCTTGCCGACGCTTCGACGTGCAGGCAAATGCCGCCTTGCAAGAAGCCCCGCGATGACGGAGGCGGCCTTCTTAGGATCGCTTCCGTGCTGCTCGTCATGTTCCTGAATTGCAATGACGCGTTCAAAGGCAGAAGTGTAGACAGAATCCGCACGATTCACTTTTTTCCGTGCGCCAGTAAAACCCGTTTTGAAATCGCCAGGCTCAACGATACAAACTTGAATCCCGAACCGCCTTACCTCATGCCTCAAAGACTCGACAAATCCTTCCAGCGCAAATTTGCTCGCCGCATAAAAGGCCTGGAAGGGCATACCAATACGACCAGCTATCGAACCGATGACAATAATCTTTCCAAAGCGCTGTACGCGCATGGTAGACAAACATGCCTTGACCGTACGAACCGTCCCGAGAAAATTGACGTCCATTTGGTGTTCGATTTCGGACATCTCAGTGTCTTCAACCGGTCCTGCTATACCCATGCCTGCACAGGCCACCAGTACATCTATCCCGCCAGACTCTGCCACGATGCTGTGCACGGCAGCCTGCAAGGAACTTTCGTCCTGGACGTCCACCGAGAGGTACCGAATATGTCCCATCGAAGGAGGAATTCTGCGCGCGGCTCCATATACCAAGTACCCTTGTGCTGCAAGTTTTTCGGCTACCGCCTTACCCAGACCGCTTGTTGCACCCGTAACAAAGGCGATCTGAGGCTTCCCAGTTTGCCTATCGGTTTTTCTGTTCATTCTGATCTCCGGGAGCGAAATGCACTGACAATAAGCTGGGCGATTTCCGGCGCATCCCAAAGTTCGGTGTCTATAACAAGATTAGCGTGGGAAATATCGTCGGTATCGATACCATAGGTTTCAAGGTAACGCTTATGGTCTTTGGCATCGCGCTCACGCGTGAATTGCGCAATCGCATCCTTATCGCCACCCTCGCGTTCATGGATACGCTCTACACGCGTGGCTGGGCTCGCTTTAAGGTAGACCTTGAGTGCAGCATCCGGTAGAAGCCAAATGGCGAGCCGGGAACCAATCACACAATCGCCGTTTCTTGCCAATTCCACCTGTTTGGTATCGATTGTGCGGTCCCAAGACACATCGTTCTCGGCTAAAGCGAGAACTTCCTCCAAAGCCATACCTTTTTCTTGAGCAAGGCTCCTAAAAGTGTAATTCACGAGACGCCATCCTAGCGCTTCGCTTACAAGCTTAGACACAGTTGTATTGCCGCAGCCAGACTTCCCTGAAATCGCTATGATGGTTGCACCCATTCAGTCACTCCACGTTGCGCAGTTGCTCGCGAATATTCTCAAGTGCATCCTTCATTTCTACAACACTATGTGCTACTTCGACAAGCACATTCTTGGAACCAATGGTATTTACTTCCCGATTCATCTCTTGGCAGAGAAAATCGAGTTTCTTTGCTGGGCTGGGCTGCTCGGCCATTGTCCGGAAAGCCGCCAAGTGAGCGCCGAGCCTGGAGACTTCTTCATTTATGCCAAAATGCACTAGCTGGACGGCAACTTCCTGCAAAAAACGCTGCTCATCATACCCGTCTTGGAGCATTTCGTTGAACCGCTCCCGCAATTGGCGCTTAATCGAGTTCTCGATGTTGGGCACGTTTTCCTTTACTATCCTAAGGCCCTGTTCTACGCGTGTAAGTTCAGAGAAAATGTTCTGCTCGGTTGCTAACCCCTCACGAGTACGAACCTGCTCATATTCATCGAATACACGCTCGATCTCAGGCAAAATCATCGGCCAGAGCTGGGAAACTTCCATTTGCTTTTGAGAGCGCAAGACTCCTTCCTGAGAGGCCACAAGCTCAAGTGAAGGTTCACCTGAGAGGCCACAAGCTTCAGAAATCTGCTTCAACGCGGTATACACCGTCTGGGCAGCCACAAGATCGGGCACCACCTCTATCGGGAAGTCAAATTTGCGCACACGAATTGAGAACTCGACCTTGCCACGCGTAAGCCGCTCAGACAAGAATTGTCGCACTTGTGCTTCTATTGCGGACAACTGGGGAGGAAGACTAATGCTTAAGTCCAGATACCTATTGTTGTATGATTTGAGTTGGACGGAACCGGCTACCGGACCGACGTCAAACTCTTTTTGTGCAAACCCAGTCATGCTCTTAAACATACGTGCCTTCCCTGGTAAGTTTATCCAATAGTGCAGCACCTACTTTCCAATTATCCCCCGCCCCCATCGTAATAAAGAGATCGCCAGGACGAATCAAGGGGGAAATAAGATCGGCGGCGCCTTCAAGAGATTCTATGTACAGTATGAATTTATCTGGTAACTTGCCTGGACTGATCTCTCCGATGCCTCTGAGATTCCAATTCCGCAGGGCCGTTTCAATGTCGACTTTTTCTGGGTTCAGAGCCCTCGCCTTCTCAAAAATCGAGCGCCCCGTGATGCCCTCTAATGGCTTTTCCCGTGCAGAAGCATAAATGCCATGAAGAATAAGCCCATCGGCCTGCCCAAAACTGGCAGCAAAGTCATCCAGCAGCGCCTTGGTTCGACTATATGTATGCGACATAAAGTCTACTATGATCCGCCGCCCCGGCCAAAAGGATTTTAGCCCGGCTATAGTATCCCTAAGAGCCGTTGGATGGTGAGCATAATCGTCCATCACGAGAACTCCGCCAGCCGTGCCAACTATTTCACTGCGACGTTTGCTGCCCCTAAATCCATCCAGCGCCCGCGCTATCAAAGCCCAATCGTTGCGGCTCAAACATTCGAGCCCTTTTGCTATCTCTTCTTGGCCTGCCGAGCGTTCATCTATGACAATGCTGGTTGCCAGAGCGATGGCGCCAGCGGCGTCCAAGACAAGATGCTTCCCTGGCACGTGAAGCCTAAAGCGCTCATGACTGGCCTCGAGGCAAAACTGGTTCTCACCCTCTTTCGTTTCAAATTCGCTAATCCGGTAGGGACCTGAAGCGCTAAACCCATAGGGCACAGACGATATATCCTTTCTTTTTCCCTTGATTTGTGCCGCCACTTCGCTTGCTCCAGGATCATCAGCACAGAAAATGAGTTCTCCACCTTGAGGCAAAGATTCTCCATACTCGACGAACGCGTCTCTAATCGACTCATAGGTCGGATAGTAATCCTGATGATCACTTTCTACACTGGTCAACAGAATACGACGTGGAGAGAAATTGAGAAAATGCCGTTTGTATTCGCAGGTTTCGGCTACCAAATACTTGTCCCCGCCCACATACGTACAGCGATTCCCAAAAGACGAAACAGCCGAACCAGCAATCACCGTCACAGGGCTTTTCATTGTCTCAAGAATGCTTCCTGTCATTGCAGTGGTTGTTGTTTTACCGTGTACTCCTGCAATACCTGAAGCATCAAAACGTCTCGAAAGCTCGCCGAGAGCCTCGGGATAGCTAAGCATTGGCAGGCCGCGGCGCCTCGCTTCCATAAGTTCGGGATTGGTTGCAGGATCATAAGCCGCCGAATAAACGACAAGCTCGACGTCAGCAGAGATATGTGACGCATCGAAGGAGGTAAAAGGCTCCAAGCCGATTTGTCGGAGAATCTCGTCTGTATAAAAGTGATCCGGGACGTCGCTTCCAGAAAGAATAGCACCTTGAGAAGCAAAGACTTCTGCCAGAGCCGCCATGCCTGTTCCTTTGGCCCCGACAAAATGAGCTCTGAGCGCCTTAAGGGAAGGCGGAAGAATAGCTTTTGACATGACACAATTGTAGGGGAAAACCCCGTATAAGGGCAAGCGAGGGCAAAAGAGATTACGGCGCAGACATTGCTACCCACATAACAGGTTCAATGCGTCCGACGGCAAGATTGCTCTAATTCTGGAAACCTAAAGGTTACTAATTTGAAATCCTAATTCGAAAAATGCAAAGAAAGCGAAACATTCCTGGTCGCATCTGATGGCATTTCAAGATCCCAGCCAAAAAGCATCTCTGTTCCCTGATAGAACACTTGACTGCTGTTAAGCCCAAGACCCATGGGTTCTCTATTATTTGGGCCTGGATTAATTGGGCCAAGATCCTGACCGTAGCAGCGGTCTTCCTTAGCACCTGTCGACTGCTCTTCTCTTGGAGGAGCTGTAAAGGCAGCCGGGGCTACTGGAACAGCCTCGAATGGGCTATCCAGCAGGCGCTGAAGGTCGACAGTGGAAAAAGGATCAAAGCGGTGTCGCATCCGGAAAGCAAAGGCACTGTCGGATCGCATTTCGAAAACATTTCTCGTCCCGTCATCTTCCACATGAATACTGTCAAGTGCAGATAAGCCTGTCTGGTCCGGGTATTGCTGGGTAGCATCGGGATATTCACGGATTCCCCGCCCTAGGGCAAATGCAAACCTTACACCTTTGAGATTCTCTCCCAACTGAAGGTTCAAGGCCGTCATTAGCCTAAAAGTTAGTGTGTTGTCCCCCTGGTTTACGATTTCGTAATCTACGCTGATACAATGTTTTTGAAAAAGATAACTCTTCCTTAGAGAAAGCTTAAGGCTTGGAATATCGCGAACGAAGCTAACTTTTTGCACCGATTTATCGATTTTTTCAAGGCTGAAAATGCTCGATGAAAGATCGACACTCGTCTTAGCAAAGTCGCCGGACTGGCAGATTCTATCCACAAACGAGTTGAACGGCCCCAATTCCTGACCAACCGTGTACACCGCGCAGAGGTTCTGGCGTGTTTTGAAAGAATCAAGTTCGAAAACTGAAGCTCCCTTTTCGTGTATGTAACAATTGAAATCCGCGGCGTGGTAAAGCACTTCTTTCCTGCCATCGCAATCTATGTCATCCAAAATAAGGCCAGGAACGAACACGCCATGGATACGTGTAGTCTTTTCCGCATCGATAAGCGACTGATAAGCTTTCATCCGCACTTCTGGTCTACGAATCCCCCCTAGCCTACCCTCCCACGACGAGTCTCCGCTCTGAGAACGCCATAGATCTTCTTGTGCGCTTTTTTTCCTCGCTTTATCACCACGCAGCAGGGCAATCATCGTATCGACATAGTACATTTTGTCGTAGAGCTTTCTGCTAAAACTGTTTTGTAGGATCATCTGTTTGATGTTTATGTTGTGGACGTCCTGTGAGTTTTCCGCGCGATCAGGCTGCACGGTGCTTCTGTTGCCAATGGCGCCTCTGTGGGCACCATCACGGCAAAACCTCTGAGAAGCGCAAGAAGACAAATAAACTGGTGGAGTCGAGATTTGCATAGCCTTTGCATAGTCGTGCGCGGTCATTGTCTCAATAAGAAGGCAGTTCTTTTGAAACCACGCAAAAGTCTTCTCAAAAAGAACATCTGGCGATTCTATGCCGGAGACATTCCACATCCAAGGCACAGATTGCCCGCTAATCATAAGTGTGTACAGACCGGCATCTGTATATCGCGTCGTTAGTTCTTCCAGCGCAGCCTCAAAGGGTACAGGTTCCTCAAATTCCTCTTCAAGATCCAATACTGGAAAGAGATAGAGCAGCTTTCGCTGGTCTTCCGTAATAAGCACCGGCAAGGTGGCAGGGTTCAAGAGCCCGGCTTCCATCAGAGGCTTGGCAGGTAAGAAGGAGTAAGAAAGCCCTGCATTACTGAAAACCTGAGGAGCGCTCTCGTCCCACGCGTACTCGTAAAGCCAACCCCCAGATGGACGCTTACCAAAGGTTTTCCGCAGGTAAGTGGTAAGCATTTCAATCTGCCCGACCTTGTCCGTTGGCTCCAGCACCGACATAAGGGGGCTAAAAAAACCTCCCCCAAGCAGTTCTATCTGCTTTCTGGATATCATTTCTTCCAGCAGCAGGATGAACTCAGGATGGTTGACTTCAATCCATTGAAGGACCGTTCCAGAATAAAAGAGAACAGCCCGAATGTTGGAGAATTTGTAGAGGCTAGAAAGAAATGGACGCCAGGAACTCTGATATGTCAATTCAAAAAGGCTGCTCGACGCGCCTTCGGGCATGGTGTTGTACGTACCTAATATGACTTTGATGCCCTGCATGATCGACCTATCCGCCTTCTTTGTTACCGAATTGCACAGAACCCGAATTACACAGAATCAGAATCTCTGCCGCTAAGAAGCCGCGCTCAGCCTTTTAAACCAGCCAGAAAAAAAACGCAATCCCTAGCCCAAGCAGCGACCCAACAATCACTTCCGGCAAGGTGTGCCCGTTCACTTCCTTAACCGGCTCATAGCTGACCAGCTTGCGCTGTGCAAGTTCGGAACCTAAATGGTTTAGAGCCTGCGCCTGCAACCCTGCAGCTCTTCGTACTCCAAGTGAATCGCGGATGGTTATCAACATGACAAAAAGCGACAAAATGAAAAGATCGGTAAAACCATCTTTAAGCGCTATTGAAACACATATTGCAACCGCCGTAGCACTGTGGCTGGATGGCATTCCTCCGGTCTTTCCTATAAAGTACCAAAACGCCTTCCTGGGTTCCATTTTTCTGAAATGGACCATGGCAATTGTGGTCTTTATGATCTGGGCAAGGCAGAGGCTTACAAAGCCACTCAAAAAAACCGGGTTTTTCAATAACCCGAGAAAATCCAAATCACGGATAGACATTGCGTATTTAGTTTCCATCGGTAGACGCCTGCTGTCAAGGCCAATGACCAAGAAGCGGCTCTTATTGTAAGATGGCATTGATTGTAAAATTGCAAGGATATCTAGGATATATGGACAAAGATGCGGACACCTATGAGTTTCGTCTTGGGGAGAACGACGATGGAAGACGCTTAGACAAAGTCTTGCGTATTGTTTTGTCCGATCTACCATTATCGGTTATCTTCAAAGCCCTGAGAAAGAAAAATGTGCTCGTAAATGGTAAGAAGGTAGGTCCTGATTATCGGTGCAAAAAGGGCGATCTTGTTACTGTCAGAAGTTTGGGAGCCCTGGACACCCCTAAGTCATATTCAGGAAGACTACATGTTCAAAGCACGGCCAAAGCACAGCCTATTGCCGACCTTATCATTCTCAGAACGCCTGATATTCTCTTTCTAAACAAACCTGCGGGAGTCTTGGTGCATGGTGGAAACGACAGCATGGAAACACGGGTCCGCCTGTACCTAGAGCCAGAACTGGACTCCTCCGTATCATTTGTACCAGGGCCGCTTCATCGTTTGGATAGAAACACCTCTGGCGTTCTTGCTTTTTCGAGTAGTTACGCCGGTGCACGAGAATTTGCCGCGGGGCTACGGGCCCACAAAATCGTAAAATGGTATCTTGCTATTGTTGATGGAATTCTGGAAGACAACGAAAACTGGCAGGAAGAGGTGTTGCGGGATTCCGCAGAAAGAAAGACCCACGTATTCTCCCAGCCAGTGATAGCTGCTTCTAATAGAGCTGGCATTTCAAATACCGAAATAGCCAATGGCGAACTACGTGGGACTTCAACTGCAAAAACGCTGGCTATTCCACTCGCCCATGGCACCGGGAAGACACTGTCTCTTTTTCAACTGCAGACAGGCAGGACACACCAAATCCGAGCTCAAGCCGCTTTTCATGGTCACCCCTTGCACGGAGATATCAAGTACGGTGCAACAAGGGCCCCACTGCCATACTATCTTCATGCAATAAGAATGGACCTGTCGCTTGTCAACCTACGCCAATGCCCTAAAAGCGTCGTCGCACCATTGCCTGATTACTTTGTCGCCGCAAACCAGAAGTATTTTGGTTTACGTTTTGATGTTTTGGAAGCAAAAATGATCGAAAGTTTTGCCAGGTTTGCCTAGGCCAAATGCTCCAGCTTTCCGCGGATCGAGACTGATCCATCTTCTCCAATCCGAAAAGTCAGCACTGCATAATTGCCATTGGCGCATGGCCCAGGGTTGACGATCAGGGTTTCGTCCTCCATCGAGACGCAAGGTGACTCGTGAATATGGCCGCAAACCCACACTTGAGGGCAGAAAGTGTTCATAAGCCCGGCAAGTTCATAACTACCCACGTGTTGACCGTGTCGTAAATCGGCATTTGAACCGTACGGAGGCGTGTGGCTAACCATAATCGTGGGAAGTTTAGATCTTGTGTGGGCAACCTGCTTTAACACATGCTCTGCTCCACTGCGCAATTCCATTTCTGTACGCTCGTAGGGTGTGATACCAGCTCTTTTTAGCCCTCCGCCGACGCCTGCAACGTTGCCGATGGGCAACACCACCACCCTTTGTTCTATTGAGACTCCGTTGTCCACTAAGTATTTCCTTACGGCAACGGTATCACAATTACCAGGGACTGCAAGGATCACCGGCCTTGTTGGCCCAATCTGCAGAGCATCGAGAACCTTGGCGGCGTCGAGTTCTGATCCAAAATTTGTTATATCGCCAGCCACAAGAATGTACTCGACGCCTTTATTCTTCGTCATAACATCTCGAGCTTTATCCCATCTTCCATGTAAATCAGACAATACAAGTGCGGTTGGCATACTTGACGTTTGTCCCCTTTCCAGCCCAGTGTAGCTCGACGAGCTCACGAAAAGAAGGTGCTTTCTAGAACAGCTTCAGAAAAACGACTCGTGTTCGACCCGTTCACATCGCTCACCCCTTGAAATTTGAGGCATTTACAGGGAGTATTTGTCTTGTGATAACGATCAACGAACTTGCCTTTGGATTTGGCGAAAAAACCCTTTTTCGTGATGTCAATCTGAAATTCTCACCAGGCAATTGCTATGGAATCATTGGAGCGAATGGCGCAGGAAAGACAACCTTCCTCCGCATACTTTCCGGAGAACTCCAGCAGGACCGCGGTGAAGTGTCGATACCCTCAACAGCTCGGGTTGCCACACTAAAGCAAAACCACTTTGCATATGACGAGTACACGCTGCTTGATGCCGTAATTGCCGGTCACTCAAAGCTTTATTCAATTATGAAGGAACGGGAAGCAATCTATGCTAAGAGTGACTTTTCCGAAGCCGATGGCCTGCGCGCAAGCGAACTGGAAGCTGAGTTTGCCGAGCTTGGCGGGTGGGAAGCAGAAAGCCAGGCCTCCATGTTGCTTTCTGGCCTTGGAGTCCCTGAGGCCGATCACACAAAATTCATGAAGGAAGTAAGTGAGTCCTCTAAAGTTAGGGCTCTACTTGCACAAGCACTTTTTGGAAATCCGGACGTTTTGCTTCTTGATGAACCAACCAATGGTCTAGACTTGGATTCTATATCGTGGCTTGAGGAATTTCTCATAGACTTTCCCAACATCGTTATTGTGGTATCTCACGACAGGCATTTCCTGAACGCTGTATGTACGCATATCTGCGATATAGACTTTGGTCATATCCGCATGTACACCGGAAACTACGATTTTTGGTATCGAATGAACAAGATACTCGTCCAACAACAAAAGGATGAGAAAAAGCGTCGGGAAGAAAAAATCCGAGATCTTAAAGACTTCATTCAGCGCTTTGCTTCAAATGCCTCAAAAAGCAGACAGGCTACCTCCCGAAAAAAGGTCCTGGAAAAACTGGAGCTGGGCGACATCGTTCCGTCATCAAGACGATTCCCATGGATCAGTTTTAAACCTAACAGGGAAATCGGTAACAACGTTCTACGGGCAGAAAACCTTTCAATCGGCTTTGATCGGCCTCCGCTTCTCACAAATTACTCATTTATTGTCAATCGTACAGACAAGATAGCTTTTGTCGGACACGAACATGTTGCAAGATCCGCCCTTCTGGCCACGCTCGGTGGTGATCTTGCGCCGCTATCCGGAGACCTGTATTGGGGACAGACTGTTCAGATTTCCTATTTTCCCAGGGATGTTTCGGGCCTCTTTGATTCAGACATGAGTATCGTCGACTGGCTCAAACAGTTCACCGACGCTGAAGACGAAACCTATATCAGGTCCTTCCTGGGGAGAATGCTTTTTACAGGTGACGAAGCGCTTAAGTCTGTGAAAGTGCTTTCCGGTGGAGAAAAAGTACGATGTATGCTGTCCAAGATGATGCTTTCCGGCGCGAACCTTCTTATAATGGACGAACCGACGAATCACTTGGACCTCGAGGCCATTACTTCGCTCAACGACGGACTTATCGATTTTCAGGGGGTTCTGCTGTTCGCAAGTCACGATCATGAATTCGTGAACTCCATAGCGAATCGAATCATTGAGATATGTCCGGGCGGAGTGATTGATCGTTACATGCTATTCGACGACTATCTTGTCGACCCGCAAGTCAGGGAGCTACGAGACGAATACTATCACGGCCACATTGTAGCTGAGATTTAGAACCAAAATTAGGAGGAGAACGATGAAAAAGATTCTGTTGGTCTTTCTGGTGATATTCTCGGTTTTTGCTGTTTCCTGCGGAAACAAAGAGGCTAGCGCAAAGTCGGATCTTCCAACCTCACGCCTGCTTACCGATGCCACAGGTATCGACGACAAATCCTTTAATGCAGCTGCGTGGCGGGGTATTTTGGCATTTTACGGCGATACATGGGAAAACCCGACCCAAAAGGGCAAGCTGTACGACGTAGTGACTGCCCAAACTCAGGACATGTACGTACCCAATCTGAAACAAGCCTCTGACGAGAAATACGATCTGATAATCGTTACAGGTTTTACATTCCAGGACGCCCTGGCAGAAGTCGCACCGAAGTACCCAAATCAAAAATATGTTATCGTTGATGTCTCGGGCATCAACCAGCCCAATGTCATGGAGGCGACTTTTTCCGAGCACGAAGGCTCCTACCTGGTTGGCGTTGCAGCTGCCCTCAAAGCCAAGGCCGACAACATCCAGAACCCAAAATTCGGGTTTATAGGCGGCGTTCCCAGTTCGGTAATCACGAAATTCGAAATGGGTTGGGTACAAGGTATCCGCTCAATTTTTCCAAATGCTACAATCGTAGATTATTATGCAAACGACTGGGGAAAACCGGAGCTCGCAAAGGCTCAATCCAAGAACTGGTATGACGCCGGTGTATACGCAATCTTCTCTGCGGCCGGTGGCACGGGCGGCGGCACCATCAATCAAGCCAAGGAGTATCGCGCACAAGGCAAAAATGTCTGGGCCATCGGAGTCGACTCTGATCAGTACGAAGATGGCATCTATGCAGAAGGCAAGTCGGCTGTGCTTACTTCTATGCTCAAGCGCGTTGAATCTGCAACGCAATATGCGCTTAATCAGGTAAAAGCAAAGACATTTAAGGGAGAAACCGTCGTGTTCGATACGAAAGCGGACGGAGTTGGCTTTTCCGACAGGAACCCTGAACTTACTCAAGATATTGTCAAACAAGTCAACGATGTGAAGGCTAAAATCGTAGCGGGCGAGATAAAGGTTATTCCCACCTACAAAGAAGCCAAGGCGGCGGGGCTCGCACCGGACAACTTGCAGGCACTGGATGACTAACGATGGCCTATGCTATCGAGATGCTGGGGATAACGAAGGTTTTCCCCGGCATCATTGCAAATGATAATATTACACTGAGGGTCCAAGAGAACGAGATCCATGCCATCCTTGGCGAAAACGGCGCTGGAAAGTCGACGCTCATGTCAGTGCTCTTCGGTCTCTATACACCTGAAGAAGGCAAGATCCTCTTGCGTGGCAAAGAGGTGCACATAAAGGACCCCAATCACGCAACAGCCCTCGGTATAGGCATGGTTCACCAACATTTTAAGCTGATACATAACTATACTGTTACCGAGAATATCATCCTTGGCAACGAGCCGCGCGACCGCTTGGGGAATATCGATCTGAAGACCGCTCAAAAAGAAGTCGAACGGTTATCAAACATGTACCGTCTCGAGGTCGATCCGCAGGCCGTAATCGAGGACATCACCGTTGGAATGCAACAGAGGGTGGAAATCCTCAAGATCTTGTATCGAAAAGCGGACATTCTCATCTTTGACGAGCCTACTGCGGTTTTGACACCGCAGGAAATTGACGAACTTATGGCGATACTTGCACGGCTCAAGGCTGAGGGAAAAACCATTATCCTTATCACGCATAAACTGCGGGAGATAAAACAAGTAGCATCGCGTTGTACGATCTTGCGTCGAGGCAAGGTTATTGACACCGTAGAGGTGGACAAAACGAGTGAATCCGAGATGGCTGCAATGATGGTAGGACGGGCAGTCCAGTTTCAGATTAAGAAGGCTGAAGCTCATCCCGGACCAGTAGTTTTGAGCTTGCAAGACCTCAGTGTGAAGAATTCCAGAGGCTCTTCTGCAGTAGACAATTTTTCTTTGGACGTGAGAAAAGGAGAAATCGTCGGAATTGCAGGTGTTGATGGAAATGGCCAATCCGAGCTGATCGAAGCCATTGTTGGTCTTAGGCATGTAGAGAGCGGCAGAATACTCCTTAATGGTCAGGATGTGACATCCAAGAGTATAGCCGAAAGAATTCGTATGGGCGTTGGTAACGTTCCCGAAGACAGGCAGAAGCACGGCCTTGTTCTCGATTTCCGTCTGGACGAAAACCTTATCCTCAAAACATATGCCAAGCCGCCGTTTTGCTCCAGAAGGGGCCTGCTCAACTTCGGCGCTATTCGCCAGAATTCACAAAGACTTATTGAAACGTTTGACATTAGAGCCGCACGCGGTCCTGAAACCAAAGCCCGTGAAATGTCAGGAGGTAATCAGCAAAAAGCGGTTATCGCCCGCGAAATTGATTTGTCCCCAGAGTTGCTTCTGATATCACAGCCCACCCGAGGCCTGGATGTTGGGGCGATCGAGTACATACATTCAAGAATCATTGCGGAACGCGACAAAGGTCGGGCCATTTTGCTTGTTTCGTTCGAACTGGACGAAATAATGAATCTTTGCGACAGAATAGCAGCTATCTCCAAAGGGGAAGCGGTAGGAATTGTCGATGCAAAACAAGCCGATGAAAGAGAAATCGGTGCTATGATGGCCGGACTACGAAGTCTTCACACCTCCGAGTTTGGAGGCAAGGCAACCTCCCCGGCCAACCCTAGCTAACTAGCTAATTCAAAGAGCATGGTATGAAACATACAAAAGAACCAGCCCACAGAGGCAAAACCGACAAACTCGACAGCCTTCTTGCCAATGACAATGCAGTTTCCGTTATTGTGGTTCTCCTTGGGCTTCTGTTCGGAACTCTGTTGATTATCCTGGTCGGCAAGAATCCCTCTGGTATGTACTCTGCAATGTTACAAACCCTTACAGGACTGGATATTGAGCGAGGCACCTGGAATGCCCGCTATATCGGAGAGTGGCTTACCGCAAGCCTTCCGCTCATACTCTGTGGTTTGTCATTTGGGTTTGCGGCAAGAACTGGCCTTTTCAATATTGGCGCCGAGGGACAATATATTGCCGGACTTACGGCTGCGCAATTTGTTGCGCTCTATTTCCCGCCTATTCCGATTCTGCATTGGGTTGTCGCATTGATTGCCGCGGCTATTGCCGGTGCCCTATTTGGTGGCCTTGTTGGTTGGCTGAAAGCGAGATTTGAAGTCTCTGAAGTTGTTGCGACCATTATGTTGAATTATATAGCCTTTTTTCTGTCACGTTGGGCGACAATGCAAATCCCCGGCTCTAATACCTACAAGACCCCAAGCTTCCCCGCATCTGCAATGCTCACAAGTAACGTGTTACAATCGTTAACAAACGACTCGCGGTTAAATATAGGCTTTTGGGTTACCATCCTCTGCTGCATCTTATATTGGTTTATTATCGAAAAAACAAAACTGGGTTTTGAATTGCGGGCAACTGGCTACAATAAAGAGGCCGCAAGGTGCTCGGGTATTAAAGTCACTAGCAGAATTTCAATTTCAATGATTCTTGCGGGCATTTTTGCCGGCCTCGCGGGAGCAATTGTGGCGCTCGGTTCTTTTTCATACGGGCGTGTTCTTGCAGGACTGGATAACTATGGATTCAACGGCATAGCAGCCGCTCTCGTGGGCAACAATACCGGCTTAGGCACTTTCTTGGCCGGCCTTCTTTTCGGCATGCTGGCCTCAGCCCAACCTCTCATGCAATCCAGACAAATCCCAAAAGAAATCACGTGGATTATATCCGGCCTCGTCGTTGTACTCATTTCTTTGCGTGCAGGTGCAAAACTCTTCTTGGCATGGCGGGCGAAAAACAAAGTTAGAATGCGCATGGAGATTCAGACAGCTTCAGGTGCGTCTTCGTCGGAGGATTCGCTGAATTCAGGAAACGGGGGACAAAAACACAATGGGTAGTTTTGCAACAATGATTCCTTCTGTCTTGATGATTGTCGCACCTATCCTGATTACGGCGGTGGGTGGGATGATCTGTGAGCGATCTGGTGTTGTGAATATCGCTCTGGAAGGCCTTATGAGTATTGGCGCGTTTACTGCAGCGACTGTGCATTATTTCCTGGAACCTCTGACGCCGCTTTCAATCTGGATTGCTCTCATTGCTGCCTTCGTTGCAGGCTTTGTCGTTTCGATAATTCACGCCTTCGCTTCCATCACTCTCAATGCAGATCAGGTCATTTCAGGTACCGGAATAAACCTGCTGGCGACAGGTGGAACAACGTTCTTATCTCAAGTCTTTTTCAAGATGGAAAGAACTGCACCCTTCCGTCTGGGTATGATGCCTGGTTTTTCAGGAATCTACCCGACGGCCTGGATTGCGCTTGCAATTGTCATAGTTGCCTGGTACGTACTCTACAAGCGGCCAGTTGGTCTGCGACTTCGTGCCTGCGGAGAACACCCACAGGCAGCCGCGTCAGCTGGTATCAATGTTCAAAAGATGCGCTATGTCGCTGTGCTTCTGTCCGGAGGGCTGGCTGGCCTTGCTGGAGGTTGTTTGGTCCTTACAGAGACTATTCAATATACCGTCAACACCATCAATGGTGCAGGATATATAGCGCTTGCAGCGGTATCGTTTGGACGATGGAAACCGCTCGGAGTTTCAGCAGCATCGATGCTTTTTGGCACGGCTGTTGCCTTAGCGATCTATATGGTGAATATCGAAAGCCTGCGGTTTTTGCCCTCTGAATTCTTTAGCGTTTTGCCTTACATAATTACTCTTGTCACACTGGTGGTATTTTCGGGCCGAGACTATGCCCCAAGAGCTTCTGGCCAACCTTATGAACGCGGTGGCAGTTGATCCAAACAAACTTTAGGAGGAACCATGAATTCTTTACAGAATTCTTTACACGACATGACGGGATACGCAGCGCATGGAACACCACACAACAGCGCGAAGCCTGGAGAAATCGCTCCGTTTGTTCTCATGCCTGGGGATCCTTTACGGGCGAAACACATTGCAGAAACACGCTTAACGGATGTTCAAAAGGTCAATGATGTCAGGAACATGTACGGCTACACAGGAACCTACAAGGGCCGAAAGGTGACCGTAATGGGTTCCGGGATGGGAGCCCCTTCTATGGGGATTTATTCGTATGAGTTGTTCGCTTTCTATGGTGTCGAGAGCATAGTTCGGATAGGCACCTGTGGGGGTCTTGCGCCGGAAATCCAAGTCGGAGACCTGGTTATCGCAATGTCAGCTTCTACTGACTCCAATTATGCTCTCCAATACCGTCTGGAAGGTACGTTTTCTCCCTGTGCAGATTTTGAGCTCCTGGAAAAAGCAGTAAATGTAGCACGGGCACACAGTACGCGATTCTGGGTTGGCCCAATCTTCTCGTCAGACACGTTTTCTTTGTACAGCGCTCTGCCTCCGGAGGAGGGTTGGAAAAAGTGGGCAAGAATGGGTTGCAAGGCCACAGACATGGAATGCTATGCGCTTTATTGCAATGCCGCCTATCTTGATAAGAAGGCCCTCACGCTCCTAACCTGTTCCGATTCAAACATAACAGGCGCAGAAATGACTCCGCAGGAAAGACAGACGGCGCTCAACGCAATGTTCGACGTAGCACTCGAGCTCGCTTAGGCTCTCTTTATGGGGACCATATGTCCCCATAAAGGCTATTCGGTGGTTACGCGGCAAACGTGTTTCTTGCCTGCCCGCAAGAGCATTTCTCCACTGCTGAGGTTCTCTTCCCGGACAAGCATGTTTTCGTCGGCCACCCGCTCTCCGTTGATTGATGCTCCACCCTGTTGCACGAGACGTCTGGCCTCGCTTTTTGAACTGGCCAATCCAGCTTCGACGAAGAGTGCAAGAACGGGCATACCTGCTGCAAGTTTCGATTTTGGAATAACGATTGTCGGGATCTCTTCCTTTGAGCCTCCCCCGCCAAACGCTGCCCGGGCCGCAGCCAAGGCCTTATCTGCCTCTTCTTTTCCGTGAATGAGCGCAGTGACTTCCCACGCAAGCCGCTCTTTGGCCTTGTTTATGGCTGCGGAGTCGCTATCTGAGGTGAGTTTTCTGCACTCTTCTGTCGGTAGGAATGTGAACATCAGCAAGAATCGTTCTACATCTGCATCCGAGACATTTCGCCAGTACTGGAAAAACTCGTAAGGACTTGTCATTTCGGGATCCAAGAACAAGGCGCCTTTTTCTGTCTTCCCCATCTTTTTGCCATCGCTGGTCATGACAAGAGGGAATGTCAGACCATAGCATTCCACGCCCTCTATTCTCCTGATGAGCTCAATTCCGGCCACAATGTTGCCCCACTGGTCGTCACCGCCAATCTGTAATCGGCAACCATATCGTTGATAAAGCTGCAGGAAGTCGTACGATTGTAGAAGTTGATAGTTAAACTCAATGAACGACAGGCCCGTTTCCATACGCTGTTTATAGGTTTCAAACGAGAGCATCCGATTGACCGAAAAGTGCTTTCCAATGTCCCGCAAGAACTCAATGTAGTTGAGATTCGCTAACCAATCTTTGTTATTGACCGTAAACGAGGTTTTGCCATCAAACCCAACAAACTTGTCCAGCTGGGATTCGAAGCGCTTGGTATTCTCGTCTATGGCTTCATATGAAATGATTTTCCGCATTTCACTCTTGCCGGAGGGGTCTCCAATTCGTGCAGTACCCCCACCCAAGAGGGCGATGCCTATATGACCGGCGTCACGCAAATGTTTAAGAGCAAAAAATGGCACCATGTGTCCAATATGGAGAGATGGGCCAGTCGGATCGCAGCCTATGTAAAAAGTCATGGGCCCGTTGTCCATCAATTTGGAAAGCCCTTCAATATCTGTGCATTGCTGAATAAAACCTCGTTCGCTCAATGTTTCCAGCGCCTTATTCATGTGGACTCCTCAAATTCTCAAGTCTTGCGTCAGTATATAGAGGTTTTGAGGCATTTCTCAATATGTAAAGCCAATCTTTTCAAACATTTACCATTATTATTGTACCTTTTTTGTGACAGTGTGGTATTATATATTATTAGAGGTTAAACACTGGCTATAGTGCATTTTAAGCTTGGAAAAAGCCACTGAAGTTACCTCAAAGGCTCTGTATTTCAAAGGAGAAGAACATGGCATCGAATGGATCAGCAATGACGAAAGCTCAGTTAGTCACTGCGCTTGCGGAAAAGACCTCATTGACCAAAAAGGAAGTAAAGGCGTTTCTCGATGCACTGTCCGAAATGGCCTACAAGGAAGTGAAGAAAAACAAGAAGTTTACTCTTCCTGGTTTTGGCATTCTCAAACTCACAAAACGAAAAGCCAGAATGGGACGCAACCCGGCCACGGGCGAGGCTATTAAGATTCCTGCCAAGACCGCCGTCAAATTCACCGTTTCCAAAGCCTGCAAGGAAGGTATCTTGGGTTCAAAGTAGAGTTACGGCACACCAGAAGACAGGGATTTGTCATTTATCAAAAAGCCCCGGATTCCGGGGCTTTTTATAACTACAACTTTAAATGCAACTTCGAATTACACCCTCTTGTAGCTCTTCATTTTCTCGCGAATTGCAAGCGAAAGCTTGTCTCGCGGCACGCGAATTTGCTCCATACTATCTCTGTCGCGCAACGTCACGGTGTGATCCTCTTTGGACTGATAATCGATGGTTACACAGTAAGGGGTGCCGATCTCATCTTGACGTCTGTAACGCCTTCCAATAGCGCCAGATTGGTCATAATCTGTAACAAAATCTTCTTTAAGTTCGCTACGGATGTCTTGAGCCAATTCCGCAAGTCCATCTTTCTTCATAAGAGGAAGCACGGCAACCGTTACTGGTGCAAAAATTGGGTTGAAATGTAACACAGTCCGATAATCGTCTTCGTTGCCCTTGTCCGCAACCTTTTGCTCTTCGTAAGCATCGCAAAGCACCATAAGTAGCTCCCGCGTAAGGCCGGCACTTGTCTCAATAACCCAAGGCAGGTAACGTTCGTTTCCATTGTCCTGATCGATATACTGTAGATCCTTGCCAGAGAACTGTTGATGCCTTGTAAGATCATAGTTTGTCCTGTTATGAACGCCTTCCAGCTCCTTAAAGCCCATTGGGAACTCGTATTCGATGTCGTAGGCGTCTTTGGCGTAGAACGCAAGCTCTTCAGGGCCGTGTCTGTGCCACCGCAACTTGTCCATACGAATGCCCATTTTCTTGTAATAGTTCCAACGCTGTTCCCGCCAGTATTCAAACCATTCCTCGTCCGTGCCAGGCTTCACAAAGAACTGCATTTCCATCTGTTCGAACTCGCAACTTCGGAAAATAAAGTTCTTTGTAACGATTTCGTTTCGGAAGGCTTTGCCGATCTGTGCGATTCCAAAGGGAAGCTTCATGCGGTTAGACTGTAATACGTTCTTGAAATTGACATAGATACCTTGTGCAGTCTCGGGGCGCAGATAAATCAGCCCGGAACCATCTTCAACAGGTCCGATGTTAGTCTTGAACATCAAATTGAACTTGCGGACATCTGTCAGTTCGCCACCACATTCAGGGCAGGTTTTTGTCTTGAGATTCTCTTCCGGAATCTGATCCGCCCTAAATCGCGTCTTGCATTTTTTGCAATCCACTAAGGGATCAGTGAAGTTCTCGACATGCCCGGAAGCTTCCCAGACTCGGGGATGCATAAGGATTGCCGCATCCAAGCCGACAATATTGTCGTGCAGCTGGGTCATTTCCTTCCACCAGAACTGCGCGATTCGATTCTTTAGTTCAATGCCATTCGGGCCATAATCCCAGGCGCCTGCTTGGCCGCCGTAGATTTCGGAGGACTGAAAAACAAAGCCCCGTCGCTTGCATAGCGACACAATTTGATCCATCGTTACCGTATCAGACATCTTTGTAACTCCTTAGCAAACTCAAAGCCTGCAGGTCACTTCTCGTTTTTTTTCTCAATTTTTGCCCAAGTATCACGCAAGGTTTCCGTTCGATTGAAGACTGCCTTGCCGCCCACATTTGAATCAGATGAATCGGGGTCTTTGCAAAAATACCCCAGACGCTCAAATTGAACCGTCTGGCCAACGCCGATTTTTGTGATACCCGGCTCCGCAAAGGCGCCCTGCACTACTTCCAGCGAATGCTCAGAAATGTTGTCCAGAAAAGACGTCCCCGCCGGTATATCCATCGGGCGCTCAGCTTCAAAGAGATAGTCGTAGAGTCGGGCCTCAAATTCGACGGCATCCTGCTTAGAAACCCAGTGAATCGTCCCCTTGACCTTGCGGTTGTCCGGCGCATCGCCACCTTTTGTAGCAGGATCATACGTACAATGGACGGCAGTCACCTCTCCAGAGACTGGATCTTTATCAAAGCCCGTGCAGGTCACGATGTACGCATAACGCAGGCGAACCTGATTTCCAGGGAACAGCCTGAAGTACTTGGGCGGCGGAACCTCACGAAAATCGTCGCGTTCTATCAGCAATTCTTTGCCAAAAGGTATATTTCTTGTACCTCTTGATGGGTTTTCCGGATTGTTTACAGCAGAAAGCAGCTCAGTCTTGCCTTCTGACCAATTGTCGATGATGAGCTTGAGGGGACGCAGGACGGCCATATACCTGTCAGCTTTTTTGTTCAAATCCTCTCTTACACAGTGTTCTAGAAGTTGAATATCTACAAGAGAATCTGTCTTCGCAATACCTATGCGGCTCAAAAAGTCACGGATTGCTTCTGGCGTATAACCACGTCTGCGAAGGCCAGCCAAGGTAGGCATGCGTGGATCGTCCCACCCGGAAACCTTTTTCTCCTGCACCAGTTGGATAAGAAATCGTTTTGAAAGCACTGTGTGGGAAAGATTGAGACGCGCAAATTCTATCTGTCTGGAGGGGAACACATCACAATTCTTAATGAACCACTCATAAAGTGGTCTGTGAATTTCGTACTCAAGCGAACAAAGCGAGTGCGTTACACCCTCAATGGCATCGGAGAGCGGGTGCTGGAAATCATACATCGGATAGATGCACCACTTATTTCCAGTTCGATAATGAGGCTCGCGACGAATTCGATACATCACAGGGTCCCGCATGAGGAGATTAGGGCTTGCCATATCGATTTTCGCGCGCAAGGTCTTAGACCCATCGGGAAATTCACCTGCACGCATCCTTGTAAACAAGTCCAAGTTTTCTTCAACTGATCGGTCTCGAAATGGACTGTTCTTGCCAGGGGGCGTAAAGGTGATGTTGTTCTTATCGGGCACATTTGTGCCGCGATATTCCTTTATCTGTTCCTCATCGAGGTCGTCGACATACGCTAAGCCCTTGCGAATCAAACCACAGGCAAGCTCGTATAACTTGTCGTAGTAATCCGAAGCATAAAATTCGCGGTCCTGCCAATCGTATCCGAGCCAACGCACATCGCGCTTTATAGCTTCCACATACGATTGATCTTCCTTTTCCGGGTTCGTATCGTCAAATCGCAAATTGCATTTGCCGTGGAAACTCTCTGCAACACCGAAATCTACTGATATGGCCTTAGCGTGTCCGATATGAAGCCATCCGTTTGGCTCTGGCGGAAAACGGGTATGGACTTCTTTGTACCTGCCCTGTGCAAGATCCTCAGCCACGGCTTCACGAATAAAATCGGTGCCAACATTGTCGCTTGTATCGATTTCGCCCATTAACTTTGTACTCCTTGCCACACTTCAAGGGTGTGGTGCCTTACTATGCTCCTTAGCGAGCCCTTGGGTCAAGCTTCTTCAGACCGATAGATACTCGATGGCTGAGGTTATCCTCTCTATCGTCTCTTTCATGCCAAGAATCTGCATCGATTCAAAGAGCGGCGGGCTCACTCTGGACCCCGTAATGGCCACCCGCAAGGGCATGAGAAGGTCTCCCAGTTTCTCAGAAATTTGCACCGCATGATTCTTGAACGCTTCTTCCGCGGCTGCAACATCAGAAAAATCAAGATTCTCCGCAACGGAAAGGCATTCGCGCAGCATACGCAGCGCCGTTGCCTCGTCCCGCTTTTTGGGCACGAACTCAGATTTTTCCGGCATCTTCGGTCTACGATAGAGATAGGCCATCATTGCAGGCGCGTCCGCAAGGGTTTTAAGCCTCTCACGCACAAGGGGCATGGCCTTTTGGTCGAGCGCATCGGCTTGAGGATCTTCCATTGCGCGCAAGCCAGCCTCCACAAGGAAGGGTTTGACAAGCCGTGCAAGATCTTCATCGCTCTTTTGCCTGATGTATTGCCCGTTGAACCACTCGAGTTTCTGATAGTCGAAAATGGCGGGAGCCTTATTGAGTTTTTCAACCTTGAAAAGCCGAATCATCTCTTCGACACTGAAAATCTCCCTACCCTCTTCAAATGAGCACCCCAAGAGCGCAATGTAGTTGAGAAGCGCCTCTGGCAGATAACCGGACTTGCGGAACTCGTTTATCGAAGTAGCGCCATGGCGCTTTGAAAGTTTGTGCCCATCTTGCCCCATGACCATAGGCAAGTGGCAGAGTACAGGTTGCTCCCATCCAAAGGCGTCGTACATTATCTTGTGCAAGGGCGCGGATGGAATCCACTCCTGCGCACGCATGACATGTGTTATGCCCATAAGATGATCATCCACGACGTTTGCAAGGTGGTAGGTGGGGAATCCATCGGACTTAAGGAGCACAGGGTCCGGACTTATGTCGGAGTTTTTCCATTCCACCTGGCCCAGAAGCTGGTCGTAAAAGGTCGTCGTCCCTGTTAAAGGGATCTTTAACCTGATAACATGCGGCACACCCTGTGCAATGTTACGTAGAACCTCTTCCGTGCCGAGATTCCGGCAATGACGATCGTAGCCCTGTTCTCCACTTTTTTGCTCGATCTGTGACTTTCGCAAGTTTTCGAGCCTGTCAGCATCACAAAAGCAGTAATATGCCTTGTTCATTTTGACCAGATCTTCTGCATATTTTTGATAGAGGGGCAACCTTTCGGACTGAACATAGGGGCCAACGGGCCCTCCTACATCAGGTCCCTCGTCCCAATAAAAACCCAACCACCGGAATGTGTCGTAGATATTCTGTACGTACTCCTCGGCGTAACGCGTCCTATCCGTATCCTCCAATCGCAGGATAAAGGTACCGCCTTGGGATTTTGCATAAAGATAATTGATAAATGCTGTGCGCACGCCGCCGATATGTTGATTGCCGGTCGGGGACGGTGCATAACGTACTCGCATAGTCATTTAAATCTCCTTGGAGAGGATCCTACACAGGGTTAAGAATATAGCTTTATAGATTGAGCCATGTAAAGCTCCATGGAACACTTAGTCTACAAACGAAGGCCTTGTACAAATCGGTAAAACAGGAGGCAGAACACGAACGGAACACAAGACAAAACACAAGTTGAGAGCCAGCCCAGGCAGGATCCAAGGCGAAAGTCTCTTAGACCAAAAGCGGTACTTATAACCCAAAGTATGAGTCCTGCCACAGAAGTGAGCAAAAGAGCTGTAGACAAGTAAAGACCGATCGACGCAAACTGCAAAAAGGTTCGATGAGAAAACTCAAAAAGATTCGATGCCAGTCCCAAGATTATGCAGGCAGCAGTACATATAAACAGCGTCCACCCTACCCACTTAAGGACTCGTGCAACAAATTTCATATTGACAATATATCATTTTAGTGAGTGTCTTAACAGTGTCTAAACGAGGAATGAATGGACTACTTTTTCAGCTTTAACAAACTAGGTTACCTTAAGGGCAAGAAACCGCAAGGCTGTATACTCTGTTTGATTCGTGACAATTCTCCAAATGTTGATCGGCTTGTGGTATGGGAAAATGACCTGGTTATGGTTTCTTTGAATCTCTACCCGTATAACCCCGGGCACATGCTTATCTTCCCCAAGCGCCATGTCACCGATATCCGACAACTTACCGGGGAGGAGAGAGGAGAAATGGACAAGGCGACCGAAATGGCTCTTTGTGCCCTAGACAGTAGATTTTCCCCGACTGGCTACAATATAGGATATAATATGGGCCTTTCGGCTGGAGCGAGTATTGAACACCTCCACATGCATATCATTCCAAGGTATAGAAATGAACTTGGCATTGCGGATCTTATTGGAGGCAAGCGCGTCCTCGTACAGGACCCTAAAGATACGCTTTTATTGTTGCAGGCGGAATTCGCAGCCCAACGGGACGACGACCAAGAGAGCACATGAGCCCGCATGGACGAGAGCTTCTGTACCAACACCGCGGTTGCTTATGCCAAAATCGCCTTTTTGCCATCGCAAGCCCTGTAGGGGCCATTGCAGACCAGAAGAACTCATGCCATTGGATTCATCGCCAAGCGGGAATACAGAGACAATACTGTGTAGGGGCAATTTCATGCGTGCAAGACTATGAGCACCCAGATAAAATGCAGACTCTCTCCTTGTATGCCATGCATCGGGATGGTCACTGCGTAAGAACATTGTGTACATAGCAATGAAGTGGTCTATGCGTCCGCCAGCCGCCCCTGCAATCTCTATCGTCGTGCAACCCAGGTTTTTAGCCAGCTTGAAGGCGAGCTCGGTATCGGTATCGTCCTTCTCAGTCGGATATTTTAGGACTCGTTCTGTAGGGAATTCTTCAAGCAGCTCCTGATTCCCAAGGCTGTCAAAATCCCCCACAATCCAGTCAGGTGCAATGCCGCCTTTGTTGGCCACGGCCAATCCAGAGTCGGCAGCAATTGTTATATCCATGCCTTTTGCCAGTCTTACCAGGAATTTGATTGGCGGATGCTCTCCACCGGTGATAATGAGGCCACGCATTATACGTCAATTTCGAGGTTCAGAAGGCATTTGTCAATATGGCATGAGTGAGCAATGGAATGGAATGGTATGCCTGCGCGATAAACAGTCAGACCAAACTTTTGTCAGCCAATCTGGACACAACCCCGATGAACAGGCTATGTTTAGTCCAGTCCTTGCCTTACCCCTTTGAGCAGGATGGCTTTGAGTGAAGTATTCGATAGGAATCTTAAGCTTGATGCATAAGCATTTTCAAATACCAAAAGAAATTGAATTCATCCTTAACAAGATCAACGAATCCGGTCACAAGGCATATATCGTCGGTGGCGCACTTCGAGACTTTGTGATGGCAGGAAAAGACTGTTCAGACTTCGACATCGCCACGGATGCAACGCCGGACGACGTGATAAAGTTATTTCCGCATGTTGTTCCAACAGGAATCAAGCACGGCACGGTTACTGTGCTTGCCGGGAAATTCAAAGTGGAAGTGACAACCTTCCGCACAGAAAAAGGTTATTCAGACAACAGACACCCCGATTCCATATCTTTTGTCGGCACTATTGAGGAAGACCTGTCGCGTAGAGATTTTACCATGAACGCGATGGCCTATGATCATACGTCAGGTACAATATTGGATCCCTACGACGGACAAAAAGATATTGAACGGAGAATTATCCGCTGCGTTGGCGACCCAAACGCACGTTTTGCAGAAGATGGCCTGCGGTCCATGCGGGCCGTACGCTTTGCCGCTCAGTTAGGATTTTCTCTGGAACCTGCCACACAGGCAGCGATTTCCAACTCGCTCGACGCCTTTTCCTCGGTTTCCAAGGAAAGAATCCGAGACGAATTTGAGAAACTCCTTCTCGGGAAATGGGCATTGGTCGGTCTCGAACTGCTTGAAAAAACCGGACTGCTTGGGGTCATTATTCCCGAAATGTTGCCTTGTCGAGGTTGTATACAAAAGGGAGCACACGTTTACGACGTCATGGACCATTGCTTCCATACTGTGCAAGCCGCGCCATTCCTGGTCGACATTCGTTGGGCAGCTTTGCTTCACGACATTGGCAAGCCAGCAACAAGGGCGCTGGGGGCGGACGGAACACCGACCTTCCATAACCACGAAAAAGTTTCCAGCACGCTTGCTTCAGAAATCCTGGAACGTCTGCGGCTTCCGAACGACGATATCAATCTAATTGTTCACCTTATTGAGGCGCACATGTTTCATTACACCGACGATTGGTCTGACGCCGCAGTACGTCGGTTTATTGCACGAGTCGGCATCGAGAACCTCGAACCCCTCTTTGCGCTGCGTGCAGCAGACTCCGAGGCCATTGTCGGGCATAAGGTTCAGAGCGACAACCTGGAATCGCTACGAAACAGGATCGAACTCGTCTTGCAGAAGGAACACGCCTTTGGGCTGAAAGATCTGGCAATAAACGGCAACGACATCATGGCGTTGGGTGTCCCCAAGGGACCCCTCGTGGGTAAACTTCTAAGTGAGCTACTCGAGACCGTTTTGGACGACCCAGCACAAAATAACAGAGAATCCTTGCTCCGCATCTGTCAAGGTTTGATGCCAAAATACGGAAATCACAAAACATAGATTACAAGACGGATTATAAGGCGGATAGGACCTTTTGAGTCGGATTTCTTGAGTCGGATTGGGCTTTGTTTTCTTAAGACTTAAGACAGCGTCCGACCGGCAATTCTCACAAGATTCTCCCTTATAGTCGGGTCCTCTGCACTCAAGCTTTCAAAAACACTCATGGCCGCGTTCTGTTCGGCTTCCTTTTTGGTTTTTCCAGAGAATGGCCCGTATGTCTTGGGCCCCAAAATGCAAGAGATCCAGAATGTTCGATCATGTTCAGGTCCCTCTACCCGATCACACCGATATACTGGCAATGTACGCAAATACTTTTGTGCATACTCCTGAAGAATTGTCTTGTAATCCTTGCTTTGGCCATGAATTGTTGACTTGAGCGCTGTATCTAACTGCTTATAGACAAAACTCGCTGCGACTTCAGCTCCCTGATCGAGATAAATGGCCCCTACAATAGCCTCAAAGGCATCGGCAATAAGGGCTTTTTTCTGTCTGCCACCAGAAAGTTCTTCACCCCTGCCTAATATGAGGAGTTCTGGAATGCCCATCTTGGCGCCTTGCTCAGCCAGGATTGATTCCGAAACCACAACGCTTTTTATTTGTGACAATTCGCCTTCCTGAGCAAAGGGAAGCGCTCGATAAAGAAAGGCTGCTATGGCTTGACCCAACACAGCGTCGCCCAAGAACTCAAGGCGTTCGTTATGTTCGACGCGTCGATCTTTCACATTTGAGATTTCATTTATACATGATCGGTGAGTTAACGCAGTGTCGAGCAAAGAAACATCCGAAAAGTCTACACCTATTGCTTCTTCAAACTTTTTTAGAGAAACAAGGCGCAGAGAACCATTTTGAACTGGCATATTGAACTCTGAGCAAAACCTTCCCCACGCCTGTCAAGAATTGTCGGGACTTGCTTACTTGACCTGGGTCTTGATGAACTCATAAGCATCGCGAACTGTTTCAAATTCGTTAGCTTTCTCGTCCGGAATCTGAATCCCAAGCTCTTCCTCAATGCCATACACCAACTCATAAGTATCGAGCGAGTCGGCACCGAGATCCTGCCTGAAGCTAGCATCCATAGTGATCTTGCTTTCGTCTACTTCAAGCTTGTCAGCGATAATCTTCTTGATTTTCTCAAAGAGTTCGTCCATTGAAAATCTCCTTATTTCGATTCAGGGGTAAAGACCTGACGCCCCCGATAGAACCCGCACTTTGGGCAGACATGGTGCAACAGCACAGGGTTTCCACAGTTAGAACAATGCACAATTGTTGGGGCGGTAAGCTGCATATTAACAGCCCGACGACGTCTTGTCCGCGCTTTTGAAGTTCTAAATTTAGGTACAGCCATGACATAACCTCATTTACTACGATATTGGCCAAATCGAAAAAACCACTGCCGACATTATACACATTTTGCATTCTTGTCAAGAGAAGCTAAGACAGAACCCTTGGCCTGCCCCTTGGCCAGTTAAAAAGTTAAAAGGGCCCGAACCGCCGTTCCAATTCTTGCCGAACAACTTCTGGCACTATTCCTGCAGGGAGGCGCTTTAAACTGACGAGCTCACGAACCGCGCTTGAACTCACATCGGCATATTCTCTATCAACCATGAGAAACAGGGTCTCTATGCCGACCAATCGGCGATTCATCGAAGCCATTGCCTGCTCTGAAGCCAAGTCGTTGCAGCTTCTTATGCAGCGTACCAAAGCATCGCAATTATTAGAGACGGCGTATTCTGCAATTGCGCCATCCCAACGTGCTACATTCACTCTGCTGGTGAGACCTTCATCCTCCACGACTGCCTGCAACATTTCTAGCCTCAGCTCAATCGGCAGAAAGGGAACCTTGCTCCCATTACGTCCAACAACAATGTCTACGCGATCGAACAGATTGGCACATCGCCTCACGATGTCTACGTGCCCCATCGTTGGAGGATCAAAACTGCCAGCGAAGACTACTCTCATACATCTCAACTGTAGTCCTGGCTCGGACGTTGGTCAAGCAAGACTTTTCGGGCCTAGCCAATTCGCTAAGCGGATCAAAGCGGATCAAAGCGGAGCAAAGATCGCTTCCAAGCCCTCAGCAAAGCCTTTATTTCGCCCTAGATTTTTGGCATAATACCTCCTATGGCGTCTAACCTACTCCTTGCTATTTTTTCTGCCATTTTGAGCGGCATCTCGATTCCCAACGAAGTTTTCGTGTACGGGTTATGGCCTGTAGGATTTGTTTCGCTTGCACCCCTATACATCGCACTTTGTCGGGCTTCCTCACCCAGACAAGCCGCGCTTGCAGCCGGAACTTTTGGTGCTCTACAGCATGCCATTACCTCATATTGGCTGTTCTTCTACAAAGATTTTGCCCTCTGGACAATCGGCGCTACGACAGTTGCCTATTTTTTCGTTTATGCCCTTGTTGGCCTGTATGGTGCTTTCTTATTGCGAAGTCAACAGAAAGTGTTCAGACCCTTTGTCTTTGCTTTGTTTTGGGTCTGCTTTGAATATCTTAAGTCGATCGGATTTTTGGGCTATCCATGGGGCTTAGTGCCATATTCTTTGACATCTGTTCCCGTCTTGCTACAGATCTCGGACATAACGGGTGTCTATGGGGTTACCTTTCTTCTTTCCCTTTGTTCGGCGAACCTGGCCGAGATCCTGCTCTATGCTGGCAGTGGAGTTGGCAGTAGAGTTGGCAGTAGAGTTGGCAGTAGAGTTGGCAGTAGAGTTGGCAGTAGAGTTGGCAGTAGAGTTGGCAGTAGAGTTGGCAGTAAAGCTGGCAGTAGAGCAAAGCACAAGATACCGAATGGCCCCAAAGAACGGGAGGTTCTCTCTCCTTTAGGATGTATCAAGGGAGGGTATATCAAGGGGCGGTCTTTGGGATGGTCTATGCCGCTCCTGAATACAACCATTTTTACATTGATGCTCCTGTCGTTGGTTTTGGGCTATGGAGTGTATTCCCAAAAGCGAGTTTTTCCGGTTAAGGCCAAACTTCGTATGCTTCTCGTGCAACAGAACACTGATCCATGGTCGGCAGGCGAAAAAGCAGCGCTGACGAGTAATCTGTTGTTGGCAAAAGAAGCCCTCCAAGATAACAGCGCTAAGCATGGAAATCCCATCGACCTGACGGTATTCAGCGAAACAAGCCTCAGCCGGCCGTACAATGACTTTAAAGCCTGGTATTGGGAAAATCCCAAAGAACAACCCCTTATACCGTATATCTTAGCTTCGGGATCTCCACTTCTGACTGGCGCGCCTGTGGTCCTTAACTACGACACACAGGAGATGACGAATTCGGTCATTCTGATATCAAAAGATGGAGAGCAGGTGGATTCATACGCCAAAATGCACCCTGTGCCGTTTGCAGAAGCTATTCCCTTTTGGGAGTATTCATGGTTCCGGAATTTCATGCAAAGAACGATTGGCCTGGAGTCTGGTTGGGTCATGGGTACACGATACACCGTTTTTTCTATTGCAGAGCACGAAGCTCCAGGGTATGAAACGTCCTCAAAAACAGTCAGTTTTTCTACCCCAATTTGTTTTGAAGATGCTTTTGCGGACCTTTGCAGACGCTATATTCTGTTGGGCGCTGATTTATTTGTCAACCTCACCAATGATTCCTGGTCCCGAACGGTGAGCGCTCAAGTCCAGCACTGGTCAATCGCGAGGATTCGAGCTATAGAAAACCGGCGAACTCTTGTTCGGAGCACCAATTCTGGCGTTAGCTGCGTTGTAGGTCCGCACGGTGAAACACTGTTTGAAATGCCACAATTCAAAGCACTTGCCCAAATTGTGGACGTGCCTGTGTATACCTCCGACACTCTGACGATTTATACTAAGTATGGAGACTGGTTTTCCTGGTTGTGTCTATTTGGTGTCGTACTGATGGTGATAAAGGGGTTCATAAGGGCACATGGACGTTGGCCATTGTCCGGAACAGGGATGATCGCGACAGAATGCGATATGTAGCAAGAAACAATGGCAAACAACAGTTGTTATTCTATAAAGTAAAGTACAAACGAATATATTTATGCATGCGCTTATCAAGTACGCTCATCGTGGAGGTTTGGATATGGACTTGACAGATTACTTGGACGCGTCCCCTCTCGACTTGATCAAGTACAGCGAGCACAGTGCCATGGACGCGGTGGCTTTTATAGGAACTGCACGCAAGCACCCTTATGACGCCGAAAAGTGCCTTTTGTTGGCCTCGAAACAAGACAATGAAAAATGGCTTCAAGAAGG
>Ga0116192_1000505_pt1 | contig 29757 bp, 28 predicted proteins | sample AD_UKC113_MetaG_FD_89876 | JGI IMG/M metagenome (GOLD analysis project Ga0116192, IMG submission 89876) | Active sludge microbial communities of municipal wastewater-treating anaerobic digesters from Hong Kong - AD_UKC113_MetaG | ecosystem: Engineered > Bioreactor > Anaerobic > Digestate...
GCCTGGGTGCCGGCATAGTCGAACTCAGCCGCCTGACCAATGATGATGGGGCCGGAACCTATGACTAATACACGATTTACATCCTGTCTTCTGGGCATTACTTCAGACCTCCTTTGGTTTCTTTGTAGGCATCCATGAGCTGAACAAATTCATCAAAGAGATAGCCGGTATCCATGGGTCCGGGTGATGCCTCAGGATGGAATTGGACCGTGAAGGTGGGGGTATCCAGATACCTTACGCCTTCCACCGTCCCGTCATTCATATTGATATGGCTGACCACAGCCTTTTTATCATCCAGCTTGTCGGCCAGAACCGCATAGCCATGGTTCTGGGATGTAATATAGGTTCTGTCCTTGGCCAAATCCTTGACAGGGTGATTGCCGCCCCGGTGGCCGTATTTGAGCTTGCCCGTATCCCCGCCATAGGCCAGTGCCGTGAGCTGATGACCCAGACAGATGCCGAATATGGGGCTCTTACCTAAAAGCTCTCTGATAACATTGATTTGATAGACACAGTCCTTGGGATCCCCCGGACCATTGGACAGCATGATTCCGTCGGGATTGACACTCAGAATCTCTTCACTGCTGGAGGTGGCGGGAAAGACATAGACCTCGCAGCCGCGTTTTCTTAAAGAACGGATGATATTGGTTTTTACCCCGTAGTCCAGCAGAGCCACTCTGTGGCCTGTTCCTTCATAGTGCTGAACCTCTTTGACGGTGACCTGATCAACGGGCTTGACAATGGTATAGTTTCGGACCTGTTCCATCCACTCCTGAAGCTTGAAGTCAGGATCGGAGGAAATGACCCCGTTCATGGTTCCCTTCTCCCTCAGTATTCGGGTCAGGGCACGGGTATCTATCCCCTTAAGACCAATGATCCCGTATTCCTTCAGGTATTGGTCCAGGGTCTTGGTCGAGCGCCAGTTGCTGGGCATATCACTGTGCTCTCTGACAATGAAACCCATAACCTGTGGCTTGTGGGACTCACAATCCTCCTGATTGATGCCATAGTTGCCAATCAAGGGATAGGTCATGGTCACGATTTGACCGGCATAGGAGGCATCGGTTAAAACCTCCTGATAGCCCGTCATCCCCGTATTAAATACAATTTCTCCAACAACGGTGCCTGTCGCACCAAAGGCCTCGCCCACAAATTGTGTTCCGTCTTCCAGAGCCAATATTGCTTTCATTCTTGCCGTCCTTTCTTATGGAGATTCCCCTAGGGCATTCTTAATAATCCATGCTTACAGTCCGATAGCACTACAGATATCTGCTTTCATGCGTTCTGCTTCACAGCGTGCGGCCTTATCAAATTCCTCCTGTGTAAACCTGTCCTTCCAAGCTTCAAGCTTGTAAGCACACATGAGGCTTCGGGACGCGTTGATGACTGCGCCAAGCCCATTCTTATCAAAGGCATGGGCCACATCGGCAGCCGTACCGCCTTGTGCACCATAGCCGGGAACCAGGATCCAGGCCTTTGACATACGCTTTCTAAGTTCTTCCAATTGCTTTGGGTAAGTGGCTCCTACAACTGCTCCAATGGATGAGTACCCGTATTGGCCCAGGGTTGTCTGCCCCCATTCGTTGACCAGATCGGCCATGGCCTCATATACGGTACGACCGTCGGAAAGTTGAAGGTCCTGAAGCTGACCCGAAGAGGGATTGGATGTTTTTACCAGGATGAAAAGACCCTTTCCGAATTGTTCACAGGCAGTGACAAAGGGTTTGACACCGTCCACCCCCAGATAGGCATTGACCGTCAGGGCATCGACGTCAAACATCTTTTGCTTGGTATCATGGAGCGCCGTTGTTCCAAGATATGCAGCGGCATAGGCTTCCGCCGTAGTGCCTATATCATTTCTTTTGCCATCAGCAATGACTAAAAGGTCTTTGCTTTTAGCATACCTAATGGTTTCATCTAAAGCCCAGAGGCCTTCCAGACCGTACATCTCATAATATGCCAACTGGGGCTTTATAGCAGGAATTATATCATAAACTGCGTCAATTAGTCTCCTGTTAAATTCGACTATACTTTGGGCCGCTGCCTTCTTTTTACAGGCATTTTCCTCAAAGGCCTTCTTCTTAATAGAGTCAGGGATGTATTCCAGCTTGGGGTCCAGGCCCAGAACTGAAGGGTTTTTCTTTTTGAGAACTTTTTCTGCAAGCTTATCTGAAAAATGCATGGGACTTCTCCTTCTCCATAAATTTTTAATACTTCTTGATTAAGGTCTGGGTCTCAACCTTTCACAGACCTTTGAATGCTGTATGGGTATAGACCGCCTTGCCGCTTACCAGTGTGGCCATGACCCTGCCCTTGACCTTATAGCCGTCATAGGGAGAGTTTTTGCTTTTGGAGGCAAAGCCCGACACATCAATGGTGTATTCGTTATCAAAATCCACCAGAATTAAATCCGCGTCCTTGCCGCAGGCCACAGTGCCCTTGTCCAGACCAAGGATTTGAGCCGGTTTGGTGGAGAGCTTCTCTACCATTTGAGAAAGGCTCAGTATTCCCTTATCCACCAGAGTGGTATAGGTCAGGGCCAGGGCTGTTTCAAAGCCCACAATGCCATTCAACGCCTTCTCAAACTCCACATTCTTCTCATCGTTATGATGGGGCGCATGGTCGGTGGCAATAATGTCCAGGGTTCCATCCCTGAGCCCCTCCTTAATGGCCTTAACATCATCATCGGTACGCAGGGGCGGATTCATTTTAGCCAGGGTATTATAGCCCAGGCAGGCCTTTTCAGTGAGGGTAAAGTAATGGGGACAGGTTTCAGCAGTCACCTTCACACCCCGTTCTTTAGCCTGTCGGATAAGCTCCACAGAGGTTTTTGTGGACACATGGGCCAGGTGAATGGGGATGCCGGTATACTTGGCTAAAAGAAGCTCCCGGGAGACCATCACATCCTCGGCGATGGAAGGGATACCCCTTAAGCCCATGATGGTGGAAGTCACCCCTTCATTCATACAACCCCCGTCGGCCAAATCCAGGTCTTCACAGTGTGAGATAACGGGAAGGCCGAACTGATGGGCATAGATCAGGGCCTTTTTCATAACGGCGCCGCTCATAACCGGCTTTCCGTCGTCAGATACCGCAATAATACCGGCATGCTTCATGCTTCCCATCTCGGCAAGCTCATGCCCCTCCTGCCCCTTGGTGATGGCCCCGATAGGATATACATTGACAACCGCTTCCTTTTGGGCCTTTTCGATGATGTAATTGACCACGCTCACATTGTCCACCACAGGATTGGTGTTGGGCATGCAGGCCACCGAGGTGAAGCCGCCCTTTGCGGCGCTCCGGGTGCCGCTGGCAATATCCTCCTTATATTCGAACCCGGGATCCCTCAGGTGGCAGTGGGCATCCACCAGACCGGGCAGAATATACAGGCCTTTGGCGTCAATGACCTGATCGGCCTCGGGTTCTATGTTTTGGCCCATCATCACAACCTTGCCGTTCTCAATATAAATATTCATATCCTTCTCTATTCTGTCTGCATGGACAATGGTTCCATGGGTGATGAGTAATCTCATTATTCTTCCCTCCCGGTTAATAAATAGAGTAAAGCCATTCTGACCGCCACCCCGTTGGTCACCTGGTCATTGATGACCGAGGCATCCCCGTCTATGATGGAGGAGGTCATTTCTATGCCTCGGTTGACGGGACCGGGGTGCATCCACAAAGCATGCTTCTTCGCCCCCTTGATATTGTCAGGGTTCATGCCAAAGAATCGGGAGTATTCATAGGCTGATGGGAACAACGCCTTTTTCTGCCTCTCAAGCTGAACGCGCAGGCCCATGACCACATCACAGTCTTCAACGGTTTCTTCTATTGAGGGACAGATCCTGGCTCCCAGGGTTTCAATCCCCGGCGGCATCAAGGTGGAGGGCGCGTTGATCCGCACCTCGGCCCCCATTTTTGTCAGGCCGATAATATTGCTTCTGGCCACCCGGCTGTGGTAGATATCCCCGATGATGGCCACCTTCAAGCCCCTAAGGTCTCCGAAGGTTTCACGCATGGTGAACATGTCCAAAAGCCCCTGGGTGGGATGCTCATGCATGCCGTCCCCCGCATTGATGACCGAAGCCTCAACGTTCTTTGCCAGCAGGTGGGGCGCACCCGACATGCTATGACGTATGATGATGATATCCGATCCCATGACGTCCAAGGTCTTGCCCGTATCAATCAATGTTTCTCCCTTTGCAACACTGCTGGTGGAGACTGAGACATTGACAGCCTGGGCTCCCATGTATTTGGCCGCAAGCTCGAAGGAAACACGGGTCCGGGTGCTGTTCTCGTAAAAGAGGGTGATGACCGTCTTCCCTTGAAGGTAGTTAACCTTCTTCATCCGACTGGTCACGATTTTTTTCATGTCGGCCGCAGTTTCCAGAATGAGATTGATTTCATCCGTTTCCAGGTGATCCAGCCCTAAAATGTCCTTAGAGCGTAGCTTCATCTTCCATCCGCCTTTCTGTGATTCTATCTGTCCCTGGTAAGCTTGCTTTCAGCCTTTTACATAATGGCTTGAAAGCTAATTTGCATAAAAAAAATAGTAAGACGATGTCTTACTATTTTATAAACAATAATTCCATTGACAAAGATATTGAGAAAGGGAATAGCAATGCCGCTCCGCTTTCGATGTGCGGCACACGTGGTTTGCATTTGCATTGAGTCAACAAGCAAGCCATGTTCCTTCCCCTTACGCTAAATTTCTCAGATATTTTAGCACAGGTGATGGGGGTTGTCCAGTATCATTTTTAAGGCTTATGAAAAATTCTATACAATAATCCTGTTGACCTCATTATCTAATTTCTGAGCGGCCTCCTTTAAGAGTTCCATATACTCATGATACTGCTGCTGATGCTTATCAAAGGTGATAAGCCTGTTGTCCAGCATTCTTTGTGTCTCAGAAGGAGCAGGACCTCCGGTAATGGCTCTGACGTGCACAAAATTCACCGGATCGAGGGCCTTTTCGATCTCGGGAGCGTCAAGGTCGATGGCTCTTCCCAGAACCTCTTGTGAGATTTCCGCAATAATCTGGGGTGTAATATCCTTGGCCTTTTTGCCATGCTTAATCATATACTTTACAATTTGGCTGGTTATTTTATGGCTGTGGCGGAAGGACAGCCCCTTCTCCCTGACCAGGATATCAGCCAGTTCAGTGGCAGTGATAAAGCCTTCGTGGGCTCTATCAAACAGAATGTCCTTATTGACCGTTAGGGTTGTAAAGACAGAGCTCAGCATTTTTAAGGCCCTGATGGTATATTTGATGGAATCGTACAAATGGGGCTGAAGCTGCTCCTCAGTATCAACAATATCCCCAAAGGGCGTGTTATGAAGGATATCAAAAACACACTTGGACTCGGCAATGGCTTTGCTCACTGTGGGTCGGGTCTGCTCAAGGGAAGAAGGATTTCTTTTCTGCGGCATGATGCTGCTGACCTGTACATAGGGATCGGATAAATAGAACACATTGAATTCCTTGGTGCAAAAGTCCAGCGTATCCTTCATGAACCTTGAAAGGCTGGTATTCATTATCATGAGCGCTGATGCGCATTCTGTCAGATAATCGCACCCTGCTATACTGTCATAGGAGTTTTCCACCAGTCCATCAAAGCCTAAAAGCTCGGCCGTCCTCTGTCTGTTGATGGGAAAGCCCGTCGTGGTAATGGCTGCTGCGCCCAGAGGTCTCTTGTTGATAGTATGAAGCAGGTGCAGAAGTCGATCAAAATCCCTTTCCAGGGAATCCTGATAGGCCAGAATATAATGAGCCAGCGTTGTGGGCTGTGCCGGTTGAGTGTGTGTATATGCAGGCATTACCGTATCGATATTTTCCCGGGCCATGGATAGAAGCACATGCCTGAAAATGTTCAATGCCTCCATAACCTCAAGAATCTTTTCTCTGAGTACCATACGAAATTCACAAATATCGATGTCATTTCTGCTTCTGGCTATATGCAGTCTTCCTGCTGTATCCTTGCCAATAAGGTTTTCCAGCTCATGTTCAATCATGAAAAACATATCCTCATAGGCGGGATCGTATTGCCTGTCCCCCATGTCCATGGCATCAATCTGCTTCAGACCTGAAAGTATTTGCTTTGCTTCATCCAATGTAATGATTTTCTGCTCATAGAGCATGACGGCATGAGCCTTGCTGATTTGTATAAAGGGCTTTGCATAATAGTTCTTCTGGGTATCGAATATGGGCGCGAGAACACAGTCCTGAAACGTTTTGCCCGGGAACTTTATGCCATCCATTTGTTCAACGTATTCTCTCGAGTACATGGTCATCCTCCTTAATAAAAGCTGATTCCGTATTTATTGGCCAACACTGAACCCACACACCCCATAACACCCGCATTTTCTCCGAGCTCAGAGAGAACTATCTCAGATTTTATCGGCGTGAGTCTGGACACCTCTTTTCGGATTGACAAAAGCAACCCTAATCCTGCCTTTGAAACGCCGCCGCCTATAATAACAGCCTGGGGACTGAGCACGCTGACGATATTGGCAATACCCATGCTTAAGTATTCGGTCATTTCATTGACTGCTTCTATACACTTAAGATCGTTGCGGGAGGCCTTTTCGAAAACCTCCTTGCAGCTTATTCCTATTTTTCTTTCTATGGCGCTTCCCGAGGCCACGGATTCGAAATAGCCGTAGGCGTCGGGCGTATATCTTTCGGTTTTCAGCGCATCCTTGGACAGCACCAGGTACCCGACTTCACCAGCAGTAAAGTTATGTCCCCGGTATATTTTATTATCAATGATAATGCCGCTGCCGATACCATCCCCAATGGATATGAACACGAAGTTATTGTAGGCTTTTCCTACGCCGAGCCACTTTTCGCCGTATACGGCCATATTGACGTCATTATCAATAAAAACATCCAGGCCGAATTCTTTTTGGAGGACATCACGGATAGGATAGTCAACCCAGTCAAGCTTCGGAACAAATCTGGCAATACCACTGTCAATGTCCGTGGTACCGGGAATACCCACACCAACCCCAATGAGCTTGTCCTCTACACCAAGGTTGGCAGCCATTTGCTTGGCGGTTCTAATAATTTCATCCAGAAATTCGCTGCTATGTCGTTTTTCTCTCTGGACGATTTCTTCGGATAATATTTTGCCAGCCAGGTCGGAGATGACCACGATGCTTTTTGTAGCACCTATATCAATACCCACTATGCATCCGGCCGATGGATTGAATACCAGCTCTATGGGTTTTCTTCCGCCCAGCTTGGTTGAAAGGCCTTCCCCACGTTCTCTGATAATATCCTCACTCAAAAGCTCGTCAACAATGGATGAGACCGTTGACTTGCTCAAATTGGTGCGTGTGGAGATCATGGCTCTTGAAATGGATTTCTCCTTAACAATGAGCGAAAGAACTGTGTTCCTGTTCATAACCTTTATGTATTCTGGGGTTCCCTTTATCATACTTTCAAAACTCCTCCAAAATTCATACAATTACATCTTATAGGATTTTTTACAGAACTTCTACTTCTTCTGCGCACTCAGAATCTCCAGCATGATATCATCTGCTTCCTTCATGCCCAGATTATTGATAATACCTATATTTCGTATATTTTCATCGATATTGTCAGTAATAATGCCGCTTCCTGTTTTTATGCCGGTTTTATCAACAGCCATGCAACCGCTATTGACACCGCACTCAGCGGCAAAACTGACCTTCAGGGCACAGCTTTCCTTGGCGCCGTCACAAAGCATGCCTCCGATACTGCCCAAAACGGTGTTGATGGCATTTTCAGCCTCCTCAAAGCCTCCGCCAAGCAAATAGGCTGTTGCGGCTGCAGCGCCGGCAGCCCCGGCAACCGCTGTACCACACATGACGGTCAGACGCTTCATGTGACTTTTTATATAAATGGCCGTCAGCACTGATAAGCAAAGGGCGGTCTTTCTCTCACAGGGTTCCTTTCTTAAGGCATCACATACCGCCGACACGGCAAGCATGCTCAGAATGCCAAGATTACCGCTTCCCGCCACACTCACTATGGGAAACCTCTCCCCTGACATTCTCATGCGCGAAGCGTTTAAAACATAGAGCCGCGCCAGATTGGACAATTCCTGTACAGGAATGGACTCAAGCCGGACAATATTTTGAATATAGTTCAGGGCCTCTTCCGATATGTCGTGCATGGCCGCTTTTTTATTGATCTCTTCATAGTTTAACAGCTTTTCATCCTCAACCGGCTCTTCAACAATAGCATCGAACAGCTCTTTATATTTCAAACCCGAGCAGGCATATTTTTCAATAATGCCTTTTGTTTCGTTATGATGGACCACCACATTGTTTTTTTCGATATGATAAATCCAATCATAATCCCCTTTAATGACAACGGTTACACGGCAAAGATCGTTGCTTAAGGTGACACTGATATAGAGGGGTTCATCCATCTCCGAATAAACCACTTTTACAGGGATGCTTTCAAAATAGGGCTGAGCCTCATCCAACAATTCAGGGCTTACCGCACTGAGGACAGCCAGCTTAAGCTCTGGCTTTTTTACCAAGGCTCCCAGGATAGCGGCATATTCAATACCGGACTTTTTGACGCCTGGGATACCCACAAACACAGCATTTTTATAGATATTTTTGCTGAGAGTAATATCGATGCGCTCTAAATCACCCTCAAGAATCACTGCTGCCTGCGCGGCTGCAAAAGCTATGGCACCGGGATCAGTACAGCCCATGGTCATCTTTATTTCGTTTTCCAGGATACTGCGTATATTTTCAGTCATCATGATTCCACCAGCTTTAACAATCTTGCCATATTGTCTCTGAAGATGAGTTTTATCTCTTCCGGCTTCATGCCCAGCTCCACGCAATCCCTGCGCTGCGCATCATAGTACTGGCTGACAAATCCGCGCGGGAACCACTCCGAGTCGGTACCGAAGATAATGCGCTCCGGCCCTATGGTTTCGTAATACTTTCTGAAAAGATCCTTGACCGTAAGCGGATAGGGCATCCAGCGCACCCATTGATTGCTGCCCGACGTATCCACATAAACATTGGGACAGACCCATGCCAGACGCAGCAGCTCCTGCGGATGTCCGCAGCCGAAATGCGGAATGATGAAGGCGATGTCAGGATGAGCCCTTGCCACATCATGGATGATCATAGGATTGATGTTCACATGGGTGGCCAGCCCACCTGCTGCGCCCAATATGCCAAAGTGTATCAGAACGGGGATCTGATGCTTTTCAGCGACCTTCCAGACAGGCTCCAATGAAGCATCATCAATGGGCCCCGGCAAATCGGGGGCAATAATTTTATAGCCCTTAAGTCCCTGTTCTGTGATGGCGTAATTAAGCTTTTCTGCCGCATCGGCCTCAAACGGATTATGGTGCGCATACCCGACAAAATGCTCCGGATGCTCCTGAACAATTTGGCTGAGAATCTCGTTATTGCCGCCGGTGACAAACACCAGCCTATCGATATTATACTTCTGCATCTCTTCCAGCCAGCGTGTCGAGGTTGCTTTCACATCCTCATGGGCAGGCTCCCGCTTGGGGAACCCCCACGCCTGTGCCCATTTTTCACTTTGATAGCGGTTCATGGCCTGAAGCTTTGCCCACTTCTCCCGACCATATTGCTCAACATAGCGCTTCTCGATACCTACAATATCATAGCCCTTTACCTCAAAGTGAACATGGGAATCAATGATTTTATAATCCAATCTCTCCACCTTCTTATGCCTTCAGGCCCGTCATGTGAATACCTTCAATAATCTGCTTCTGGAAGAAGAAGAATACAATCAGTACAGGGATGGTTGCCAGACTGGCTGCCGCCATAACCAGATCCCATTGGTTATAGGACTCGCCTGAGAACAGGGCCAGGCCTACGGGGAGGGTATAGATATTGGGCTGATCCACAGCGATAACAGGCCATAAGAACGCGTTCCAGTTTCCTAAGAATGTGAAGATTCCCAATGCGGACAACGCCGGCTTTACCATGGGCACCGCAGTAATAAGGAAGATGCCGAACTCATTCAAGCCGTCTATTCTTGCTGCTTCAAGCACATCGTCAGGAACCCCCATAAAGAACTGCCTCATTAAGAAGATGCCAAAGGCTGATGTGAGGCCCGGGAATAACAATGACCAATAGCTGTTCAGCCAACCATAGCTGTTGCACATCATATACCATGGAATGATGAGCATCTCGGTAGGAATCATCAGTGTTGACAAAATCAGTATAAACAAAGGTGTCTTTCCCTTAAAAGGCAACTTGGCGAAAGAATAGCCCACAAGGGTGTCAAAGAAAAGAACCGATACTGTTGTGATTACTGCCACCACAAGGCTGTTCTTGAACCATAACAGGAAGTTTGAGTTTTCGATAACCCTGACATAATTATTAAAGGTTATTTTTTTAGGTATAATGGACGGACTGTAGATATCCACCCCCGTCTTAAGTGAAGTGGACAGCATCCACAGGAACGGGAATATCATAATGAATCCGACAACTGTTAGAACGATATAAGCTATCACTTTTGTTGATCTACGCATATTGCTCCCCCTTCTCTTAAATGTCCCTGAATTCTAGTAATCATATTTCTTGTCCAAAACCTTCATTTGGAACAGCGATATGCATAGGATTATAAGGAACAAAATGACTGTTGCAGCACTGGCATAGCCCATTTTGTAGTTGACAAATGCAAGCTGGTATATATAGAGAACTACGCTTATGGTAGAGTTCAGCGGACCGCCGGCGATTCCCTGTCCACCCGAGGTGATGTTGAATACCTGTGTAAACACCTGCAAGGTTTGGATGGACGCCATGACCGTCAGATAGACGATGGTGGGATTCAGCATCGGAATAGTGACATTCTTAAATCTTTGCCATGATGAAGCTCCGTCAATCTTGGCTGCCTCATAATAGGTCTGAGGTATTTGCTTAATGCCTGCAAGGAATATGATGGTATAGAACCCTAAGGCCTGCCATATGACATTGGAAATTACCACATAGATAGCTTGTGATGTACTGTCCAGAAAAGGCTGTTTCGCAATTCCAACAAAGTTCAGAATGTTATTGATCAAGCCTCCCTGTTTCATGAACATCCAGCGCCATACCCACGATACGGCCACGACAGATGTCACATAAGGGATAAATACAACCATTCTATAGAATGACGCACCTTTGGTGATGCTATTGAGCAAGAGTGCGATGCCCAGGCTGAGTATAAGCCCAATGGGTACAGCAAACAGGATGTACTTTCCTGTATTCTTTAATGCCGCCCAAAACACCTCATCCTGAAACAGTTCCTTAAAGTTATCCAGAAATACAAAGGGTTTGTTTTTGGAAAGCAGATCCCATTTATGCAAGCTCACGTTGAAAGCGTACAAAGTGGGCAATATTCTGATACATATGAAGAACAGTATAGGCAATGTAATGAATATATAGGCCCACATGGACTGTCTTCCCTTAATTGATAGCTTCGGCTTCATAGTGCCCCTCCCCTAACCTAAGTCCATGGATTTAATCTCTGGTTGAGGTGCGCGATGTGCCTTTTAAAGGACACATCGCGCAGTCTCACCATTTCTTTATGTCCTGATCTACTATTTACCCCGTTGGCTTTATTAATTCTTCCAGTAATCGTCCAGAATAGACTGTACGGACTTAACGGCCTCATCCAGTGCCTGCCTGGGATCAACATCGTTTAAGAGTACCTTGTCGATAGCATCCATCAATGCTTTTCTGTCAGCGTCTTCGTCAACATAGAAGTAAGAGTCGGCAATGGGCAACTGTTCGATAAACGGAGCCAGCTTTTCATCCTTGAGCAACTCGGGATCGTTGGCAATCTCATTCTTTGCACCAATTTCGCCGATCTTCTCGGTCCATGTCTTCATGGTTTCAACCGAGGTCAGGTACTCGAGGAACTTAACGGCTGCATCGTATTTTGCACCTGTTGCATTGGTGGTGATACCGTTGGTCCAGAAGGAACCAAAGGAGGTTTCAACACCATTGTAGGAAGGCAGAACGGTAACGCCATAGTTCAGATCGGGAGCCTGGCTCTTTAAGGAACCCAAGCGATATGAACCGTCAATGTGCAGTGCTGCTTTACCACTGATAAATGCTGTAGCGTCATCGGTATAGAAGTCCTTTTCACCGACTTTATCAACCTTGGCCAGATTTACAAGGAATTCAAAGGCCTTATAACCGCCTTCAGAAGCATTCCATTGTACTGTTCTCTTGTCCGCGCTGATGGGCTCCTGTCCGAACTGCTTGAGAAGAACAGGACGGAACCATGCATGCAATTGACCGGAGGGCTGGAAGGTAAGACCTTCAATTTCGAGGTTTCCATTAGCGTCATACTTGGTCAGGAGCTTTGCGTACTCAACCAGTTCTTCAAGGGTCTTAGGCGGCTTTTCAGGATCTAAGCCATTAGCAGCAAAGATATCCTTGTTCCAGAAAAGTCCCAATGTACGAACGGCGGTAGGAATGGTGTAGTACTTGCCATCAATCTTGTTAACCTCAACCATGGGGGCAAAGGTTTTCTCGATCATTTCTGCTGAGAAAGAGGATGCCGGTAATTCCTGCAAGGTTCCTGATTTCACATACTTAGGCACCCAGCCGTAATACAGGTTGATAATGTCGGGTCCGGTTCCTGCTGAAATGGCAGCGGCAACCTTCTGCTGATAAGAGTCGTATGGGAAGTGCTTCTGAACCACTGTAATATTGGGATTCTTCTGCTGGAAATCAGCAATGAGTTCATCCATAAGATTTACTTTGGATTCGTAGAAATACTGCCAATATTCAATGGTTACCTTTTCATCAGATGTCGAGGGTGCTGAGGAGTTACCAGGCGTGTTGCCTGACGGTTGCTGAGTTCCTCCATTGTTTCCGCATGCGGCTAAAAGAGAAACTACCATTAAACCAACCAGAATCAAAGATAAAATTTTCTTTTTCATAGTATCCTCCCTGTTGTTAGCGTTTTTCAAATAACATTCTCCGCTTAATTCTTAGAAATTATCTAAACCACCAACAGTCAAACAACATTCCCCCTTTCATTTGCTTCTAGGTAATTCTTCTTGGCGCTTGTTGGTTTGTTTAGATTCCTTACTATCATGCTTATAAAAAAATACTCAGAGCGCTTCCAACAGCTCCTCCATATTTTTTTGTCTGTGTTAGGGTCAAATTAACATCCAAAGGTATTAATCTTTTGATATTCCGGGTTACTTCATTCAGAAATACAGTTCCTTCCTCTGCCATTCCGCCGCCAATTACAACCACCTGAGGATTAAGAATGCAGAACAGCGCACTTAGCCCCAATCCTAAGTATTTATACACATCATCCACCACTTTTTGAGCTGTTTCATCCCCTTGCTTGGCAAGCAGGAAAATGTCTTTGCAGTCCACATTTCGCTGGGTAAGCTCACGGTAAATACGGCTGGCCGCAGAAGCCGAGGCCTTACTTTCAAAAAATCCGAAATTATTCTCGTGGTAGGTTTCCTTGTATGCTTCCAGGGCTAAAGGCAGATAACCTATTTCACCGGCTTTATGGCTGTGGCCCCGATAGAGCTTGCCCCCCAGGAATAATCCGCATCCAATGCCTGTTCCGATGGTTACCATTACAAAATCATCACAGGCTTTGGCGGCACCCAGGTATTTTTCGGCCAAAGTCCATACATTAACGTCATTCTCAATAAAAGCTCTTAAGCCAAACTTTTCTTCTATATGCGCTTGGAGTCCCAGGTTCTTCCATTTAAAGGCCGGGCATGCTATAACCGTTCCAGTGCTGCTGTCTACAGTCCCGGGTACGCCAATGCCAATGCCGCAAATATCGGTTTGACTTTCTTTTAGCAGTTGCTCTATGATATCCTCAATGTTCTTCAGGTACTGATCCCCATAATAATCACTTTTTCTAGTACAGGAGTAGATGATGTTGCCCCGGTCATCACAGATGACAGCAGAAATATTCGTACCCCCAATATCTAAACCAATACTAGTCGGCATATATTTCTTACATCCTTTCTTAGTTCGTTCGTTTTACTTACTAACCTTAGCTTCATTTTAGTCCTTATTGTTTCACCTGTCAAGACTTAATTCGGTGAAAATAAATAAAACTTTGACTCTTTACCATTTCGTTTTGTGCATTATAACATGTGGTGATGTTTCCCTTTTTTCTTAACCCTGAGAGAACGTTTCATTGGATGCAGATTTCTCTTTGTATTTGATGGATCTGCTTGACCTGTATTTATGTTTCCGGCATTGACAAAAGAGCTGCCTCAGAGTTTAGATCTGAGACAGCTCCCTTTATAATGAACTGATGATTAGTGGCCGGAATAGCCACCGTAATCATCATGTCTGTTATAGTAGTCCTTTGGTGCGGGTTTCCTCATAATGGTACCAAGTCCCACCAGCACAAACACACCGCCGAAGATATATTTCAACACTCCAGCAAACCGCTCCATACAGAAAAGTGAGAAGAAGAGCATGGATATGGCAGTGAGAATGAAGATGGGCACCAATAGGCCGGGTTGACGTCCATTGGTCAGGTAAAGCAGGAATAAACCGACTGCAGGGGACAATACAAATCCGGGCCATGCAATATCCCAGGCATTAAAGACCTGACCGAACAGACAGGTTCCTGCAATGGTCATGAGGATACCTACGGGCACAAGCAAGCCGGGACTTCTGTTGCCAAAGAGATAGAGAAACAGCAGCCCGACAGCGGGAGCCATGATAAACCCAGGCCAAACCCATCCGTAGGAGAAAAGCTCACCGAGCATGAAGGTTATACCCAATGTCAGGAAAATGCCTCCGGGAACTAAAAAACCCGTACCGTAGGGCCTTCTGGCAAAGTAGGCAAGGAAGAAGAAAAAGGCTATGGCAATGATGATCATGGGCCATGTTACACCAACAATCCATGATAAATCAAATATGCCGCTGTTGCCAAAAATCATTAAAATTCCGATGATGACCAAAATCGCTCCGAGTATATACTTCGAAGTGTTTCTCATAGTTTACCGCCTCCGTTTGTTATCTACTGGGTATTATACGCTGTGTGTATGATAAAACAATGGGACTGGAATTAGAATTGGATTAGAAAACAAGCGGTGCGCAAACTCTCAGAGAATCAGCATGGCATCCCCAAAGCTGAAGAAGCGGTATTCCTTTGAAATAGCTTCCTGATAAGCTTCAAGAACCTTTTCCCTTCCTGCAAAAGCACTGACCAGCATAATCAGGGTGGATTCGGGAAGATGGAAATTGGTGATAAGGGCATCCACCATTTTAAAGGAATAACCCGGATAAATAAAAATGTCAGTATCCCCATGGCCCGGAATGCACTGGTGCTCCTCAGTGGAGGAGGTTTCCAGCACGCGGACGCTGGTGGTGCCCACGGCTATAACGCGTTTTCCCGCTGCCTTGGCCTGGTTGATGAGCCTGCAGGCCTCTGCATTGAGCTCATATTCCTCCTTATGCATGTGATGCTCAAGGATGTTCTCGGTTTTTACTGGCCTGAATGTGCCCAGCCCCACATGGAGCGTCACTTCGGCCACCTGAACCCCCTTGTCTCTCAGGGCCTGAAAGAGTTCAGGGGTGAAATGAAGGCCGGCGGTAGGGGCTGCCGCCGAGCCATTGATTTTGGAGTATACGGTCTGATAGCGTTCCCGATCCTCAAGGGTGGCATGAATATAGGGTGGCAGGGGCATTATGCCCACCTGATCCAGAATGGTTTCAAAAACGCCGTCATAGTAAAATTTAACGATACGGTTGCCCTCTTCGCCAATTTCAAGAATCTCTGCCTTCAAAAGGCCATTGCCAAAGACGAAGCGGCTTCCAACCTTGGCTTTCCGTCCGGGCTTCAGGATGACCTCCCAAATATCGGCATCCAATCGCTTAAGTAAAACAAACTCTATTTTCCCGCCGCTGTTTTCCTTCTCTCCCAGAAGCCTTGCAGGCATAACGCGGGTATTGTTGATAACCAGACAATCCCCGGCCTCAAGATACTCGGGAAGATCCTTAAAATGCCTGTGTTCCAGAGTCCCCGAGTCTCTGTGAAGCACCAGCAGCCGCGACATATCCCTTTTTTCAAGGGGACTCTGCGCGATGAGACGCTCGGGAAGGTCATACCAAAAGTCCTTCAGATTCATAATAACCTCATTAATAATGTATTGCTGCGCTCAATAAACTTCTCCATGGTGGCAGGTTCAAGCTGTCTGTGATTCAGAAGGGCAAGATCATAGACATGGCTTGCGGCAAGAATCACATCCTCTTTCCTATTATCCTCCCCATAGAGATCCACTATCCGCTTAATCAGCGGGTTATTGCTGTTGAGCATCAAGGTCTCCTCCTTGGGGAAGAGATCGGCATTGAAGTTACCGCCAAAGCTGCGGCTCATTTCCATAAACCGGCGTGATTGCTCCGACAAAAGGATGATGGCCGGTGTGGATTCACTCTTTAACGCTTCTACCTCAACCTTTAGCTTATCATTCCCGGTGGCTTCCTTAAAGATGGTCTGGAGCTTTTCCAAGAGGGCCTTCTTATCCTCTTCCCTGGTGTCCTCGGACTTCATCACACTATTGATATCCGCATCTACGCGCAGGAACTTCACGTCCTTGTTCTCAGCCTCCATAAAGCTGATGAAATGACTGTCAATCAAGGTGCTGAGAATAACGGCATCCATATTGTGTTCCTTGAACATGCGAATATACTGAGCCTGCTGCTTTTCATCATTGACATAATAGACTTTCTTGTCGTCGGACTTATTGTCCTCAAGGTACTGGGACAGGGTGACGAACTTGTCATTGATGGTTTTGAAGATAAGAATATCCTTAACCTTCTCGTAGAACTTGTGCTCACGCATGCAGCCGTATTTGACGAAGGGATTGATATCCTCCCAGTATTTTTCATAGTTCTCGCGGTCCTTCTTAAACAGAAGCTGCAGTTTGTCTGCCACCTTTTTGGTGATATGGGCCGAGATCTTCTCCACATACCCTTCATTTTGCAAGAAGCTTCTGGAAACATTCAGGGGCAGATCGGGGCAGTCCAGACAGCCCTTTAAGAGCATGAGGAACTCAGGAATAACCTCTTTGATATTGTCAGCCACAAAGACCTGGTTATAGTAGAGCTTGATCTTCCCCTCCATGGTCTCAAACTCGTGCTTGAGCTTGGGGAAATAGATAATGCCCTTCATGTTAAAGGGATAGTCCATATTGATGTGAATCCAGAACAGGGGATCATTGAAATCGGTGAACACCTCATGATAGAAGCTCTTGTACTCTTCATCGGTGCAGTCCCTGGGATTCTTCAGCCACAGCGGCTGAGTATTGTTGATGGGCTTCTCCTCGGCTTCCTTCTTATCGTCCTTCTTGGCGTTTTCATCCACTATATAGATCTCATATTGCAGGAAGGCAAAATACTTCTTAACAATCTCCCTGACCTTCCAAACATCCAGGAACTCCTTGGAATCCTCTGCAAGGGTCAGGGTGACAGTGGTTCCCATGGTGGTCTTTGATGATTCCTCCATGGTGTACTCGGTATCGCCGGTGCTTTCCCAGCGTACGGCCTTCTCCCCTTCACGGTAGGACAGGGTGTCAATGGTCACCTTGGAACTGACCATAAAGGAAGAATAGAAGCCAAGGCCAAAATGTCCGATAATCTGCTGATCATCGGTCTTGTCCTTGTATTTTTCAATAAAGTCCTTGGCCCCGGAAAATGCGATTTGATTGATGTATTTCTTGACCTCTTCGTCGGTCATACCGATACCGTTATCGGTTATGGCAATGGTCCCTTTTTCTTTATTGACGCCGACCTCTATGCGCGGCTTATAGTCCTCACCGAGCTTTGCTTCACCAATATCGGCCAGCTTTTTCAGCTTGCTGATTGCATCAGAGGCATTGGATATGAGTTCTCGAAGGAAAATATCCTTTTCTGAGTAAAGCCATTTCTTAATAATGGGAAAAATATTTTCAGTATGAATCGAGATATTACCTTTCTCATTAATCATGGTGAACCTCCTACTTGACTTTTCTATCGATATATCATAATCATAAGGTCAGAGAATGTCAAGGAAAACATTAGCACTCTCCTGTCGAGAGTGCTAATTCTATTTCATCAATATTTAACGTCTTTTTCCCTTTAAAACCGGGTTTTGCTCCAACATCAAACGGCCTTGGAATCCATATTGTCATGCTCATTCAGGGTCTGAAGCGACTTGAGCTGGGATTGAATAATGCTTTCAATCTTGGCCCGATACGCCTCAACCTCCCGTTTCAGCCTTTCATATTCAAAGCGGATTCCCAGAACGCCCCGGTTGGCTTCCTCGATGATCTGATTGGCCTGAAGCTCCGCTTCCTTAACAATATTCTCAGCATTTTTACGCGCATTGGCCACAATCTCTTCACTGGTCTGCTGAGCAATAATCAGACTGTTTTGCAACTGGTTCTCAATACTTTTATAGTACTTGAGCTTATCCTGTTCGTCGGTCAGCTTTTCCTTAAGCTTGGTATTATCACGAATAAGCTCCGCGAGATCCTCCACAACCTTTTGCAGGACATCCTCGACCTGATAAGCATTATAGCCTACCAAACCTTTTTTAAAAACGATGTTCTGGAGATCGTTAGGCATAAAGTTCACACGCCGCACCCCCCATCAACAAAAGCACAATTAAAATCAACAAACATCAGAATCTCTTCAATATGGAATGAACAATATTGAGTAATACCAAAACAACGAAAGGCGAGATATCAAATCTCATTTTTTTATCCTTCGTCTGTTTTGTCAGGACTTTACGAATGGGTTCAAAAAGCGGTTCGGATATTGCCACTAAAAACTGAAAGGGCTTAAGGTCCCTTTTTATGACCATAAACTCACAAGCTATCCTCAGTATGACAACACACTGCATCACACGGATGACAGCTCTAAGAGCAATGATGCATGCCTGTGTCCCCATGGCTTACTTAACCCAGGAAAAAACTCCCTTATTTCTCATTTCATCCTTAAGGTCGCCGGTGATTTCGATACTGGCAGGGGTTGCAAGGAAAATACCTGTTGAAATCTTTTGAATGTCACCGTCCAAGCAATAAACTGCACCACTTAAAAAGTCAACCATTCTCTGTGCAAGGGGAGTATCCACGCCTTCCACATTCATGATGACGGGCTTGTTAGCCTTTAAATGATCACAGAGCTCACGGGCTTCAAGAATGTTTTGAGGTGATTGAATAACAACCTTAAGATTATTGTTGTTATTCATGCTAAGAACTTTGCCCTGGGGATTCTTTCTCTGAGATGCAAAGCGGTCATTCTTCGAGGCCGTGCTTTCCACTTCCTCTTCGTAGAACTCCTCTTCTTCCTCAGCACTGGACTCCCAGCCAACAAAGTCAAGAACCTTCTCAAATAATTTAGCCATAGTATTTTCCTCCAGTTTTCATTGGTAAAATATCACAAGCCTTACGGCTCAATAAACTCTCTCTCCGAATAGGCTGCTGCCTATCCTTACAATGGTTGCCCCCTCTTCCACGGCAATGGCATAGTCATTGCTCATGCCCATGGAGAGTTCATCCATATTGATATTTTCTACCCTTTCCCTCATTATGTCAACTGATAGTTTTCGTAATTCCCGAAAAACATAGCGTACATCCTCGGGATCTTCGGTATAGGGCGCTATGGTCATTAAACCCTTTACATGAATATTACCCATTTTTGACAGTGTAATCAAAAAATTTTTCAGCGCTTCAGGTGAAATTCCTGCCTTTGTGCTTTCACCGGCCACATTCACCTGCACCAACACCGGGAAACGGTAGTTAATGGCCTTTCCTCTGTTGTCAAGGGCCTGGGCCAGCTCCAGCCTGTCCAGCGAATGAATTAGCTTAATACGCTGATCCAGATATTTCACTTTATTGGTCTGAAGTCTTCCTATAAAATGCCAGCAACAGTCCCTATTGAGTATATCGGCCTTTCTAAGATATTCCTGAACCCTGTTTTCGGCAAAATGGGTTATTCCTAAATCATAAGCCGCCTGCATGACGGGGACGTCAACGGTTTTTGTCACACCCACAAGCAAAATATCCTCGGGCTTCCGATTGGCTTTCAAAGCCCTTTCTCTGATTTCCTGCCTGATTGCGTCGTAGGACTTTTGGAGGCTTTCCAAATGGCTCCCGCTCATTTTTCAATCACCTGTCCTTCTACAATATTATTGGGATTGACCAGGTATATATCAAAGATGTTTACATTCTCAGTCGTCTTGGTGGGGTCCACATTCTCGATGATGGCATAGGAGTCCTGGCGGCCGACAATCTTGACTCGTCTGAACACGGCCTTGTTCATATATACAATAGCAATATCGGCTGTGTCGTCCACCGAATTGATATTGAATAAGCTTCTTATGGGCACCTTCATCCCGGTAATGCTCTGAATAACAAGGTTTCCCTTGCTGGCGCGGTAGTCCATGGTCTTCTCGATGTACTTGTCCATCCTGACAGTAACCATCATGTTGCCGTCCTGGGCTTGCCCAATGGTCTCTACGGTAACGGGAATGTAGTCGCTGACCCCCTCCACCTCAAGCTCCAGGGTCAGTTCCTTGCCTTGAAGCGCGGCCTTGTCCTTAAGAACCGCAATCTGCCTTCCCTGCTGTTCGGGAACGCTTAATGCAATCCAGGCTACATCGTTCATCACCAGCTTGCCGAAGGGCTCACCCTCCTTACCGGCAATCTCCGGCGGCGTAATTCTCTTATCGGGAACCTTGCCTTTTTCCATGATCTCATTGATCTTCTCAAGAGTGATCTGGTTCATGGTTTCTGGGGTCAGTGATTCTTCATAGCCATCAACAGTATAGGATACAACGGCCGAAAAATCAGCCCTGATGTTGGTAACCGATTGCTCGATGCTGCTTCTTAAGCGCTCCAATTCTTTCTTCTCATTGGTAAATTCCATGCCGCTGTCCAGCATGTATCTGGCCTTTGCCTCGAGAACATTGTCAATGGCCGCCCTGATGGACTCGGCATCACTTAAGTCCCTGGCATTTCCCATGGCTGTGAGCTTATCCATCTGAGCCTCTATGGCATCTTCCCAAAGCTCCCGTTCGATGCCTACGGCTTGATCGAACTTGGCCACAACCCTTTTAAGAATCTCTATTTCCATCTGTTTATAGCTGTCATTGATGGCCTTCATATCAGCCCGGACATAGGAGGCTACCACACCACCCCTGGCCACCCGTTCACCGTATTGAACATTGGGCAGGATAATACCCTTTTCCGGGGAAAGAAGGAGTTTTTCGTTACGAATAAACAGAGCATTGACCGGCACCTTGATCTCAAGGGTTGCAGTCTTGATGACCCCAATCTCATGGTTTTTGGAAAAAAGCCAGTTCCAGAGTGCAGGAACATAGATGAGCAGAAGAAGAAAACCTAAAAGACTGAAAAAGCGTCTTCGGTTTCTGCGGGCTCTCTTTATCCTTAGTCTTTCTTCCAACTCATTTGCCATACAAACCCTCCACAGGTTTATTTGACAGGCAGGCTGACAATGCCCTGCCGGACAAGCTTTTGAACAGCACACATGGCACCCAGCTTCACATGCTCGTAAACCAGGCCACCCTGCATATAGGCCGTATAGGGCGGTCTGATGGGCGCATCAGCGCTCAGTTCAATGGAAGATCCCTGAATAAAGGCTCCTGCCGCCATGATGACGGGAGAATCATAGCCGGGCATATCCCAGGGTTCGGGCTTTACAAAGGAATCCACCGGCGACCCCTCCTGGATGCCCTGACAGAAAGCAATGACGGCATCTTCCCGGTTAAACTTAATGGCTTGTATAAGATCGCACCTGGGGTCAAAGGGACCCGGATAGGTTTCAAATCCGAGAGAACGCATAAGCTGTGCCGTGAACACGGCACCCTTGAGACTTTCGGCAACCACATGGGGCGCCATAAAGAAGCCCTGGAACAGCAGACGATTTTGACCCAGGGTGGCTCCTACCTCCCGGCCAAGACCGGGCAGGGTCATCCGGTAGGAGACCAGCTCCACCAGATCCTTGCGACCGGCAATATAACCACCCGAAGGCACCAAGCCGCCGCCGGGGTTTTTTATCAATGAGCCCGCCATCAGGTCTACGCCAACCTCGGTGGGTTCCCTTTCCTCAACAAATTCACCATAGCAGTTATCCACCATGACCCAAACATCGGGTTTCAGGCGTTTGACATACGCCACCACCCGCTCAATTTCAGCAATGGTTAATGCAGGTCTCCAGGCATAGCCCCTGGAGCGTTGAATGAAAATCAGTTTTGTCTTAGGATTGATGGCCTTTTCAATGGCTTCAAGATCCAACAAGCCTTCCTGGGTCAGTTCAACCTGGTGGTAGGAGACTCCGTATTCCTTCAGGGAGCCTGCACCCGGCTGGCCTCTGAGGCCAATGACTTCATCCAGGGTATCATAGGGCTTGCCGGTAATGGAAAGCAGCTCGTCACCTGGCCGCAAAACGCCATAAAGACAGAGGGCCAATGCGTGAGAGCCGCAAGTGATACTGTGACGAACAAGGGCATCCTCAGCTTTGAAGGCATGGGCATATACCGCATCAAGAATTTCCCGGCCCCTGTCGTTATAGCCATACCCGGTTGTTCCCGAAAAATGCGTATCGCTGACCTTTTCAAGCTGCATGGCACGGATGACCTTGAGCTGATTTTGCTCCTTAATGGCATCAATATGGGAAAAGCTGCTTTTCACAGCTTCTTCAGCTTCTTTGGCAAAATTAATAATCTGGGGATCAATACCGAATTCGTAGTAATATTCGCTCTTGTTACTCATTTCAACCTCTTTAGTATGTAAATGTGCTATTCATCCTGTGTATTGACGGGTTCTTCCTGCGCGTCATCCTGAGATACGGCAGCTTCTCTGGCCAGTTTCTTCTTCTCGGCCAGCTCGGCCTGAAATGCCTGTTCCTTCTCTTCCAGGGTCTTCATATAGGCCTCTACCTCTTCTTTGGTCACCGTGCTGGTGTTCCAGAAGCGTAAGGTGAGGGCATGTCGTGTCATATACAGTGCCTTCTCGATATCCCCTGTTTTTTCAAGAACCCGGGCATAGTTATAGAACGCCTCGGGGAAATTGGGCTTGCACTTCATGGCCTCTTCATGGGTTTCCAGGGCCTTGTCCACCTCGCCCAGCAGGAAATAGGTGGTTCCCAGATTATCCAGAATGATGGGACTGCTGCTGTTATAATCCTTGGCCTGGAGGTTGAACTCAAGGGCTCTTTCAAGATCGCCTTTTTCAATGAGAAGAAATCCCAGGGTGGCATAGACATTGGTGGTCTCGTAATCTTTAATCAGCTCGGTAAGCAAGTCTATGGCCTCGTCCAGCTTTCCCTGCTTCCAGAGAATTAAGGCTTTGGTCACCTTCATGGAATTCTTGTCTGCTTCCGGAGCTGTCTTAAAGGCTTCCTCCAACTGCACGCCAGCTTCGTCATGGTATCCCAGCTTGAGCAGAAGGAAGGCATAGGTACTCCGAATCTTCGCATTCTTAGGATCCTTGGCTACGGCAGCCTTCAGATCGTTAAGGGCGCCTTCAAAATCACCCTTTTGATATTTCTTGCTGGCCTGATTCTGAAGCATCATGCCCCGGTTCAGGATTAAGCTGGACAATATAAATACAATAAGCGCTAAAAGCGCAGCAACGGCACCAAACGAGTTATAGATCAGATAAACCAGCGCCAATGGCAGAATAAAGCGAATCAAAGAGCCTAAAGAATTAGTCATGAATCATTTCTCCTAATGCAAATATATGAATTATCTTACCATTATTCCCTTGCTATTTCAATTGAATGCGGAAATGAACTCATGCCTCCTGGTTTTCCTCTGCATTCTCCTTGGGCTGTTCCATGGGAAGAAAGATACTGAATCGTGTCCCTTCCCCCACCTTGCTGGCCACCTTGATGCGGCCGCCGTGACGCAGGACGATAATCCGTGCAATGGAAAGGCCCAGGCCATGCCCCCCCTTATTCCTTTCCCGGGCTGTATCCACACGATAAAAGCGGTCGAAGATATTGGAAAGATCCTTCTCAGGAATCCCTATTCCCGTATCGGAAACCACGGCCACCGCCTGGTTGTCCTCCACATCCAGCTTAAGCGTTATGGTGCCGCCGGGCTCGGTGTATTTAATAGCATTGTCCACAAAGATTCTCAGGGTCTGTTTGATTCTGTCCCTGTCCCCATAGACCTTTACATCGGGCCGGATAATGCTTTTGATCTCGTGCCGGGTTTCCAGCATGAGGGTATCCCGAACCAGCTCCTGAATCAGCTCGCTCATATCAAACTGTTTCTTGACCAAAACCAGGGTGTCCTTGTCATTCCGCGCAATAAAGAGCAGCTTGTCCACCAGGTCCTGCATATTCTTTGATTCTTTGTTGATGGCCTCTATGGATTCCTGGAGAATCTCCTTGTCATCCTTGCCCCAGCGCTCCAGCATCCGGGCATAGCCCTGAATGACGGCAATGGGTGTCCGAAGCTCATGGGAGGCATCCGACACAAACTGGTTCTGCTTCTCATAGGCCCTTTCAATGCGATCCATCATTCTATTAAAGGTGACCGCAAAATCTATAACCTCATCGGCTGAGTCACTGACATTAAGCCGAAGGTTAAGATTTTGGGAGGAAATGTTGTTGGCCTTGATAATCAGTTCATCCAACACACCAAAGGCCTTGCGGGTCAGGTAGCTGCCACGCACATAAATGGTGAGCAGGCTGACCAAAAAGAGCAGGATGGCTGCCGCACCAATCACTACAACCTCCAGGAGCATGAAGGTAATGTCATGATAAATCACCATTGTAAATTGGGTCCCCTCAACCCAATAGTGCCTGCCATGGGTTAAAAAGACCCGCCTGTTTATGACAGAAAAGTCCACCACGCCTGTTCCCGGGGTGGATAGTATTTCCTGTTCCATGGAAGATGCGATTGTTTCGCCCTTGTCATCCACTAGGACCACGGGCGCATCCTGAAGGTGATTTACATGGTCAACAAAGCTCTGGACAGTTTCAGGCTGAGCCATACCATCCAGAACCGATTTAAAATCAAAAACCAGATATAGAATATTAAAGGCAATGACCAGTCCAAAAATGACGATAAGAGCCGTAGAAAGCCAGGATGCAAACATCTTGGTATAGAAGGTGCTTATGCGGGATACCAGGGATGAGTGCTGCGGAACCGGGGTTTTGCCTGCTGTTGAGGCTGCCCTGGACTCGCTCTTGTTTTCCTGGACCGGCTTTCGTACCTCAGACGACCTGGCTTGAGCGTTGTTGGCCTTTCCATCCGGCTTGGGGGTAGCGGTCTTTTGGACCTTGGCAGCCCCGCCTTGGGTTCTTGCCTTGCTTCCTGCTATGAAACTCTTTGCTCTATCCTTGATTTTCAAAGATATACCCCACTCCGCGGATGGTTTTTATATAGTTGACACCATAACGCTGATCAATCTTGCTGCGCAGATATCGGATGTAAACATCGGTCACGTTGGTATCGCCAATGAAGTCATAGCCCCATACATTCTCAATAAGCTTTTCTCTGTCCAGAACAATGCCTCTGTTCTCCATCAGATAGAGCAAAAGATCATATTCCTTCTTGGAAAGTGGGATTTCTTCCCCATCGTAGGTGACCTTATGCTGCATTTTGGAAAGCATCAGCTTTCCTACCACAATCTGCTCATCGGAACTGTCCTTCTTGGTCACCGATTTCCTTTTCAGAGCGACCCGTATCCGTGCCAAAAGCTCCTCTATGGCAAAGGGCTTGGTTACATAGTCATCGGCTCCGCTGTCCAACCCCGTCACCTTGTCGGAGATGTCATCCTTGGCTGTAAGCATGATAATGGGCATGTCAGAAAACTTCCTGACCCGCCTGCAGACCTCAATACCACTCATAAGCGGAAGCATGAGATCCAGTATCAAAAGATCAATATCCCCCTTCTGGGCTCTCTCCAAGCCGCTTCGCCCATCGGAGGCAATTTCCACCTCGTATCCCTCATGCTTGAGCTCCAGCTCCAAAAAACGAGCAATCTTGCTTTCGTCCTCCACAACCAAAATACGTTCAGCCATTTCCACCCCTCCGGCATACTGCACTAAACACGATAGAATGAAATAGGGGGTACTAAAGTCCCCCGTCATTTATTATTCAATGGTATATTCCTTGTAGCCCTCATCCTTATTGGGATCCTCACCGGGCTTTTGAACACGGTCAGGAGGCGTCAAGTCGGACACTACAGGATACTGGGCTTTGCTTTCCTGTGCCGGTCTTTGCTGATAAGGCTGAGGCGGCTTCCTGGTTTGGGTGTTTTCCTTCATCTTCTCATGAATGCTGTTGAAGACCGAGTCCACATTCACACTCTGACTTTTTACATCCCTGATGCTGAATTTATACCCCAGCAGGGCCAGAAACAGGAACCCCAGGGCGGCAAACACCCAGAATGGGATGAAGAAGAATAAAAAGATTACAGGAATGGAAAACAGGGGGGCATTCTTGTCCTCAATAAAAATACGGGTATCAAAGCCCTTTTGAATAATATCCGAGAATCGTCTTCCCGAATTGTCATAATATCTTCCACGAGGTCCGCCCGCACATCTCCCTGACTTGGTCCGCTCAAAATCTATTATGGCATCCAGGATATCACCATTGTTTCGCTCCAAAAAAAACTTGGCGTCTTCATAGCTGGAATGGGTGCGCTTTCTGAATTCATCAATCTGTTCTATGGTTACCATGTTTGACACCTCCGTCTTTTGGACCCTCAGAAGCTTCTGGTATTATCTCTCACCTTGTCTTTTACTTTGCCTACAAAGGATTCCACATTCATGTTCTCATCCGGGATATTTTGAATAGAGAACCTGTAGCCCATGAAATACATAATAACGGCTGCTGTAAAGATAATATGCCATGCAGGGACCAGAAGCATGGGTATAAGCACCGGAATATTAAAGGTTCTATGGTCTTTATCGGAAATAACAACCTTTGTATCAATAAGCTTTTGAAGAACCCGCATTAAGCCTCTGCCAAAGCCGTAATGGTTCTGTGAAGCTCTATAGGCCTGATATCCGCTTTGGTCATAGTTCCGGTACTCCTTATTACTGTAATGCTGTCTCGTATTCTCGGACGAATAAGCCTGATTGCGGGTATGGGCTCTTTCATAGGCTATGATGGCCTCCAGTAAATCCCCGTTATATTTATCCAGGTAATACTTTGCTTCATCATAACTGGCATTGGTTCTTCTTCTGAACTCATCAATCATTTGAATATTCATAGTATTTAAGCACCTCCGACTCATATCTTCATCAAGTTTACATTCCCCATTGTAAACGTCAATCATTAGGTGCTCCTTTTGGATTAATTAGAGTTCCATTAGAAACCCAAAACAATACCATTAATAAAGCAAAGTTTTCGCCCACTCATTATAAACGATTTTTTTCCGATTTAAAAGTCATCCCTGAACAGATTCAATCCTTGATGAAGTTTATATAAATGCGATCATGTGCAATAAAATCCTTGGTATGACTGCTTAACAAAGCTCTTTCCAGCGCTTCATAGGTCACATCCTTATCCTTGACGAGGATATAGCAGTCGTATCTTGAAAACGCCGCTCCTGGCCTGGCTTCTCCGGTATAATGATTCAAATAGGGCCAGGTTTCCTGGTATTCCATTCCCTCTATGACAGAATAGGTGGAATACCTCCTGCCATCATAGGATAAGTCGGTCACATACAGCACAGGATACTGATCCTTAATTTCTTCATAGTGTTCAGGTGTGACTTGATCCTTTCGTGCCTCCAGAGAATAGTAATTGACCAGGCGAATGCGCGCAGCTTCACCCTTTTGGGTCTTTGCGATGAAATTTTGCCAATGCTCTTCCCCCGAGGTCAGACTAAGATTTTCAAAGACCACACAGCCGTCTTTTTTGGCATCCTCCAGGCTATAATCATCCGGTATTTCAGCATAGGGCACATATCTGGGCAGGGGGGCATTGTCCATGGCTTTCCGGGTACAGCCCATACAGGTTGTCAACAGGATGAACATGAGGATGAACAGATATAACTTCTTCATAGGGATATCCTCCTCCAGACGGATGTCCGGCATATAGGTTCAGCCAGACTATTGCTATCGTCTATCAATAGACTATAACAGTAGTCTAGCCTGTGTCAAGAGACTGTTCTCCTCCTTCTGCTCATGTCAGGCCGAGACTCATTCCTATTTACCAGCCGATATACGCTCTCCTTGGCGCAAAACCAGGAGACAAAGCGTCTGCTTTTGGTACTGGAGAATATTAACACTATTTATCGGTCAATTATCTTCTATTGAATCGGGTTATGGTATGATAGAGGTTAAAGAAGGCTTATGCAACTTAAAGTTGCGTTATTCAACCTCAGGTTGGTGGCATGGCAGAAGCAAAAATGATATCTATTGGGTATCAATAGCTTGTGAGGTGTACAATGGGTTTTTCGGACAATCTTAAAATGATAAGAAAAGAACGAAGCATCACACAGGAGCAGTTAGCTGAGCTGCTCAATGTATCAAGGCAGGCCATATCCAAATGGGAGTCTGGGATAGGTTATCCCGAGACCGAAAAGCTGCTCATTCTGGCAAAGGAATTGAATGTGTCGCTGGATTATCTGCTTTTGGATGCCCAGCCCGACCATGCCGAGAAGATGTCAAAGGAGCAAAAAGCCGCTGTCTATGTACCAAGCGGCAAAATCGCCATTTCAACCTATAACGGCGATAGCGTGGTCATATGCCATGCAGTCAAGGCCTCAAAAATCCTTGCTCCCGGGAAAAACGAGCCCAGGTATATTCTCCTGGGCATTGACAAAGTCACCTTTTGGGGCGAGCATTCCACCATTCTGGGTTGGTATGAAGCGAAGGATGCCATAGAACAGGAGATTTCAGAGATTACTCAAGCCATCCACAAAGGCGAAGGCTCCTACACCCTGAAATATTATGCCCAGGTTGAGTTTGTGGGCCTGTTCGGCCAGCCCAGACTGAAAAAATAGTCCATGCATTGTACGCAAAAATAATGCCCGGATACCAGACTTTTAGGGTCTCCGGGCATTTACTTATTTTACTGCTTGATACGGCTCAGCAATTCATGATAAATAGCCTGTGTGCTGTCATCATCCGCACCGCTTAAGACAAGCGTCTTTCCGCTGACCGTCATAACCACGGCTGACGGACATTTTGTATAGGAATAACGGGTATAGGAACCAAACTCGTCGTTGCGGAAGGTCCCCATAAGGAGTCTGCTGCTTCCAAAGCCGTTGGTTCTTTGGCCGGCATCATTGGTCTGCCGAAACTCGATGTTCTCAATGGCATTATAGTCTACCTCCAAATCACTCCAGTAGGTGGCCTTGATGGTGAAGGAACTGTCCCCATATTGCACACTAATATCCCCGGAAAAAAGCAGCACACCCACGCCGATACACAGCATTATCCCAAAGATTACAGAGAGCGTAATAATCAGTGAATTCCATTTGCTCATGCTGCTTCCGGACGGTTTTTGCATTCTCCCGTCTCCGTCATGTTTGGTCTGCCTTTGATACAGGGCATAGGAGTAAAAGAGCGGGACCAGGATCATGAGCGTAAACGTCAAAGGAATGATGATAACAATGAGGCTTTTGGGAAGCAGAATGAGCGACATAAGTATGAGGCCGCCAATTACCCATAGCTTTCCGGCTAACCGATGAGTCTTGTTCCAGTTCTCCTCATTGCTCAATGTCCAGGGCAGCTTGAAGCCAATGGTGTAGCTTTGCTTGCATTTGGGAAGGTAATTGCCCAATACGGCGAACAACAGAC